>RRZU012063041.1_pt1 | contig 18680 bp, 15 predicted proteins | sample 2165561 | NCBI WGS metagenome assembly RRZU01 (sample SAMN10456909, study PRJNA506462) | wastewater metagenome | isolation source: wastewater sludge | place: USA: Moscow, Idaho | reverse complement strand
CTGCATGGCCCATTTCACGGGTATGGGGTTGGCTTCGACGAACAGGTGCTTGTGCAGTGGCATGAGCTGGAACTGTATGCGCATGGCTTGCTCGATGTTGCCTGCCATGGCTGCTTGGCACATTTCATGCATCAGCTTGGGCGCGATGTTGGCAGTAACGCTGATATTGCCATGCCCGCCGCACAGCATGAGGGCTACGGCGGTGGCATCGTCGCCCGAGTAGATGGCAAAGTTTTTGGGCAGGTCGCGTATGAGCCATTGCGCGCGCGCCAAGTCGCCCGTAGCTTCTTTGATGGCCACTATGCCCGGGATTTGCGCCAAGCGCAGTATGGTGTCGTGCTCCAGCCCTGCTACGGTGCGCCCAGGCACGTTGTAGAGCACTATGGGCAAGTCGCCCGTGGCTTCGGCTATGGCTTTGAAGTGCTGGTATTGCCCTTCCTGGGTGGGTTTGTTGTAGTAGGGCACTACTTGCAACTGGCAGTTGGCGCCTACGCTTTTGGCAAATTTGGCCAGTGTGATGGCTTCGGCCGTAGAGTTGGAACCGCAGCCCGCCATGATGGGCACGCGCCCGCGCGCTTGCTCAACGGCTGCGCGGATGATTTCGCAGTTTTCTTCAATGGTGACAGTAGGCGATTCGCCCGTGGTGCCGACTACGCCAATGCAGTCGGTGCCTTGTTCGATGTGCCAGTCAATCAGTTTGCGCAGGCAATCGTAATCGATGCTGCCGTCTGTTTGAAAGGGCGTTGCCAGTGCAACGATGCTGCCAGTTATTGTTTGCATGACTTGTGCCTTGCGACGTTTATCTATAAAAACAGGTTTGAGCAGGTTTATAAAGCAAGTTTATAAAACAGGTGGGTATAAGCAAGCTGCCAAAACCAGACAGAGCATTGTAGTTGTCTTGGCAGCGTTGGCTGTGCGCTTGGCTGTTATCTTGCCAATATCTTGTTGCCGTGCCGCAAGCAGGCTTATCTTGGGCGCGCCGATTTGTTTTTCAGTGCGTCGCGCTGGCGCTGAATGCGCTCCTCGCGGATGGCATCCATTTTTTCCATTTCTTTGCGTTTGGTGTAGCCAGACGCATCAGCCCACGCCCACCAGACTACAGCCAGCGCAAAGGGGCTTAGTACTGCCCACCAGCTCCAGGCTGCGACTGGGTCAACGTAGAGCAGCTTAAGCGCCAATAACAAAAGTCCAAGTCCTAGAAAATACATGATTGCTCCACGTAATCAAACTATTCAAAGCTATTCAAAACTGTTCAAACTGTTTGCCATTATCAGATAACTGGCCGCTTGTTGGAAGTGAAAATGGTTTTTCTGACGGGTTTGGCTGCCAAAAGCAGGGCTTGTCTGGCTTTTGCAGGGCTGCTGGTGCGGGCAAGTGCTGGTTGCTGTGGGTGTTTTTTATTGTTGGAAGTTGGTTATTGCTGGTGTTTGTATTGGTGCGCGGCTTGCACCAGTGTAGCTACGCTTTCGGGCGGGGTGTGCTGGTTGATGCCGTGGCCCAGATTGAATATGTGGCGGCAAGCGCGCGCCGCTGTGGGCGCTGGTGCGCCAAAGGCTTGCAGGGTACGTTGCACTTCGCGCTCTATGGCCTCGGGCGGGGCGAATAAGACGTGCGGGTCGAGGTTGCCTTGCAGCGATTTAGGCTGGGGTGCTGCATCCAGCAAGGCGCGCGCTTGCGTGAGGTTTGCTGTCCAGTCCACGCCCAGCACGTCGCAATCGAGCATTTGCATGTCAGCCAGCCACTGCCCGCCACCTTTGGTAAAGACTATGCGCGGCACGGTTTGGCCGTCTGCGCCTGTGCGTTGCAGTTGCGCGAGCACGCGGCGGGTGTAGGCCAGGCTGAAGGTTTGAAACGCGCCATCGGCAAGCACGCCGCCCCAGCTATCAAACACCATAACGCACTGTGCGCCAGCTTGTATCTGGGCATTCAAGCAGGCGGCCACCGCATCGGCATTAACAGCCAAAATGCGGTGCAACAAATCAGGGCGGCTGTAAAGCATGTGCTTGATGGTGCGGTAGTCGGCACTGCTTGCGCCTTCAACCATGTAGCAAGCCAGCGTCCAGGGGCTGCCCGCAAAGCCAATCAAGGGCACGCGGCCTTGCAGGGCGTGGCGGGTGCTGCTTACCGCATCAAAAACGTAGCGCAATTGCTCCATATCAGGCACAGCCAGCCGCGCAACGGCGGCTTCATCACGCACTGGGCGGGCAAAGACGGGGCCTTCACCGTGCACAAAATCCAGCCCCAACCCCATCGCGTGTGGAATAACCAAAATATCGCTAAATACGATAGACGCATCCAGCGGGTAACGCGCAAGCGGCTGCAGGGCAACTTCGGTGGCGTAGCTGGCATTGCCCGCCAGCGCCATAAAGCTGCCCGCTTTGGCGCGGGTGGCGCGGTATTCAGGCAAATAGCGCCCCGCTTGGCGCATGAGCCAGACAGGCGTGTAGCTGGTGGGCAGCCCCAAGCAGGCACGCAAAAAACAGTCGTTTTGCAAAGGTGCAAAGCTGTTTGGCTGTGCTGTGTGGGCGCTCGTGGAGCAGGGTGTGTGAGGGGTCATACGCAAAGGGCGCTAAGGTTGCGCAAAAGTCGCAGAAAAAACACCGAAAAAAACGAATACAGAGCTACAGAGCACGCAGAGTAAAGCCAAATAATTTTTGCGTCTTTTGCGCAACTTTTGCGCCTTCTGCGTTCTGTATTTTTGGCATTCCCAGACGCCATCACTGCCGCACTTGCCCGCGCAAATTCAAGCCGCCCAGCAGCAACGCACCAAAATAAATCACCGCTGCCACCACGCACACCACCGCAAACTGCACCACGCGCACCATGCGACTGCTGGCATCAACCCAGTGCAAGTAGCTGGTGCTGTCTGCCCACATCAAAAACGCCATCAGCAACAACGTGGCTGCAATCACCTGCATGGCAAAGCGCCCCCAACCTGGCTCGGGCTGGTAGCTGCCACGGCGCAACAGGCCAAACAGCAGCATGCCCGCATTGCCCATGGCAGCCAGCCCAATCGACAACGACAGCCCGCCCACAGCCAGCTTGGGCACAAAAATCAGGTTCATCAACTGCGTTGCTACAAGCACGCCAATCGCAATAAACACAGGCGTTTTGATATCTTGCCGCGCGTAGTAGGCGGGAGCCAGCACCTTGATGGCAATCAGCCCGATAAGCCCTGTGCCATAGCCCATAAGCGCCAGCGTGGTCTGCTCCACATCACGCGCCTGAAACGCGCCATGCTGGTACAGCACACTGACCATAGGCCGCGCAAAAGTAAGCAAAGCCGCCGCGCACGGCACCGACATGATGGTGACCGAGCGCAACGCCCAGTCCAGCATCGACGAATACGCTTTTTTGTCGCCCGCCGCCTGCGCTGCTGCCAGTTGTGGCATCAGCACCGAGCCCAACGCCACACCCAGCAACGAAGTAGGAAACTCCATCAGGCGGTCGGCATAACTCAGCCAGCTCACACTGCCTGCGGCTAAATGCGAGGCAATCTGCGTATTAATCAAGAGTGAAACCTGCGCCACGCTCACGCCTAAAATGGCAGGCAGCATCAACTTTCCAATGCGGCGGGTATGCGGATTTTGCAAAGCCTCTTTAAAAAACGCCAGCGAAAACCCAAGGCGCGGCAGCATTTTCAAGCGGCGCAAAGCCAGCAACTGCACGCCCAACTGCAACACGCCTCCCACCATCACGCCCACGCACAGCGAATAAATCGGCTCTATGCCCCAGCGGGCAAACAGCGGCGCACCAATCCAGGCTGCGGCAATCATCGCCAGATTCAAAAACACGGGCGAAATGGCAGGCACGGCAAAATGCCGCCAAGTATTGAGCACGCCCGCGGCCAATGCCGTCATCGACATAAACCCGATGTAGGGGAAAATCCAGCGCGTCATACCCACAGCCGCCTGATACCCCGCTGGGTAGCGATTAAGCCCGCTGGCCATCACCCACACCAGCCAGGGCGCAAGCACCACGCCAATCGCACAAAACACAACCAGCACCCAAAACAGCACCGTCGCTACATAGTTGAGCATGCTGTGCGTGGCTGCATCGCCCTCTTTCTCGCGCACCGAAGCCAGCACAGGCACAAAAGCCTGGCTAAACGCCCCTTCGGCAAACAGGCGGCGAAACAAGTTAGGAATACGAAACGCCACGTTAAACGCATCGGTGTACATGCTCGCGCCAAACAGCGAAGCCACCAGCAATTCACGCACCAGCCCCAGCACGCGCGAAGCCAGCGTCAAGGCAGAAACAATCGAAGCCGATTTAAAAAGACTCACAACACACGTCCGCAAAAAAATAAAGCTGCACAAACCAGCAGGCCTGTAGTGTAGATGAGTCAGCCCCAAAGCATAACGGGCGCACACACGAATCTGCGTTTTAAGTATCTCCATCTGTGACGCGCGGCAACAACAAACCCGCCAGCCAACACAGAAACATCTGCCATATGCAGTTTGTTTTGTATAAAAATCATGCAATAATGCAGGGTTTAGTGGCGGAAAGTATGTCAGAGAGGCTGGCACGGCTCCCGCAACGTTTTTTAGGAAATACCGCCATGAAAGAAGGCATTCACCCCGATTACCGCGAAGTCTGCTTCGTAGACTTGTCTAACGGCTTTCAATTTGTAACCCGTTCTTGCGCTCCCACCAAAGAAACCGTGAAACTCGACGATGGTCGCGAGTTGCCACTGTTCAAGCTTGATACTTCCAGCGAATCTCACCCTTTCTACACTGGCACGCAAAAGTCGGTGGACAATATGGGTGGCCGCGTCGAGCGCTTCCGCAACCGCTACGCCAAAAAGTAAGCAGGTTTGCCGCTTTAGGGCATTGCAAGCCATCCAAGCAAAAGCAGCCTTCGGGCTGCTTTTTGTTTTCCGTTTTTTGTTTTCGGGTTTGCCTCTTTGGGCTGGTATGCTTAAGGGCTGATTTTTTGCGTGCTGCTTTTTGCGTTTTTTTCGCATCCTTTGCGCTGCCCAAGGCTTCTTTTTTGCTTTTTCGCCAACCTTTGCCAATTCTTTACCCACCCTTGCCCAGCCTGCAAGCAGGCTCGGCCATAAGCGATTGACTTTTGCCCATGCGCTTTAACGCCTCGCTCCGCACCGTGCACCAACCTTCGCCTGCCATCGTCTCGCAAGATGGCGTGCGCCGCTTGCCGCGCTGGGGCTTGCTGCTGTTTTGCGTCATTTACGCTTTGGCAGGTTTTTTCTGGCGCGACCCCTGGAAGCGTGATGACATCACCAGCTTTGGCTACATGCTTGAGCTGGCTCAAGGCAACGGCAACTGGCTCAATCCTGGCTTGCTGGGTGAATCCGCCCATTTCAACGCGCTGCTGCCTTACTGGCTGGGCGCGTGGGCGATACAGTGTGCGCCTGCCTGGATAACGCCTTCTTTGGCGGTGCGGCTGGTTTTTGCCGCCTTGCTGTTTCTCACCATGCTGGCAACTTGGTATGCCGTGTACTATCTGGCGCGCTCACGCCGTGCGCAACCTGTGAGTTTTGCTTTTGGCGGCGAGGCCAAGCCCGCCGATTACGCCCGCGCCGTTGCCGACGGTGGCATTTTGGCTTTGCTGGCTTGTCTGGGGCTGGCACAACCCGCGCACGAAACCGCGCCCGCGCTGGTGCAGTTGTGCAGCGCAGCACTGCTGCTGTTTGGGCTTGCCGCTTTGCCCTACCGCGCAAGGCTGGCAGCGGCTGTAGGCAGCTTGGGCATGCTGGGCTTGACCCTGTCGGGCGCACCCACCATCGCCGTGCTGCTTGGCACGCTGGGGCTGCTGGTGCATGGCACAGGGCATGCAACCGACTGGGTGGCAACGCACTCCGAGTACGAGCAAACCGCCCAAGAGCTGCAACGCCTGCGCCGCCGCCGCTGGTGCGGCTTGATGGGCATTGTTACCTTGCTGCTGCTCAGTGCCGTACTGGCTAGCTGGCTGGATTTATGGCGCTGGCGCATTGACCCGCCGCCAATGCGCTGGGTGCCTTGGCGCAACTGGATACGCATGCACCTGTGGTTTTGCTGGCCCGTGTGGCCCTTTACCCTGTGGACGCTTTGGGGCTGGCGGCATCAGTGGCGCCAAGCCCTGCCCAGCCGCCACGGTGCCCTGCCGCTGGGCAAGATAATTATCAGCACGCTGGGCACGCGCCTCACCAACAGAAACGATACTATGCTGCTACTGGCGCTTCCCGCTTACGCCGCCTTGGCTGCCTTTGCCCTGCCCACATTCAGGCGCAGCGTGGGCGCTTTTGTAGACTGGTTTTCGCTGATTTTGTTTTCGCTGGCTGGCAGCTATATCTGGTTTGTCTGGATTGCTGCTGTTACTGGCGTGCCCGAGCGTCCTGCCGCGCGTGTGTATCGCATGCTTGAAGGCTTTACGCCGCGCTTTAAGTGGGGCATGTTTTTGCTGGGTTTGCTCGCTACGCTGGCTTGGGGGGCACTGGTGCGCTGGCGCACTATGCGCTTGCGCCCTGCCATCTGGAAAAGCATGATTTTGCCTGCTGGTGGCGTGGGCATGTGCTGGGTGCTGCTTACCTCGCTGTGGCTGCCCGCGCTGAACTACACCAAAAGCTATGTACCTGTGGCGCGAAGCATTTCGCACATGATGGGTGCGGAGCAGCATATGCCTGCCTGCGTGCAAGTCTATGCTCTGGAAGATGCCCAGATTACGGCTCTGATGTACTACAGCAAACTGCCCCTTACGCGCAATAAGGCGGCTAGCTGCCCTTGGCTGCTCACGCATGAAAAAACACTGCCCATACTGCCGCATGTGTTTGATATGCAGCAGTGGCAGCAACAAGGCATTGTGCGCCGCCCTGGTGACAAAAATGATGCCATTGCCGTTTTTGCCCGCACCACGCACACCAGCCCCAACGCCCGCAACAGCTCTGAAGCAGGCAAGGACGATAGCCATAGCGCCAGCACTGCTGTCAATGCCAGCACCAATGCCGATACCAGTGCCAACGCAGCTTCTGGCGCTGCTTCTGCCTCCAGCGCCACACCTTAAGCGAACGTGGCAGCTAGCATGGCGGCAGGTTGGGCGCATGCCACATCTGGCGTAGCTGGCACGTTGGATTAGCCATGGTTGCTGCAGGTTTATCCGATAACGCACCCCACCCGTGCTAGCCCGTTAAGCCGCTGCCTAATAAGCGCCGCTACGGTCATATGCAGCCATTTGCAATTCGCACCATTTGCCGCCATAAAAAAACCCGCGCTGCCTGCAGGTGCGCGGGTTTTTATTACTGGGGCGAAATGCAAACTTGGCTCAGTGCAGCATAACGGGGTTGCCCGCCAAGCCTGTGTAGTTATCGAGCATGTCTTCTACTTCTTCTTGCGTGGGCGCGGTATGGTGCCATGCGGATATTTGCTGCTGAAACAACTCTGCCCAACTGCCATCAAGGTACACATGGCGACCCGAGCGTTTGTCCACAATTTCAAAGCCTTGTCTGGCTAGCACAAGCTTTTTTTGCCCGTGCAGCGGCTCTGCATCTGCTTGGGCGCTCGCGTCTGCAGGGGTGCTGGGCGCGTGACCTTGCATGTGTACGACGATGAAATCATCTGAATCGTACAAGGTGTGCATTCCAGCGGCGGTTTGTTCAAACATGCGTGTATCCATGGTTCGTACATGGTAGCGCGTTTTGGCGCTTCAAGAGGTGGGCGGCGTATATTTTGCGCCTTCAGGCTTAAAGAGGCAGCGCTCTGGCGCGTGGTGTTGCGCTGCCAGCTTGTGCCTGGTTTTCACCCTTAGTCGCGTTTAAACAGTATGCCGAGCACAAAAAAACCACCCAGCCCCGCTGTGATGATGCCTATGGGCAACTCTTGCGGTGCCAGCAAGGTGCGGCTGAGCAAATCGCCAGACATGAGCAGCACAGCGCCTGCCAGCGCAGTCATAGGCAGCAGTGCGCGGTGGCGCACGCCGCACAGGGGGCGCACCAGATGGGGCACCATCAGCCCGATAAAGCCTATTACGCCCGTGAGTGCTACCAGCGCAGAGGTGGCCAAGGCGCAGCACAAAAACACTTCTACACGCAGCCGCGTGAGGTTTATGCCCAAAGAGATTGCCGTTTGCTCGCCTCCCAGCAGTGCATCAAGTGCGCGCCAGCGCATGGCCGCAAAGCCCGCTAGCAGCAATATGGCAGCCACAGCCAGCCAAAGGTTGCCCCAAGCGGCAAGCCCCAGCCCACCCAGTGACCAAAACAAGATTGAGCTGGCGGCGCGTTGGTCGCCAGCAAACACCAGATAGTTGGTGATTGCGCCAAACAAAAACGAAATGGCCAGCCCGCTGATGATGATGCGCTCGGTGCCACGGCTACGTTGCTGCATGTACAGCAACATAACTAGCGCGGCCGAGACCACGCCGCCCGCAAACGCCGCCAGCGGCAGCGCCCAGCCGCCGAGTTGGTCGCCCAGTTTGGTAATGACCAGCACCGCGCCTGCCGATGCGCCCGATGACAGGCCAAACAAAAACGGGTCGGCCAAGTCGTTGCGCGTGGTGGTTTGCAGCAATGCGCCTACCATGGCCAGCCCCGCGCCAGTCATCACGGCTAGCAGCACACGGGGCAGGCGCAGGTCGATGATGATGCGCTCAACCATGGGCTGCAAGGGCTGCGCGGCAGCATCTTGCGCCATGGGCAAGCCCAGCGCTTGCAAAATCTGCTGCACTGGCAAGGCGGTGCTGCCTACGGCTACACCTGCCAGCATCAACGCAAGCAGCACCAGCAGCAACGCTGCCATGATGCTGGCATAACGCCAATGCGCTGCTTTCAACGAAACACCTCGGGGTAGAGCGCGCGGGCGAGCTTTTCAATGGCGGTGATGTTGGCTGGCCCAGGCGTGAGTTCGGCGTATTGCAGGCGCAAGAAACGCTGGTTGCGAACGGCTGGGGTGTGCTTCATCAGCGGGTGCTTGGCCAAGAACTGTTGCAATTGGTCGGCTCCATTGGCGTTTTGGTAGTCAATCAAAATAATCAGGTCGGGCTGCTGGGTGGCAGCGGCTTCCCACGAGGTGGTAGCCCAACTGGTTTCCATGCTGTCCATCACGTTTTTGCCGCCAGCGGCTTCAATCATGGCGGTAGGCATGGCGTAGCGCCCGCTGGTAAAGGGCTTGTCTTCGCCCGAGTCGTACAAGAATACTTTTTGCGCGGGGCGTTTGCCTATGCGTTTTTGCAGGGCAGCAACGCGCTGCTTGTAGCCATCTACCAGCTTGCCTGCCTGCTCTGCGCGGCCAAATATCTTGCCCAGTTTGAGCATGTCGCCATAGAGCAAATCCATGCTGGCGCGGGGGCGTGTTTTATCAACGTGGATGCAGCTTTCGCTCAAAACCAGTGTTTTGATGCCGTATTTGCCCAGCGTTTGCGGCGTAACGTCGCCACCGACTTTCATGCCATAGTTCCAGCCAGCAAAGAAAAAGTCGGGGTTGGCAGCGAGCAGGTTTTCCAGCGTGGGGTATTTGGGCGCAAGCTCGGGGATGTTGCCCTGCTGCTTTTTGAATTCTGGCGTTGCCTTGTACCAGCCCGTAATGCCCGTTACGCCTACCATGCTGGGCTGCAAGCCCAAGGCAAACGCCATCTCGCTCATATTCATATCGTGCACCACTGCACGCTTGGGCGCGGCGGTAAACGTTAGCGGCTGCCCGCAGCTATCTACCGTTACTGGAAAGCCCGATGCCAAGGCTGGCAATGCGCTAAAGCAGGCCGCTAGCAGCAGCGCCGCCTTGGTGGTGTTTTTCTTCTGAAAAAGTTTCATATCATCCTCATAACACGTTGGGTGGAACATCAAAAATATGGAAAGGCCGCCCCGTTCTGGGATGCGGTATGACGAAACTCTCCATGCCAAAAACGCTGCCAATGCAATCACTGGCGAGCACTTGCTCAGGCTTGCCCCAGCGCACCAGCCGCCCTTGTGCAATCACGGCTACGCTATCGGCAAACGGCGCAACCAGCGCCAAATCGTGCAGCACAGCAATCACGGCTATGCCCTTGCGCTTGACTTGCCCCAGCAAGCTGGCACGCGCCAGCGGGTCTAGGTGGTTGGTTGGCTCATCAAGCAGCAGCAATTGCGGCGTTTGCGCCAAAGCGCGCGCCAAAGCAGCGCGTTGCATTTCGCCGCCCGAGAGCTGCCCCAAGCGGCGCTGCTGCAAATGTTGCATACCTGTATCGGCCAGCGCTTGCGCAACAATTTGCTCTTGCTGGCTATCATTTTCCTGCCCCGCATACGGAATGCGCCCCAGCGCCACATACTGCGCCACACTCAAACGCGCATCAGCCACATCGTTTTGCGCCAGCAAAGCCACCGCTTGGGCGCGACTTTGGCGCCCCATCTGCGCCAGCGGCTTGCCCTGAAACAACATCTGCCCGCTGCTTGGGCTTAACTCACCAACCAAGGTGCGCAACAAGCTCGATTTACCGCTGCCATTGGGCCCAATCACAGCCAGACACTCGCCCGCCCGCACCGACAAGCTCACCCCATCGAGCAGCACCTTGCCGCCTCGGGCGTGAACCGATAAGCCCTGCAAGGCCAGCAAACTGATGTCGGACGCGGTGTTTGTTATATTCATTTGCTAGTTGAGAACTATCCTTATTTAAAGCCAGTATTCTAAAGAAATTGCCGCACACTTTTCAGGGGATTAATAAAAGTGTTGTTGCTTCGTCGGATATTTTGCGCTTGCGCTGCAAAAGTGGCAAAACAAGTGCAAGCGATAATACAAAGAGCGCTAATCCAAGCACCGCCAAACACACCTGCCACAACCCGCAGCCACAAGCGCACTGCAAAATACACACCCCAAACAGCAACCTTCGGAAAAAGCACATGAAACTGGCAAGCTACCAAGACGGCTCGCGCGACGGCCAGCTCGTAGTCGTAGACCGTCATCTGAAAACCGCCTGCTACGCCACGGGCATAGCCAGCAAATTGCAGCAAGCACTCGATGACTGGAACTTCATCTCGCCGCAACTGCAAGACTTATACGACGCCCTTAACCAAGGCCGCGCCCGCCACAGCTTTGCCTTCAACCCCTTGATGTGCCTTGCACCGCTGCCACGCGCCTACCAATGCCTAAGCGCACAACCGTGGAGCCAACACCAGCAATTGCAACAGCTTTTGGCACAACACCTCGCAGCACAAACGCAAACGCAAACGCAGACCCACGCACCACAACCCGCCCCAACCCAAGCCGCCAGCCAAAGCAGCTCTGACTGGCTCTATGGCGCACACAGCGCCATCACCACGCCTGGCATACACGCAGAACTAGACTTTGAAGCGGGCATAGCCGCCATCACAGGCGACATTGCACAAGGCGCAAGCCCCGAGCAAACGCTCGAAAGCGTGCGGCTCCTAGCCCTTTGCAGCAGACTCGTCATGCGCAATCCAACCCACGCCAGACACAGCAGCACAACAAAAGCAGCAGCAAAAGCAGCGGCAAAAACACCAGCCACCCTTACCTTGCCACAACCCTACACCGCCTTTAGCCCCGTTGCCATCACCCCCGACGAACTAGGCGAACACTGGCAAGAAGGCCGAGCGCACCTCACACTGCACACCGCCATCAATGGCCGCGCCATAGGCCGCTGCGACATGGCCTGCGACATGGACACAGGCCTGCACCAAATCATTGCGCAAGCCTGCCAGCAGCGCCCGCTGCGTGCTGGCAGCATCATCCACGCCGCCCCCGTTAGCAACCAAAACACGCAAAAAGGCTTTGCCTGCCTGCTAGACAAGCGCACCAGCGAAACACTGCAACACGGCAGCGCCAGCACCAGCTACCTGTGCGCAGACGACATCTTGCGCGTAAGCGCCGAAAACAAACAAGGCGCAAACCTCTTTGGCACCATCGAACAAACCTGCCTTGATGCAAACATGGCGCAAAACCAACTATAATGTGCGGCTCTTTTGACATCATCCTCAACCAATAAGGACACACAATCATGGCATCAGCCAAATCCAAAAAAAACCCCCGTCTGGCATCTGGCCGTAAACGCGCCCGCCAAAACGTAAAACTCAATGCAGCCAACACATCGCTGCGCTCCAAATACCGCACCGTTATCAAAAACGTAGAAAAAGCTGTTGCAGCTGGCGATAAAGCCAAAGCACAAGAGCTGTTTGCCACCATGCAATCGGTAGTTGATACCGTTGCCGACAAAGGCATCTTCCACAAAAACAAGGCAGCGCGCGATAAAAGCCGCCTGTCTGCCAAAGTCAAAGCTTTGGCCGCCGCCTAATCACACAGGCCAAGCACAGCAGAGCCACACTCTGCTGCCGTTTGAACGGGTGCGCTGTCAAAGAAAAGATAAAAACCGCCGCAAGGCGGTTTTTTATTGCCCCCATTTTGTTGCTCAAAATCAAAGCGCACAAAATCAGCAGCCACTTGCAAGAAACAATCTGCGCCAAAGCAACCCAAAAGCAAAGCTGAAGCGCCAAACGCAAAGCAAGATGTTACAAATATCCTGCACGCGCGCACAATGAAACGCTACGACGCGCAAGCAATGTGCTATCGTGCATCACTTGGCATTTTTTGCCTTTTTATCGAAAGGAATCTTATGAGCAAAATAACCCGTTTTCTGGCTAAACCCCTGCTTGCCATCGCACTGATTGGCTCTGTAGCTGGCGTAGCCCACGCGCAGGGCGATGACATCATCAAAAACGAATTAAAAATTACCGCTGCACAAGAAGCCACCTGGAAGCAGTTCACAGAAACATATGCACTGCCTTTCCAGCCATCGCAAGTTATCACTGGCGAGCAGTTCAACGCCATGAAAACGCCCGAGCGCATTGCTTTCCTGAAAAAACTGCGCCTAGAAGAAACCAGCTTTTTGGCCAACCGCCTGGACGCTTCTTTGGCCTTGTACAACCAGCTTGACGACAGCCAAAAGCAAACATTTGACAATATGACAGCACAGCCCGTTGCTGCGCAGCAAGCCGCGCCCAAAGCACCTGCTAAAGCTCCAGCCAAAGCCAAGATGAAATAAGCGTTTATCGCCTTTTACTTAACTTAGCTTGGCTAAAGAAATTTAGCCACATAAAAAAACGCCAGCGCAATGCTGGCGTTTTTTGTATCAGCGGCAATAGGCTGCCAAGCGGCTATTTATCAAAGCGTGCGGATAAGTTCGCCCAGTTTGGCAACATACGCCTGCATGTCTTCAATTGGGCGTGTGGCTACGCCCGCCTCGGCGGCTGCTTTGGCTACGGCTGGCGCAATGCGCAAAATCAGGCGCGTATCAAATGGCTTTGGAATGATGTATTCAGAGCCAAATTGCAGCGTTTGCCCAGCGTAGGCTTGCGCTACTTCGCTGCTGACTTCGTCTTTGGCAAGGGCGGCAATTTCGCGCACGCACGCGAGCTTCATGGAGTCGGTAATGCTGACTGCGCCGCAATCGAGAGCGCCACGGAAGATGTACGGGAAGCACAGCACGTTATTGACCTGATTGGGGTAGTCGGAGCGGCCTGTGGCAATGATGCAGTCGGGGCGGGCTTGCTTGGCAAGCTCGGGCAAGATTTCGGGTGACGGGTTGGCGAGCGCCAAAATCACGGGCTTATCGGCCATGGTTTTGACCATTTCGGGCGTTAAAACGTTGGCAGTAGAGCAGCCCAGAAATACGTCTGCGCCAGCGACTACGTCGGCCAGTGTGCGTTTGCCTGTATCGGGTTGTGCGTAGCGGGCTTTGGATTCGTCAAAGCCACCAGCGCGACCTTCGTAGATAAGGCCTTTGGAGTCGCACATGGAGATGTTGGCGCGTTGCATGCCCAAGCCCACCATCAAGTCCAGGCAAGCCAGTGCTGCTGCGCCTGCGCCTGATACGGCCAGTTTGACTTGCGAGATGTCTTTGCCGACGAGTTCAAGCCCGTTGAGTACGGCTGCCGATGAGATGATGGCTGTGCCGTGCTGGTCATCGTGAAAGACGGGGATTTTCATGCGTTCGCGCAGTTTGCGCTCAATGTAGAAGCACTCGGGCGCTTTGATGTCTTCCAGATTGATGCCGCCCAGTGTGGGTTCGAGCGCAGCGATGATGTCTACGAGTTTATCGGGGTCGTTTTCGGCGAGTTCGATGTCAAATACGTCTACACCAGCGAATTTTTTAAACAAGCAGCCTTTGCCTTCCATAACGGGTTTGCTTGCCAGCGGGCCAATGTCGCCCAGCCCCAGCACGGCTGTCCCGTTGGTGATAATGCCTACCAGGTTGGCGCGGGCGGTGTATTCGGCGGCTTTGGCTGGGTTGGCCTGTATTTCAAGGCAGGGGTAGGCAACGCCTGGCGAGTAAGCAAGGCTCAAGTCGCGCTGGTTGGCTAGTGGTTTGGTGGGGCGCACGGAGATTTTGCCGTGTGTGCCTGCACGGTGGTATTCGCAAGCTGCATCGCGCAGGGCGATTTCGTTGGGTGACATGGGGCTGTCGTTTGTCATGGGGTGGTTTTCCTCAATGTGCATTAAACCAGCGCGCCTGTTTGCGGCTGGGCTGTGTTTATTGCGGTTTTAAGTGAAGATAAGTGCAGGTAAGTGCAAATAAGTACGAATAGGCTCTTTGGAGATGGCTTGTTTTGAGCCGTCTTTTTTTAGCAGCTTGTTAAAGCGGCCTCTTTTGAGCGCAATGTTTTGGTAAGGCAATTGTTGCACAAGCCAGCGGCGCACGCGCAAAATGCGTGTGCCAGTGGTTAAAAATTGCAAGCAAGTTGTTGGCTGCAAATGGTTTGCTTGGCTTGGCTGGTTTAACTCGGTTTGGTTGGCTATTTTTTGGTTGGCTATTTTTTGGCTGGTTTTTTTAGCTGGTTATCAGCGGGCTATTGGCTAAACAGCCCCGCTTCGCCTTGCGGCGGCATTAGCCCCAAGTGGCGATAGGCCGCTTGCGTAGCCACACGCCCGCGCGGGGTGCGTTGCAAAAAGCCTTGCTGGATGAGGTAGGGCTCAATCACGTCTTCAATGGTGCCAGGTTCTTCGCCAATGCTGGCAGCGATGTTGTCCAGCCCTACGGGGCCGCCGTCAAAGCGGTGTACTACGGCTTCGAGCAGTTTGCGGTCCATCACGTCAAAGCCCTGCGGGTCTACATCCAGCATGGTGAGGGCGCTTTGCGCTATGGCCATGCTGATGCAGCCGTCGCCTTTCACATCGGCATAGTCGCGCACGCGGCGCAGTAAGCGGTTGGCTATGCGCGGTGTGCCACGGCTGCGGCGGGCGATTTCGAACGCGCCGTCGTCTTGTATGGGCACTTGCAGCAAGCCCGCACTGCGTTTGACGATGCGGGCGAGCTCGTCTGCACTGTAAAACTCCAGCCGCGAAACGATGGCAAAGCGGTCGCGGCGGGCGTTGGTAAGCATGCCCTCGCGGGTGGTGGCGCCCACCGGTGTGAAGGGTTGCAAGTCGAGCTTGATGCTGCGTGCGGCGGGGCCTTCGCCAATCATGATGTCGATTTGGTAGTCTTCGAGTGCGGGGTAGAGGATTTCTTCCACCACGGGCGAGAGGCGGTGGATTTCGTCAATAAACAGCACGTCGTTTGCTTCCAGATTGGTGAGCAGCGCGGCCAGGTCTTTGGGTTTTTCAAGCACGGGGCCGCTGGTTTGACGCAAATTAACGCCAAGTTCTTGCGCGATGATGTGCGATAAGGTGGTTTTGCCCAGGCCAGGCGGGCCAAAGAGCAGCACATGGTCGAGCGCCTCGCCCCGTTTGCGGGCAGCGCCAATAAAAATCTCCAACTGCTCGCGCACTTTGGCTTGCCCTACGTATTCTTCAAGCAGCTTGGGGCGCAAGGCGCGTTCGAGTGCCTCTTCTTGCGGGGTGGCAGGGGTGCTGGATATGACCCGTGGCGCTGCAATGTGCGGGGCTTCAACGTGCAGCGTGTCGGTTTTTATGGCCATTTTGTTTCAATATTCGAGTTAAATGCGCATGCGCGGTATTGCATGATGCGCTCTGCTTTGTATTGTGGCGCATTGCCGAGCCAGCGGACAACAGCAGTACCCAACCAAGCAGCATACAAGCTGCTTGCTGCACCACAACCCATTTGCACCTGCCAGCGCACCAATGCTAACCGTGCTATTTGCAGCCCAGCAAAGCGCGAGCTTGTGCGCCTTGCACGCGCCACATTTGCAAACCGCCTGGGCGTTTGGGTTGCGTCCAAAACAGTTGCTCGGGTAGCAAGTAGGGCAGCTTGTCGCCATACCACTGCGGCGCAAGCACCCACACGCTGCTGCCCGCAGGCGCGGTGGCGCACAAGTGCGCGGGCAGATGCTCGTTGCGTATCATGATTTGCTCGGCCGCTTTGGGCGAAAAATCAGCCGCATCCAGCATGTAGTTGCGCCAGCCGTCTGACTGGCGATGCACGGGGTTGTCCCAGTCTGCCACCAGCAGCACGGGCTTGTGCCAGCTTAAATAAAAGGGCATGTCAAACTGGAAATTGTCTATCATCACAATCGTGTCTTGCGGCGCTATTGCCGCACGCATACTGGGCACTACGCTGTAAATAGAGCTGCGCGGTATAGCCGTAAATATTCCCGTTAAGGTCAGGCATAAAGCCGCCCCGCCCAGTGCCATGCCTGCCAATCGTTTGATTGGCCACAGCCCTTGCGCGGTTTGCAGGCACAGGGCAAACAGCACCGCCAATGGCGGCACGGCGGGCAAAATGTAGCCTACTGTTTTGGATGTAGGTATGGAGAAAAACACCACCACAAAGCCCAGCCAGCACCACAGCAGGCGCAAGGCTGACGCGGGTGAAGCTACAGGCAGCACGCGCCCCATTTGCTTGAGCCTGCCCTGCATGCTTTGTGCGCCTAGCCCCTGCCCATTGCCGCGCATATTGCGCCACAGCGCGGGCAGCAGCCACACGCTTGTGGGCAAGCCCATGCCAAAGAGCAAAGCGGGGTAAAACCATCAGCCCTGCTGGTTGTTAAACTCGCCGCCCGAGAAGCGGTGCAACTACTGCTCAATAAAAAAGTAATACGCAAACCCCGGGTAGCGTTGCTGCACCAGCACCACCCACGGCACGGCAATGAGCGCAAACAGCACTGCCCCAGGCAAGGAAAGCAGCAGCACCCACAGCCCGCGCCAGTGGCGCTGCCACAGCAGCCACAGCAGCAGCACCGCCGCTGGCAGCGCCGCACCAATCAGCCCCTTGGCCAAAATACCCAGCGCCGCAAATACCCACGTTAGCCACACCCAGCCCTTGTGCGGCAAGCCCAGCGCTTGCTGCATCACGGCATGTGCGCCCGCCAGCACGGTAAGCGCAATGAGCATGCCTACGAGCATATCGAGATTGGCAAACTGTGCGCCGCCAAAGAAAAACGGCATGGTTGCCAGCAGCAGCAAACTTACCCACGCCAGCTTGTGCGAAATATGCTGGCGCACAAACAGGTACAGCCCCATGCCGCCCATCCAGCCAATCAGCACCGACGAAGTACGCGCCGCCCAGCAGCTTGTGCCAAAGAGTTTGAGCGCCAAGCCATTAATCCAGTAAAACAGCGGCGGCTTGTGGAAAAACGGCAGCCCGTTGAGCAAAGGCTCCAGCCACTGGTTATGCAGCGCCATATCCAGCGCAATTACCGAGTAGCGCCCCTCATCGGGCATACCCAAACTGCGCCAGCCCACTGCCAGACATAGCCACAGCGCCAGCAGCACAGCGGGCATGGCAACAGGGTAGCGCTCGTAGCGCGGCTGCAAAAACGAAACAAGGCGTGTAATCAGTGACATGGGCGTGGCGCGTGCGGCAAAAGTATCGACAACAACAAAGTAGCGGGGCATGGTAGCAGAAAGCCGTTGCGCCAATGGGCAGCAAATAGTTGGTAACAGGCGGCAAATGCTTCAAACAAATACAGAAATCAGATGCAAAGTGCAGAAAAGCGCAACGCTCTTGGCTCTTGGCTCTTGGCTCTTGGCTCTTGGTTTTTGGTTTTTGGTTTTTGGTTTTTTGAAAATCGCTGATTTATTCCTCACCCTCGACTTGGAGAAGCCTTTCAAAATCGCCATTCCCGCGCAGGCGGGAATCCACGACTGCGCTTCTTATTGCGATGGATTCCCGCCTGCGCGGGAATGACGCATTTCAGCTTTGCAGGGTAGGTAACTTGCTCCCCCCCCCGCGCGACGTGGGCGTAGAGGGTGCGAAGCTAGTAAAAGTGGCAACTTTTTAAAAAGCCAGACAAGCAGTATTTATGCGGCTTGCAGGCCAAAAATGCCCCGCAAGCCGCATGGGAGATGGTTGTTGGGGTTTGGATGATTTGATTGGGGTTAGATGCCCTTTGGAAGGGCACTTGTCGCCGTCAGCCGCACCAGCCATTTGTTGCCGTGCGAAACCTGCCACCTCTCACCATCATCTCTGCGCAAAGCAGCTATTTCGCCAATCCCTTGAGTGCCTGCTTGATGCCATCGCTCACCCCCACATCGGCAGGCAGCGCCTTCACCGCCAGCGCGGCTTCTCGCTCGCTGTAGCCCAGTGCGACCAGTGCCTGCAAAATATCAAGCTGCGCATCGTGCTGCAACATGCCCGCGCCCGTTGCGGGCAAAGCGGGCGCGAGCTTGTCTTTAAGCTCCAGCAGCAGTCGCTCGGCGGTTTTCTTGCCAATGCCTGGCACTTTAACCAGGCGGCCGCTTTCTTGCGCTGCTACGGCTTGCGCCAAATCATCCACACTCAAGCCCGACAAAATCGACAGCGCCGTGCGCGCGCCCACACCGCTGATTTTGATAAGCTGCCTAAACGCCGCGCGCTCCTGCGCCGTG
>RRZU010431795.1_pt1 | contig 18681 bp, 18 predicted proteins | sample 2165561 | NCBI WGS metagenome assembly RRZU01 (sample SAMN10456909, study PRJNA506462) | wastewater metagenome | isolation source: wastewater sludge | place: USA: Moscow, Idaho | reverse complement strand
TTGGCGGAGTGGACGGGGCTCGAACCCGCGACCCCCGGCGTGACAGGCCGGTATTCTAACCAACTGAACTACCACTCCGCACAAAAATGGTGGGTGATGACGGAGTCGAACCGCCGACATTCTGCTTGTAAGGCAGACGCTCTACCAACTGAGCTAATCACCCGAAAACTTGTCGCCGCATTGCAGCGAGAACGTGATTAAACCAAATTTCAGCCAAGGGCGCAAGTATTTTTTAAAAAAAATTAATATTTCCCTTGCAATGACCAGTTTTCAAAGGAGATTATTTTGTCTTTCTTAGCTGCCACCACTAAGATGTCGCCGGCTTCCAGGCAAAAATCTTCACTGAACACCTGAATTTGATGCGTATTGCGACGCACAAACAGCAGCTTGGCATGAAGCTGCTCCAGTGGCAACACCGCAATACCCAGCCCAACGGCATGGGCGGTTGCCGGCAAAGCGAAGGCATATCGGGTAATGCTGTTGCTTTCATCGTAAACGCTGCTTTCGTCATCGCTGCCGACAAACAAATCTTCTAATATCCGATATCGGCTGCGACGGATATTGACAATGCTCTGATGCACATGTTGATACGACAACCCTGCACCGAGCATGGCGTAGGAAGCCAGCGCCAAGCTGGTTTCCTTGGTATCAGACACTGCTTCTTCCGCGCCCATGTTGGTAAATATTTGCAGATAATCGTCGCTGATGGCGCGCACATGCACAGGCATGGTCGGGTGTAGGCTCATAATATTATCGAGCACATGCTGGGTTTCGTGCATATTATTGAGTGTAATCACCACCATTTTCGCACGGCTCAGTCCGGCAGCTTCGAGCACTTCGCGGCGCTTGGCATCGCCGAACGACACCGGTTCGCCGGCGCTGCGGGCTATCTGAACGCGTTCCGCATCCAAATCAAGTGCATAATAAGAGATGCCTTCTTGAGCCAGAATACGTCCTATGGTTTGGCCGCCGCGGCCATAGCCGATAATCAGCACGTGCTCCGATTTATTCATGGCGGCAATGAGCATATTTTGCAGGTCGACGGCTTTCATGTCCCAACTTGATTTCACCATTTTGCTGACCAGTCGATCGCTGCTATTGAGGATAAACGGCGCCAATATCATCGACAGCAACACCGCTGCCGTAGCGGCCTGCTCCAGCTCGGGCGATATCAAATCAATCTTGCTGGAAATGGCCAGCATCACAAAGCCGAACTCGCCACCCTGTGCCAGATAAAGCGCGGTTTTCATGCTGTCGGCCACGGTATATTTCATCTGCCAAGCGATGGTAAACACTATCAGCGCTTTTAATGCAAGCAAAATGCCGAGCAACATCCACACCAGCTGCCAGCCGCTGATCAGCGCCTGAATATCGAGCTTCATGCCCACGGTGATAAAGAAAAAACCGAGCAAAATATCGCGGAACGGGCGGATATCGTCTTCCACCTGAAAGCGGTATTCGGTTTCCGACAGCAACATGCCTGCCACAAACGCGCCCAAGGCTAGCGACAAGCCTTCCAGCTCAGTAAGATAGGCTACGCCGAGCGTAACCAGAAGCACGTTAATCATAAACAGTTCAGACGATTTGCGCTTGGCCACCATGCGGAACCACGGCGTCATCACGCGGCTGCCGACAACAAACAGCAATCCGAGCGTCACCACCATTTTCAGCGCCGCCCAGCCCAGCTCCACCCACAAATTGCCGCTGTTGCCGCTGGCCAGCGCGGGCAAAAGAATCATCAGCGGCACCACGGCAATATCCTGCATCAACAGCACGCCCATCGCCATCTGCCCGTGCGGCTGCCCCAGCTCGGTTTTTTCGGCAAGAATGCGGCTCACAATCGCGGTAGACGACATCGCCAACGCGCCCGCCACGGCAAACGACCACGTAAACGGTGTTTTGTAGAGTATTAAAATGCCGGTAATCGCCGCTATCGTAATCACCACCTGCATGCCGCCCAAGCCGAACACCAAGCGGCGCATGGCCTTGAGTTTGGGCAGCGAAAATTCGAGGCCGATGCTGAACATCAGAAACACAATACCGATTTCGCCCAGGTAATCCGTGGCTTCGCTTTTCGGAATCAGATGCAGCACGCTGGGGCCTGCCAGAAAGCCGACCAGCAAATAACCGAGCATAGAAGGAATATTGAGGCGGCGGCAGATGATGACTGCAATCACCGCCACCAGCAAAACGATCACAATCGGGGCAAGAGAAAAATGAGGCATAAACCGGTTTCATTGTTGGCAGCCGCAAAGCAAGCTGCCTTATCTATAATCTTTTAATTATGTAGCGCCGTGCCGAAAATAAAAAGGCTACCTGAAAAATATTTTTCAGGTAGCCTTTTAAAATTCGTTTTAAATCCGCTGATCCATCTCCATTGCCGGTAAATTTTCCGACTTGCCGATGGATTTGGCCGGCACGCCGACCACTGTGTTGTTTGGCGGCACATCGGCCACCACCACGCTGCCTGCGCCCACTTTGGAATATTCGCCGATACGGATATTGCCCAAAATCGAAGCGTTGGCACCAATCATCACGCCATCACCCACTTTCGGATGACGGTCACCGCTTTCTTTGCCCGAGCCGCCGAGCGTCACACCGTGCAAAATGGAAATATCGTTGCCGAGCACGGCGGTTTCGCCCACCACAAAGCCGGTGGCATGATCGAGCATCAGGCCGGAGCCGAAACGGGCGGCCGGATGAATGTCTACACCAAACACTTCCGAAGAACGGTTTTGCAGAAAATAGGCCAGCGTTTGCCGCCCTTGCTGCCACAACCAATGATTGATGCGGTGCGCCTGAATCGCATGGAAGCCCTTAAAATAGAGTAGCGGCAGCGAATACTTGTCGCACGCCGGGTCACGTTCGTAACAAGCCAGAATGTCTTTGCTCACAGCTTCGATAATATGCGTATCTTCCGCCAGCGCCTGCACATACACTTCAAACAGCGCCCGCGCATCCATGATTGGGCTGGACAATTTGCTCGATAAATGAAAGGCTAATACGCGCTCCAAACGCTTGTGCCGCAAAACGGTAAGATGCAGGAAACTGGCCAGCATCGGCTCCGCTGCCGCCGCTTCTTCTGTTTCCGCACGTATGGTTTGCCAAAGCTCTTGATGAGTGCACGACATGTTTTTTCCTCTTAATTAGGGTGTTCAGGTAGCCTTCCGCCAACGATATGCAGATAAAATATAGCCGACAAAATCAGGCTTTGGCAACCGGCAAGCAAGACAGCACACCGCGCCATTCAAGCTTTGTATACCGAAAGGCTACCTGAAAACGTTTCGCCGTGCAAAAACACGCCAACCGGTTTTCAGGTAGCCTTTGATTCAACACGTTTATTTTTTTGCAAAACCCTGCTTTTGCAAAAACGGCAACACATCACGCTTCACTTTTGCGCAAAATGTGCTGCGAATTTGCTGTTGCCAATCCAAATTCAGATTGCTGCGGCGCTGGTAATAATCTTTAACCAGTGCGTTGTATTCGGCAAACGCCTCTTCAGCCATCGGCCGGTAGTGGTTTTCCGACACCGTGTCTGCCGCCGGCAAACGCGGGCGAAACAACGGTTCTTGCGCAGGGTGCCCCAAACTCATGCCAAACAAAGGCACCACATGTTCCGGCAGCTGCAGCCATTCGGCGGTACGGCTGATGTCGTCGCGCAAGCTGCCAATGTATACACCGCCCAAGCCCAACGACTCCGCTGCCAGCAGCACGTTTTGCGCCATAATGCCGGCATCCACCGCACCTGCCAGCACCACTTCCGTCCAATCGGTTTCCGCCTCCGGCACAAATTGTTTGTGCTTGGCCAAATCCATACAAAACACCAAAAATTCGGCACACGTTTCAATATAATGCTGGTTGGCACCCACTGCGCGTAAACCTTTGCGGATTTCCGGATCTGTTACCCGAATCACGTGCGTGGTCTGCATAAAACTCGATGTGGAGGCCGCTTTGCCTGCTTCAATCACTGCTGCCAACATTTCCGGCGCAATCGCCTCGCCGGTAAACTTGCGGATAGAGCGGTGTGCCAGAGCGGTTTCCAATACCGGCTTGCTGCTTAATTCTGTCATCCTGTGTTCCTTTCTGCTGTTTCAGGTAGCCTCGCGGCGCATTGGCAATAAAAATATTCAAACTGCTTGGTACGTTAATTCAAGCACCGCACAGCGTCAAGCCAATTTTAACGCCAGCTCTGCCAAACGCCGACCCTGCGCCAGCGCAATTTGTTGTTCGTCTTTGCTTAAGCCGGAACGGCCTTCGCTGCCAGATACATGCGACGCGCCATAAGGCGTGCCACCGGTTTCGGTGTGGTTCAGCGCCGCTTCGCTATACGGCACACCGCTTATAACCATACCGTGATGCAACAACGGCAACATCATCGTCAGCAATGTCGACTCCTGCCCGCCGTGCAATGAAGCGGTGCTAGTAAATACCGTGGCCGGCTTGCCGATTAATTCGCCGCCTAGCCATTGCGTAATGGTGCCGTCGAGAAAATACTTCACCGCCGCCGCCATATTGCCGAAACGCGTCGGGCTGCCCAATGCCAAACCGGCACAGTTTTTCAAATCTGCAGCCGTAACATACGGCGCACCGCTGTCGGGAATATCGCTTTCCACCGCCTCGCACACCGCTGACACCTTCGGCACGGTACGCAACACCGCTTCGCAACCGCTCACACTTTCGATACCGCGTGCAATCTGCCGCGCCAAATTCAGCGTGCTGCCATTTTGAGAGTAATATAAAACAAGTATTTGCAAGCTTTTTTGGTTCATTATCCGCTTTCCGTTACAATAGGCTCATGAATATTAAAAACAAGATTATGATGAAAACCGACGGTTGGCAAGCCATATGGACATCGCGCAGCTACGGCTTTGCTGTATTCCTGTGGCGCCGTTTCAACGAAATCCGCGTGCCGCAAGTCTCCGCCAGCCTCACCTTCACTACCCTGCTGGCGATGGTGCCGGTGCTGACGGTAACGTTGGTGGTGGTTTCCGCCTTCCCGATGTTCAGCCAGCTTTCCGACTCCTTTATTCAGATTATCCACAACACCATTGTGCCGCAAGGTGCAGAAACGGTGTTGGACTATATGAACGAATTCAAGGGCAAGGCCAGCAGTCTCACCGCCATCGGTATCATCATGCTGGTGGTCACCTCGCTGCTGCTGATTCAAACCATAGACCAAACCTTCAACCGCATCTGGCAGGTGCGCACCCAGCGCCCGTTGTGGACGCAGATTCTGGTGTATTGGTCGCTGCTCACTCTCGGCCCCATCGCCATCGGCGTGAGCGTGTCCGCTTGGAGCATTGTAATGAAAAGCACCCATCTGAGCGAATACTACCCTGTTGTGGCCGCCATCTTGCGTGTGAGCATTTCTATCCTGTTTACCACCAGTATCCTGTGGCTGCTCTACCGCATGGTGCCCAACCGCTTCGTGCCTGCTCTGCATGCGCTAATCGGCGCCGGCATCACCGCAATATTATTGGAGCTGGCACGCTTCGGCTTTTCGCTCTATGTTAGCCATTTCAACAGCTACACCCTGATTTACGGTGCTTTTGCCGCCATTCCCGTGTTTCTGATCTGGCTCCATCTGCTTTGGGTATTGGTGCTCACCGGCGCCGTCATCACTTCCACCCTTTCCTACTGGCAGGGCGACGCCTTCCGCCGCAATCTCGGCAACGCCGGCCGTTTTGACGACGTATTGAAAATCCTACTGCTGCTCGACCAAGCCCAACAAAACAGCGTTACCCTGAAAGTGCAAGACTTCCGCCAACACATCAACATGGGCTACGATGAGCTCGGCGACCTGCTGGAAAAACTCGCCCGCCACGGCTATGTCTACCAGGGCAAACAGGGCTGGGTGTTGAAAACCAACGCCGAAAATATTGAGTTGGACGACTTATTCAAACTGTTTGTCTACCGCCCGGTTTCGCTCAACCAAAACCATGTTAACGAATCTATCGCGCAAATCATGCAGCCCTGCTTGGAAGCGATGAACATCAGCCTGGCCGAATTCAGCACTCATGCCAAACTGAATCTGGATAAAGACAACGATAGCGAAACACCGCCATAACTTAGCACCCTCAAAGGCTACCTGAAAAAGATTTTCAGGTAGCGCGGGCTACGCCACGGCTACCCTTCTGCACACCCTCTTGGCGCATGGCTGCTACCACTTTACAATGAAACTCCCACTCTGTCTGTCATCACCATGAATGCCACCGAACCCTGCCCCTGCCAATCCGGCCTGCGCTACGGCTTGTGTTGCCAGCCTTTCCATGGCGGCCAAAGGCTACCTGAAACCGCAGAACAGCTCATGCGTTCGCGTTATTGCGCTTATGTATTGCACGATATCGGCTACATCGTTGCCACCACCGTGCCGGCGCAACAGGCTTTGCTCAATCAGGCCGATATATTGCACTGGAGCCGTGAAAGCGAGTGGCTGGGGCTGACGGTGTTGGCACATTACCCCAATGTTTCCAAAAGCCATGCGCAAGTAGAATTTGAAGCGAGGTTCGCCAACACCGGCGGCTTGCAAACGCACCGCGAATTGTCGGCGTTTGTGCGGATAAACCGGCGCTGGTATTTTATCGACCCCACCGTGCCGTTGCCGACCATGAAGCATCCGTGTTTCTGTGGCTCCGGCAAAAAATTCAAATTGTGTTGCGGACGCTTTTTTTAAATATTAAGGCTACCTGAAAAGTTTTCAGGTAGCCTTTTCTCTACATTCATGCTGTTGAAACCATTATTCCGGCGGCAATTCCGCCGAACCCATGCGCCGCAGAATGATGTTGGTTTTAGCGCGTAAAGTGCGGTCTTTAGGGTGGTCGGCGTAATACAGCGGGCGCGGCACACGGGCGGCAAGCTGGGCAGCCTGTTGTTTGGTTAGCGCGGCTGCAGGTTTTTTAAAATAATATTGTGATGCGGCTTCTGCTCCGTAGATACCGTAGCCCCATTCAATAACGTTTAAATACAGGGCGAAAATGCGGTCTTTGTCGGTAGTGGCTTCGAGCATAGCGGTAATTGCCGCCTCTTCGCCTTTGCGGATGTAGCTGCGGCTTTCATTAAGAAACAGGTTTTTGGAAAGCTGCTGGCTGATGGTGGAGCCACCGGCGCGCACAGTACCGCTACGTTCGTTGCGCTTCATGGCGTTGCGGATGCCGCTCCAGTCGAAGCCGCCGTGCTCGGCAAACTTGGCGTCTTCCGAGGCAATCAACGCTTTTTTCAGGTTTAACGAAATATCACTGTAAGGCACCCAACGGTAATCCAGCGACACATCGGGTTTGTCGCTGCGCAATTGCGCCATCCGCATCGACATAAACGCCGTGCTGTGCGGCGCCACGGCGCGATAGGTAATGATGCTGCCGTATACATAAGCGTTAAACAGAATAAATACAGCAATGGGCGCGGCCAGCAGCCACTTCAGCATGCTTATTTCCCTTCCCGAACCAAGCCCACCACCGGGCGGATATCGGGCATAAAGCCGCGCCAGAGCGAATAAGAAAACGCGGCCTGTGCCACCAGCATCCCCAAACCGTCGGCAAGGTTTTGTGCGCCGGCAGCTTGAGCAAACTGTAAAAACGGGGTTGGTTCGTCGCCATACATCATATCGTATACCAACTCCGCACCAGCCAATACGCCGGCAGACACAGGCGAAACGTCACCGCTGAGGCTACCTGAAGTGGCGTTGATAATAATATCGAAATGGCGCTCGGGCAGGCTGTCGAACGCCGCCGCTTCAATGCCGAAACGTTGTGCCAGCTCGTGTGCGGTGGCTTCGGTACGGTTGGCAATAATAATGCTGTCTGGTTTTTGCTCCAGCAAGGGCTTCACCACACCGCGTGCCGCACCACCAGCGCCCAGCAGCAATATTTTTTTGCCTTGCAGGGCAATGCCGTGGTTTTCGGTAATATCAAGCACCAAACCCACACCGTCGGTATTGTCGCCACGGAAACGCCCGCCACCGAGCGGAATCAATGTATTCACGGCACCGGCGGTTTCTGCACGCTCCGAACGCTCGCTCACCCATTCGTAGGCATCCAGCTTGAACGGCACGGTCACGTTCGCTCCTTTCGCTCCAGAATCAAACCATGCCTGCGCCGCCGCCGCAAAGCCGTCCAATGGCGCCAAAATGCGGTCGTATTCGATTTCTACGCCTTCCTGACGGGCGAAATGCTGGTGGATTTGCGGCGATTTGCTGTGGGCGACGGGATTGCCGAATACGGCGTAGCGGTCAACAGACATGAGAGATATCCTTAAATATTATAATCTGGCGTTTACCAACGTCATTTTGCATCATCACGCCCGGTTTTCCCGATGCGGATTCCGTATCGGATTATGAAACAATCCTTAAAATATTGCCAGCCGCAACTATGGTGTCATTTGCCGATTTTCATTGTTTTAAAAATTTTTATGCTCAAAATAGTCAGTCAAAGCGCGCAACGCAGATAAAAAATGCACCTCTGCCCGTTGGCGCAGCCCACCTGTACCCTACCTTACAGCAACAATGGCAACCGCATCCAAATAAATTGTTGACAATCTTTGTCAGCCTATTTATATTGACCATCAATGGCTGGGTTCATGTAAACGCCGCAAGGCACAAGCCGCCCGTTTTCGCTGCTTTATATCTTTATATATAATGAAGCAGCATCTGTTTCTGTTTTGTATTTTTTATCTATACATGGAGTATAAAATATGTCAGTAAAAGACGTTGTTAAACTGATTGAAGAAAACGAAGTCCGTTTCGTTGACTTGCGTTTCACCGACACTAAAGGCAAACAACAGCACGTTTCCGTGCCTGCCCGCATTTTGCTGGAAGACCCGGAAGAATGGTTTGAAAACGGCCAGGCCTTTGACGGCTCGTCTATCGGTGGCTGGAAAGGCATTCAAGCTTCAGACATGACTTTAAAACCAGATGCCGACAGCGCCTATATCGACCCCTTCTACGATGATGCCACCGTAGTCATCACCTGCGATGTCATCGACCCGGCACACGGCCAAGGTTACGACCGCGACCCACGCTCCATTGCCAAACGTGCCGAAGCCTACCTGAAATCTTCAGGTGTGGGCGACACCGCCTATTTCGGCCCGGAACCTGAATTTTTCGTGTTCGACGGCGTAGAATTCGAAACCGACATGAGCGGCACACGCTACAAAATCCACTCCGAAGAAGCAGCTTGGTCGAGCGGCAAATCTTACGACGGCCAAAACACCGGCCACCGCCCGTTTGTTAAAGGCGGCTACTTCCCGGTGGCTCCTGTGGACTCAGGCCAAGACCTGCGCTCTGCCTGCGTGAATATTCTTGAAGAAATCGGCATTCCCGTTGAAGTGCACCACCATGAAGTGGCCACCGCCGGCCAAATGGAAATCGGCACCCAATTCAGCACGCTGACCCGCCGCGCCGACTGGACGCAAGACATGAAATACGTGATTCAAAACGTGGCGCACAACTTCGGCAAAACGGCCACTTTCATGCCGAAACCGATTATGGGCGACAACGGCTCCGGCATGCACGTACACCAATCGATTTGGAAAGACGGCCAAAACCTGTTTGCGGGCGACGGCTATGCCGGTTTGTCTGAAACTGCCTTGTTCTATATCGGCGGCATTATCAAACATGCCAAAGCATTGAACGCGATTACCAATCCGTCCACTAACTCTTACAAACGCTTGGTACCGCATTTTGAAGCGCCTACCAAACTGGCTTATTCTGCCAAAAACCGTTCGGCTTCCATCCGTATTCCGCATGTGGCCAGCAGCAAGGCACGCCGCATCGAAGCGCGTTTCCCTGATCCGATGGCCAACCCGTATTTGGCTTTCGCCGCGCTGCTGATGGCCGGTTTGGACGGTATCCAAAACAAAATCCATCCGGGTGACCCCGCCGACAAAAACCTGTATGATCTGCCGCCTGAAGAAGACGCTTTGGTGCCAACCGTATGTGCCTCTTTGGAAGAAGCGCTGGAAGCACTGAAAGCCGACCACGAATTCCTGACCCGCGGCGGCGTGTTCAGCCAAGACTGGATTGAAAGCTACATCACCTTCAAGGAAGAAGATGTAAAACGCATCCGCATGGCACCGCATCCGCTGGAATTTGAAATGTATTACTCTCTGTAATCATTGCGGCAACACCTATCAACCCGAGCCTTTGGGGCTCGGGCTTTTCCTTTTAATATCCCACACGTACTAAATAAGGATTCAACCATATGGAATGGGCTTTTAACGGTTATTACACTTTGATTGCGGCTACCCTCGTTTTACTGCTCGGTAAAGTGATGGTCAACAAGATTCAATTTCTACGTAACTTCAATATCCCCGAACCGGTAGCCGGCGGCCTGGTGGCCGCGGTTGTACTGTATGCTTTACATATGTTTTACGGCGTCAGCTTCAAGTTTGAAAAACCGCTGCAAGATGCCTTTATGCTGATTTTCTTTACCTCCATCGGCCTGAGCGCTGATTTCTCGCGTTTGAAAGCAGGCGGTATGCCGCTGGCAATTTTCACTCTGGTTGTCGGTCTGTTTATCATCCTGCAAAACGCCGTGGGCGTGGGCATGGCCAGCATACTCGGCCTCGAACCGCTCATCGGTTTGATGACCGGTTCAATTACCCTCACCGGCGGCCACGGTACCGCCGGTGCTTGGGGGCCTTTATTTGAGCGGGAATACGGCATCACAGGTGCCACCGGTCTGGGCATGGCCGCAGCCACCTTCGGTTTGGTTTTCGGCGGCCTGATCGGCGGCCCCGTGGCTCGCCGTTTGCTCAATAAAATGGGACACCAGCCTTTGGATGACGCCGCTATCAAAGCAGCAGTACACGACGACAGCAACACCGATCACTACACCGACGATACCTTCGAACACCCCGAGCAAACCCGTCTCATCACCGCCTCATCAGCCGTCGAAACACTGGCAATGTTTGCCGCCTGTTTGTCGTTCGCCGAAGTGATGGACGGTATTGACGCCCAATATTTAATCGATCTGCCTAAATTCGTATGGGCGCTGGGCGCAGGCGTGATTCTGCGCAACGTGTTGGTATCGGTGTTTAAATTCGATATGTTCGACCGCTCCATCGACGTATTCGGTAACGCCTCATTATCGCTCTTTTTGGCAATGGCCCTACTGAATCTGAAGCTGTGGGAACTCACCGGCTTGGCCGGCCCCGTTACCATCATCCTGGCTGTGCAAACCATCGTGATGGTGCTCTACGCCACCTTTGTAACTTACGTGATTATGGGGCGCAACTACGATGCCGCCGTATTGGCCGCCGGCCATTGCGGCTTCGGCATGGGCGCCACGCCCACTGCAGTGGCCAACATGCAGTCGGTAACAGAACGCTTCGGCCCTTCGCACAAGGCCTTCCTGATTGTGCCGATGGTAGGTGCCTTCTTTGTTGACTTAATCAACGTTGCCATTTTGCAAACCTTTATTAGTTTCCTCAAATAATCCGCAAATGAACCGAAAAGCGCCTGAAACATCTTACCTGTTTCAGGTGCTTTTTGTTATGATGCCGTTTAATCCTCCCATCGCAAAGGTGATTCGATGTATCAAAAACTTTTGGCCTGCACACTAATGGCCGCCGCCCTCGCCGCCTGCACCGATAAAAAAGAAGCACCACAAACGCAACTGGCCTGCCAGGATCCGGCCATTGCGCAAGACGTCAACAACAATATTCAAAACATCGTCAAACAGGAAGCACGCCAGTTTGCCAACAGCGACACCCGTCAATTCGTCGATGCCGACAAAATCATCGCCGCCAGCAGTGATTTGCAAATCAAGCTGGAAAACGCCCAGCAAGACAATAGCGGCGGCACGCCTTTTTGCAGCGCCGAACTCAGCATCAATATTCCCGCCGAAATCATGACCGCCGCCCAAGCCAACAGCCCTTTGCTATACGGCGAACAAAGCATTCCGCAACTGATACAGCAACGCATCAGCGGCAGCACCTTAAACTACAACGGTGCCAACACCCTCGGTGTCAAGCTGCGCTACACCCCGTCTAAAAACACCGACAATCAAACCGTTGTGACTTATGCCGACAACAGCGTGGCCACATTGGCGCAAACCCTGTCTGCCGCCCTGCGCCCCTATGGCATCAAAGGTATTTTGGTGATTAACGGCCAACCGATCAGCCGCGAAGATGCCATCCGCCAGCTCACCACCCCCGAAGCCGTGCCCACCGCACCCACTGATCCGGAAGCCATTTTAAACAATGCCGCTTCAACCGAGTTTGCCAGCAACCTGCCTCCGGCCGAAGTATTGTCGCCGCCGGCCACTGCAAACGACATCCAGTTCTCGCCCGCCGAACTCAACCAAGCGCGTGCACAACAACGTGAAGCAGAAAATGAAATCAACGCCCTGTGGCAGCGCATGGATCAAACCGTTCAGCGCGAGCTGCTCGGCGAACAGCGTGAATGGATCAACAGTAAAAACAACAGTTGCCGCCAAGCCGCCGCCCGTGCAGAAACCACCTTGCAGGCAGAATACCTGCAAGCCCAATGCGATACCCGCATGACCCGCGAGCGCACCCAGGTTTTGCGAGGCTACACCATCCCTTAGGCTGCTTCCTCCAATTATTTGATTAATATGCCAAAGGCTACCTGAAAGCCCAACAATAAAGAGTGGAGGCCACCCCTTTATTGTTGGGCTTCAGCTTATGTCAACCCTTCAAACGGCTCAAATATTTGCAGTCTCAAACTGCACAACCGAACAAACCATCTTACTGCCAACTTTTATTCAAGCGCCCGGCCAATCTGTTAAAATAAACCCTTTCGCCACACCACACACTTTGCCATGACCACCGTTTCCGCCCACGCCATCGATCAACTGCTGCCGCAAACCCAATGTCGGGAATGCGGCTACAACGGCTGCCTGCCCTATGCCGAAGCGCTTGCCGCCGGCGAAGCAGCGGTAAACCTGTGCGCACCGGGTGGCGAAGCCGTTATGCTCGATATTGCCGGGCTGCTCAACCAAACACCGCTGCCGCCGGCCAAAATCCAGGCCGCTGCACTGGCATGGATAAACGAAGCGGCCTGCATCGGTTGCACCGCCTGCATCCGCGCCTGCCCTGTTGACGCCATTATGGGCGCCTCCAAATTCATGCACACCGTTATCCAGAGCGAATGCACCGGTTGCGGCCTCTGCTTGGCTCCCTGTCCGGTCGACTGCATCCACATGCAGCCCACTACCACCGATTATCTGCCGAAAGCCCGCCATCTGGCTCACGCCGCTGAACCGCGTTTTGCCGCTGCCGGCCACGCCCGCACGCGCTATGAATGGCACACCGCCCGCATCGAACGCAACACCGCCGAGCGCAAAGCCCACCTTGCCGCACGCGATGCCGCTGCTAAAGCCCGTCTGCACAGCCAGCCCACACCCTCTGCCACCACACGCGGCACCAGCGCCGCCGCCGGCCTGATTGCCCAAGCCATGGCGCGCGCGCAAGCGCAACAGGCGCAACGCACCGTGCCCGCCAACCGTGAATCCTTTCAGGCGCAACAAATTGAAGCCGCACAAGAACGCGCCACCTATCGCCGCGCCATGCGCGACGTGCAATACGGTACCGAAGCCGAAAAAGCCGCCGCCATTGATTATCTGCGTGCCCACAAAGCCGCTCAGGAGGAAAAAGCGTCCAAATCTTCTTCATAATCCCCTTGTCACCGCAAAACATTCATTATATATATTAGAGCATGCACACTATCCATGTGCCTTAAATCCCCCAACCAAAATCAGGAAAATATAATGAAAAAACTACTCCTCACCCTGTTCACCGCCACCGCCCTAAGCGCCTGCGTTATTCCCATCACGCCCACCGTTTCGCCGCAACAGCATGCCATTCAGGGTAAATGGGGTATTCTCAACCTCAATGGCAAGCCCGTTACCGAAAAAGATGCCAATGTAGGCTTCAGCCTAAAAGACCAGCGCTTTTACGGCAGCGGCGGCTGCAATCGCCTGAACGGCACCTACCAGCTCGACAGTGCCAAACTCGGCATCACCATCAACAACATCACCAGCACCCGCATGGCCTGCGCCAACATGGACACTGAAACCGATTTAATCGGCGCGCTGGAACAAGTGCGCAGCTATCAGCGCCAAGACAACACTCTGAAACTGCTCGACGGCAGCGGCAACACTCTGATTGAGGCCGAAGCCCTGAGCCAGGTTTCCGGAGAAAACACCCCGCAATAACAACTATTTCCGTTGTTTATCCGGCTCATGCAAAAGACTACCTGAATACTCTTTACAAGCTTTCAGGTAGCCTTTTGCCGGATTTTTATATTGCTGTAACAAGGTGCACCCACAATTCAAAATGTGCATTTCGATAATCATCAAACACATAGCCCAAACCGGTAATTTGAATACTTATAGCCGACCTGCACGACATACAATGCAAAAGCCGATACGAACCGTATCGGCTTTTTATCGGCCACTTTTCAAATTATATGAAAGCCACAGCTGTCCACAACCTTTCAGGTAGCCTCATCAAGCTTCACTTCATCGCCTCGCCCATCATGCGCACATTGTAGCGATACATGCCCAAATAAGTCCGGCCTTCGCCGCTTTTACTCAACGCATCGGAATAGAGCTTACCCTGCACGTTCGCACCCGTTTCCTGTGCAATGCGCTGCACCATGCGGTCGTCTTTAATATTTTCGGCAAACACTGCCTTGACGCCCTCGCGCTTAATCTGGCGGATAATCGCGGCCACCTGCTTGGCCGACGGCTCGGCTTCTGTGCTCACACCTTGAGGCGCAATAAACTGAATATCATAGCGCTTGCCCATATAGCCAAACGAATCATGGCCGGTTAAAACCTTGCGCTTTGCTTTCGGAATGGCAGCAAACTGTCGGGATGCGTCAATGTGCAGTTTTTTCAGCTCCCCCTGATAAGCGGCCAAACGCTGTTGGTAATAAGCCTTGCCTTCCGGATCCGCTTTGGTCAACGCGTCGGCCACGTTGGCGGCATAAACAAACATGCGCACAGGGTCGTTCCACACATGCGGATCAAATTCGCCATGGTCGTGATCGTGGCCATCGTGATGATGATCGTGCTCATCGGCTGCTTTCAGCGGCGCAATTCCGGCAGCCGCTTCGGCAAACGGAATTTTATTTTGCACCACCGCACGTTTGAATTCAGCCTTTTCCAAACCCAAACCGTTTAGCAGCACCAACTTCGATGCGCGCAGTTTCTGCACATCGGCGGCGGTCATATGATAAGCGTGCGCATCATCATCCGCCCCGATAATCGTCTGCACTTTTACCCGATCGCCACCGATTTGCCCGGCCACATCGCCCAAAATGCTAAAACTGGCCACCACCGGCAGCGGCGCGGCATACAGGCTACCTGAAAACGCCACAGCCAACACACCCAATTTCCAATGTTTCATGCTTGCTCCTTTTATGTGTTTTTTTATACACGGTGATGTTTGCGGCGGCGCAACCATTTCGGCACCACACCACCCTCCCAGCCAAACAGCACTGAAACCAGATACCAGACACCGCACCATAAAATAATCGCCGGCCCGGAAGGAATTTCAATGTAATACGAAAACAGCAAACCGCCCACACCGCATACCAGCGCCACCAACACCGACAACAGCAACAACATACCCATATTGCGCGCCCACAGCCGTGCGCTAATCGCCGGCAGCATCATCAGCCCCACCGACATCAAAGTGCCCAAAGCCTGAAAGCCCGCCACCAGATTCATCACCACCAAAATCAGAAACACAATATGCCACAAGCCGCCCCTGCCGTTGACTGCGCGCAAAAACAGCGGGTCGATGCTCTCCAGCATAAGCGGCCGGTAAATCAGTGCCAGTGCCAAAATGGTAAAGCTGGCCACACCGGCCACCAATTGCAATGCCGGCAAATCCACCGCCAACACCGAGCCAAACAATAAATGCAGCAAATCTACGCTGCTGCCGCTTTTGCTCACCAACACCACGCCGATGGCCAGACTGCTCAGATAAAAAGCCGCAAAATTGGCGTCTTCCTTCAACGTGGTAAAACGGCTAACCAAACCGGCCAGCAACGCCATCAACATGCCGGCGGCAAAACCGCCCAAGCTCATCGCCGGCAGGCTCAGGCCGGCCAGCATATAGCCGATGGCCGCACCCGGCAGCACTGCATGGCTCAAGGCATCGCCAATCAGGCTCATGCGCCGCATTACCAGAAACACCCCCACCGGCGCAGCGCCCAAGGCCAAAAACACCACCGATGCCAGCGCATAACGCATAAAGGTAAATTCGGCAAACGGGGCAATCAATAATTCATCAACATTCATCTGTTCTTAACTGCTTTATCTTGAAGGCTACCTGAAACGTTTTCAGGTAGCCTGTTACATAACCTCAAGCTTCACACCAATCGTCATCACCGTGCCGAACCATGGCCGCATTGGCTCTTGCCAGTAAATCATCCACCAAAACTTCTTCCGTTTTACCGGCCGCAATTTTCTCGCGCGCAATCAGCAAAGTATGCGGAAAATACGCGCGCACCTGTTCATAATCGTGCAACACCGCAATCACCGCCTGCCCGCTTTGGTTACACTGGCGCAACACTTCCAGCAACGCATAAGTGGTTTTCGCATCCACCGCATTAAACGGCTCGTCCAACAGCAAAAATCGGGCGTTTTGCGCTAACATGCGTGCAAACAGCACCCGCTGAAACTGCCCGTTCGACAAATGTGCAATCGGGCGTTCGGCAAAACTTTCCATGCCCACGCGCGCCAGCGCATCGCGCACACGCTGCCGCTGCGCCGCCGTTACCCGCCCGAAAAAGCCAATTTCATACCACAAACCCATCGCCGCCCGCTCAAACACCGTCAGCGGTTGGCTGCGGTCGATTTCCGACTGCTGCGGCAAATACGCAATATCGCACCGCTGCACCCCTTGCCACACCACGCGGCCGGTATCGCTTTTCAGCAAACCCATCAAGGCCTTGAGCAGGGTCGACTTGCCTGCCCCATTAGGGCCGAACACCGCCCACATACTGCCTGGGGTAAACGTCATGCCGATATGGTGCACCGCCGGGCGGCGCTGGTAGCTCACAGTGAGGTTTTCAACGCTAATCGTCATCCGGCTACCGCCCAAAAATAAACGCCCCACAACAACAACAGGGCACACAACGCCAGCAACAGCCGTTGGCCGAGGCCGGTTAAAAGTAATGATTTCATGATAGAAAATTTTCAGGTAGCCTGATGTTACTAGGCCGCTGTTTCAAGACAAGGGAATGAAACAAATGATACTGTATAACATTCCATTTGTAAAATACCACACGCACCCACCACCCATTTAACGCTATAATTTACGTTTTAAAAACCCGATAACCGCCATGACAGAGCCCCGTTTAAACGACAAACTCAACCTCGAAACCGCCCGCATTCACTGGAAAGAACTGCAACCTCATTTCGCCCGTGGTGCCGCCGTGTATGTCAGCCCTGATCTCGATTTGCTGGCAGTGGCCAATCTAGTGGCCACCGACGACAGCGCCAGCATCGCCACATTGATGCAGGCCAATAAATTCGGCGTGGTTACTGCAGAATTAGCACAAGCGTTTACAAGCAGCAACCAAGCCATGTGGGCAGTGGTAATAGCGCCGTGGGTGTTGGTGCAACCCTGCCAAGCCTGACCCATCAGCAGAGACCTTTGTTCCGGCATTCCCAATGTTCGGCTGCCTGAAAAGCAAAAAATGCCCTGAAAGCGGACATTTGAAAGGGGCATGGGTATATTGTGCCGAAATAGCTGAAAAATGGGCACCCGAGGAGGGGGTTACTTAAATAAGCCGAAATGTCACAAAGGCCTCCCAGTTTTTGCAACTGACCAGCGTCAATACCCTGCTTTCAGGTAGCCTTATCCATTAAATAGCGCCATCGGGCGGTTTGGTGGCAGGCGCCGAGCGGTAGAGAATGGCAATGGTGGCGTTATTGAGTAAATCGGCCAAGCTAAAACCATCCAGATGTTGTAAAAATGCACGCGTAGCGCCGGCCAGCATCCCTGCCAGTTGGCAGCCCGGGGTAATCAGGCAGCGGTTGTCAGGCCCCATACATTCCACGATTTGCATCGGCTCCATATGTCGCACCACCGCGCCGATGTTGATTTCATACGCCGCCGCCGCCAGCCGCAGCCCGCCGCCCTTGCCGCGAATGCCTTCAAGAAAGCCGCCTTTCACCAGCGCGGTGGCCACTTTCATTAAATGGCTTTTAGAAATGTCATAGTCTGTGGCAATTTCGCCAATGTTCACCAGCCGCTCGTTGTTGATGGCGGCATAAATCAAAACGCGCAAGGCGTAATCGGTTTGCTGAGTTAAGTGCATGGCAAGGATTTTAATAAAAACAAGCATTAAAAAAGGCTGCCTGAAAGAAACCAAAACATTCAGACAGCCTGCATATTAACAAAATTTATTTAGTTGCGTTGGTGTTTAAACACCAGCCGACACACCTGCCAAGCAACAGCAACGGCACCAATAATAAACACCACGTCGCCAATGGTGCGCACCCAGCGTAAGGTTTGCAGAAAATCTTGCTGCATAAAGCCTTCGCTGCGGGCATACCACAAGCCTTGGCTGATGCTGGCGTGTGCTTGGAAAATACCGATCGGCAGCAAGCTGGTGACAATCATCAATACCAGGCCGATGTTCAGCGCCCAAAAGCCGGTTTTCATCAGTTTGTCGTCAAACTGAGCATCCGGGCGCAGGTAGCG
>RRZU011596876.1_pt1 | contig 18684 bp, 27 predicted proteins | sample 2165561 | NCBI WGS metagenome assembly RRZU01 (sample SAMN10456909, study PRJNA506462) | wastewater metagenome | isolation source: wastewater sludge | place: USA: Moscow, Idaho | reverse complement strand
ATTTTAGCTAAAAAAAAAAAGCGGAGTCAAGGAGGATTAAAAAATAATAGACTCATTATATACTGAGTCTATTATTTTCATTGTATAGAGTTGATAACTACCAAACTTTAAGTAGTAGTTCTCCGCCCAAATGCTGTTTTTTAGCTTCAAAGCCATTCATAACACCTTTTGAAGTTGATACTAGAACAATTCCGCGTCCTGATTTGATTCGAGGAATTTCTTCAACACCAACATACATTCGGCGTCCAGGCTTACTCAAACGAGTAAGTTCGTTGAATCGAGCATTTTCACCTTCTTTATTGATAGTAACTACCAAAATATCACGTGGTTTTGCTGATTCTACTTTAACACCATCGATGTAGTTCGCTTTAGCTAGCTCTTGAGCAACAACTTTTTTCAACTTGCTGCTTGGCACACGGATTTCGTGCTTGCCAACCATTGCCGCGTTTCGGATGCGGGTAAGAAGGTCGGCTACTGGGTCTGTTGATTGTAATGACATATATTTATTCCTTCCTTCTACCAACTACTCTTAGTTATGCCTGGGATTTCACCCTTTGAGGCTTTTTCACGAAAAGTGATGCGGCTCATACCAAATCGGCGCATATAACCCCGTGGACGTCCATCGAAGTTATCGCGGTTTTTGTGTCGAGTTGGGCTTGCGTTACGAGGTAATTTTTGTAGACCTTCTTGGTCTCCAAGTGCTTTTAGCTCTTCGCGTTTTGCTGCATATTTTTCGATCATTTTTTTACGTTTAAGGTCGCGTGCAACCATTGATTTCTTAGCCATTAAGCTTTTCCTCCCTTTTTCTCAAATGGAATACCGAATTTTTCAAGTAGGGCTCGGCTATGAGCTTCACCTTCATTTTTGATAACGAAAGTTACCTGAAGTCCGTGTAGAATCTGAGTTTCTTCAAAAGTAAGTTCTGGAAAAATTGATTGCTCAGTAATTCCTAGGTTGTAGTTACCACCTTTATCAAAACCTTTCGCACCAACACCATGAAAATCACGAACACGAGGCAAAGCCACGTTTGCTAGTCGGTCTAGAAATTCATACATTCGGTCACCACGTAGAGTAACTGTTGTGCCTACTGGAGCGCCCATGTTTGCACGAATTTTGAAGGTTGCGATTGATTTTTTAGCTAGACGTTCAACTGGAGCCTGTCCAGTAATTTTAGTTAAAGTAGTTTTAACTAATTCCTGGAAGCGTTTGTCGTCTTTTTTCTTACCAGTTCCTACGCTAACAATGATCTTTTCAAGCTTTGGAACTTGGTGAATATTTGTTAGCTCTAGTTCGCTTTGTAGCTCTTTAGTGATTTGGTCTTTGTAAAGAGTTTTCAAGCGAGGAACATAAACTGTAGACTTAGCCATTATTTATCTCCTTTTTTGCTTGATTTTTTAGCGCTTTTAGCTGCTTCTATTTTTTTAACCTTATGAACAGGAGTTGCAACATGAATGTCTTTTACTCCGCCACGTGGATTAAATTGGCTTGGTTTAACGTGACGATGTTTTTTACCAACACCTTCAACCAAAACTGCGTTCTTTTTAGGTAGAACTTTTACAACTTCACCAGTTGTACCTTTGTTTTTTCCGCTGATGATTTCAACATTATCACCTTTTACGATTCCGTTAAGTGCCATATTATAGTACCTCCGGAGCTAAGCTGATAATTTTGCTGTAACCAAGATCACGAAGTTCGCGTGGCACAGGCCCAAAAACGCGAGTGGCTTTTGGAGTTTTGTCATCACCGATAATTACTGCTGCGTTGTCATCAAAAGCGATAGTCGAGCCGTCTTTTCGTTGAATTTGATCACGAGTACGAACAACGACTGCTTTTACGACGCTTTTCTTTTTAACAGCACCAGTTGGGTTAGCTTCCTTAACGGTTGCTACAATTATGTCACCGACACGTGCATAGCGGCGTTTGCTGCCACCAAGCACACGGATGCATAAAATTTCTTTTGCACCACTGTTATCAGTTACCTTTAGGCGGGACTCTTGCTGAATCATATTAAGCTTTCTCCTCTTCCTTTAGTTCTACAGACCCACGAGCTTTTTCAACAACTTCAGCTAAAATAAAGCTTTTAGTTTTTGAGATTGGTCGAGTTTCTTTGATAACAACTTTGTCACCTTCACCAGCTTCATTCAATTCATCATGTGCTGCGTATTTTCGGGTGACAGTATATTGTTTGCCGTAAATTGGGTGAGTTTCACGGCTAGTTACTGTTACAGTGATTGTTTTGTCAGCTTTGGCGCTGGAAACAATACCAGTTAAAGTAGTTGCCATATTACTGCTCCTCTTTCTTTACGAATTTAGTTTTTACTGGAAGCTTGTGACTAGCAAGTCGCATAGCTTCGCGTGCGATCTCTTCTGATACGTCGCTCATTTCAAATAGAACTGTACCGTCTTTAACTTTCGCTACAAAAAACTCAGGGTTACCTTTACCGCTACCCATTTTCACGTCTTGTGGTTTACGAGTAACTGGTGTATGAGGGAAGATTCGAATCCAAACCTGTCCACCACGTTTAATGTAACGAGTCATAGCTGTTCGAGCTGATTCGATTTGACGAGAGTTAATTCGCTCGTTTTCAAGGCTGACTAATCCGTAATCACCAAAGGCGATTGTATTGCCGCGAGTTGCGCGACCTGGATTTTTACCTTTTCGAACCTTACGGTGAGCGGTCTTTTTAGGTAGTAAAATAGCCATTATCTAGTCCTTTCGCCTTTGTTAATCCAAACTTTCACACCGATAACGCCGGCAGGAGTTTGTGCTCGAGCGCCATTGTAATCAATGTCAGCGCGGATTGTATGAAGAGGCACAGAACCTTCTGAGAATTTCTCTCGGCGGCTCATTTCAGCACCATTCAAACGTCCAGCTACTTCGACACGAATACCTTTAGCACCTGATTGCATTGTATTTTGTAAAGCCATTTTAACTGCTCGACGGAAGTTGATTCGGCGCTGCAATTGGTGAGCGATATTCTCTGACACCAATTTAGCTGAAAGCTCTGGGCGGCGAACTTCTTCAATATTAATACGAACAGGCAAGCTAACTAGTTTTTCAAGTTGAACTTTAAGATCTTGAACACCAGCACCACCACGGCCAATAACTACACCAGCTTTAGCTGTGTGGATAGTAACAGTGATAAGGTTTTCTGTTCGCTCAATTTCGATTCGGTCAATAGTTGGGCGAGATTCAAATTTCTTTTCAATTAAGCTTCGAATTTTGTCATCTTCTACCAAATATTTAGCAAAATCTTTCTTTGGCGCGAACCAGCGTGAGTCCCAGTTTTTATGAGCTTGCAAACGGAAACTAATAGGGTTAACTTTTTGTCCCATTATTTGCTCTCCTTCTTCTTAGTTGTATCTGCTTTTTTAGCTGCAGTTTTCACTTTAGTTTCAGCTTTTTTAGCTGGCGCTTTTTTAACTTTTTCAACACCAGAAACTTCAATCAAAATGTTAGCAGTTTTCTTCTGGAATGGACGAGCCATACCTCGCATGTGAGGCTTAAAACGTTTTAGTCTTGTACCAGCTGTTACAGAAACAGTTGTAAGAACTAAAGTTTTTGGATCGACGTTGTCATTGTTTTTAGCGTTTGCAGCAGCGGATTCAATAGCTTTTTTAACTACTAAAGCACTGCGGCGTGGTGTATGGTCAAGGATAACTAGTGCGTCAGAAACAGTTCGTCCGCGAACTAGCGCAGCCACGATCGATACCTTTCGTGGGGCTTGGTCAACACCTTTGATGTAAGCGCGGGTAGTTTTAGTAGCCATTATTTCTTATCCTTTCCACCATGTTTGCGGAACTTTCGTGTTGGCGCAAATTCACCTAGTTTGTGTCCAACCATATTTTCAGAAATATAAACTGGAATATGTAGACGGCCATTATGAACAGCGATTGTTCGGCCAACCATGTCTGGTGAAATTGTGCTTGAACGAGCCCAGGTTTTGATTACGGTTCGGTCATCTGCTCCAAGAGCTGCTATTTTTTTAGCAAGCTTGAAGTCGATAAACGGACCTTTTTTTAGTGAGCGACTCATTTATTTTCTCCTCTTAGTTTCGTGACGACTCTTCACGATAAACTTATTAGTGCTCTTGCGGCGCCTGGTTTTATAACCAAGTGTTGGCTGACCCCATGGAGTACGTGGAGTAGAACGACCAATACCGTGTCGTCCACCGTCACCACCACCGTGTGGGTGATCTACAGCATTCATAACAACACCACGAACAGATGGACGAATACCTTTACGGCGATTACGGCCGGCTGAACCGATTTTAACGTTTTGGTGCTGAATATTACCAACTGTACCGATTGTAGCTTCAGCTTCAAGTCGGAATCGGCGAACTTCACCTGAAGGTAATTTAACCTGAGCATAGTCACCTTCTTTAGCCATCAACTGTGCTTTAGCACCAGCTGAACGAACCATTTGCGCACCACGCCCTGGAGTAATCTCGATCGCATAGATCTGAGTGCCAACAGGGATTTTAGCTAGAGGCATACGGTTAGAAGATTCGATCTCAACGTCTTCTTTTCCAGTCTGGAAAGTCTTACCTTTAAACATTTGTGTATCAGCTAGAACATAGTAATATTTACCGTTCTGGTCTTTAACACGCGCAATTCGGGCACTTCGGTTTGGATCATATTCGATTTCTTCAACTGTCAATTTTAAATCAGCAGGAAGTTTGTGAGTAACTAGACGATAGTGTCGTTTAACACCACCACCTCGGTGCCGAACGGTAATTCGACCAGAGTTGTTACGACCAGCATTTTGTTTTTTAGCTTTTGTAAGACTCTTTAGAGGCTTCTTAGTTGTGATTTCACTATAATCTTCGGCTGTCATACCGCGCCGAGCAGGAGTCGTTGGGTTATACTTTTTGATAGCCATTACTTCTTCTCCTCAGAATTCTCAGCCTCAGCTCCTTCAAAGATAGCGATTTTATCACCTTCTTTAACAGAAACATAAGCTTTCTTAGTATCTTTTTGGCTAGTAGTACCTGCGACGTATCGTTTAGGATTTTTACTCTTATTGATTCGTTTAGTTTTACCAGCCTGAACAATAGTTCGTACACCAGTTACGGTTACATTGAACTCTTTTTCAACCACTTCTTTGATCTGATTTTTGTTCAAAGTTAGTGGTACATTAAATGCGTAAACATTTTTTTCAGTGGTTAGAGCGTAAGCTTTCTCGGTTGCACGAGGGGTAATTGGTTTGATTGCCATATTATTTATCTCCTCCCAACCAGTTTTCAATAGTTTCAATTGCTTTAGGAGCAATTACAATGTGGTCTGCATTCAATAGATCAAATACATTTAGGTACATTGGTGAAACCAAAAGAACTTCACTGATGTTATTTGTTGCGCGGATCAATTCGTCAGTCTTTTCAGCAACGATCAAAACGCGTCGGTTTAGTTTGTTGTCTTCCAAAAACTTAGCAACTTCAGCAGTTTTACCGGTTGTTTTAATGTCGGACACTAAAACGTTCTCAGCTTTAACTGTTAGAGCTTGGCGTAATGCTACGCGTTTGCTGGTTTTTGAAATTTTCTTGGTGTAGTTTTCATTACCACGAGGTCCGAAAACGATACCACCACCGCGCCAGATTGGGTTACGGATTGAGCCAAAACGTGCTCGACCAGTTCCCTTTTGTCGCCATGGTTTTTTACCACCACCACGAACTTCACCACGTTGTTTTGTGGTTGCGCTAGCTAGGCGGTTATTTGCCAAGTATGCGTCGTAGGCAAGCTTCAAAAGTTCGTGATTTGGAACTTGAACTGCAAAAACGCTGCTAGGTAGATTTGTTTTTTCAGCCATTATGCTTTACCTCCAATGCTTACTAGACCTTTTTTAGGTCCCGGAACGGCACCTTTTAGTCCAATAAGATTATTTTCTAGGTCAATATAAGCCACTACCAAGTTTTTTACAGTTACGCGGTCAGCGCCCATTCGGCCTGGCATACGTTTACCTTTAAAGACTTTTTGTGGATACATTGATCCGATTGAACCTACGCGGCGAACGTTACCGTTACCACCGTGGGTGCTTTTGCTTGTATTAAAGTTGTGGCGTTTAACGGTTCCGGCGAAACCTTTACCTTTGCTTGTGCCAGTAACATCAACGATGTCACCTAGCTCAAACGCTTCAACATTAATTTTCGTGCCGACTTTGAAATCCGCAGGAATTTCATCAACACGGAACTCACGAATTGCTTTCGGAGTTACGTCTGCTGGTTTTGTGTGACCAGCCACGGCCTTGCTCAGGTTCTTACCCTTACCAAATGCCACTTGAACTGCGTTATAACCGTCGGTTTCGACAGTTTTGACCTGAGTCACAGTCACTGGGCCGGCTTGAACTAGTGTGATCGGGGTCGATACACCGTCTTCACCGATGATTTGGGTCATACCAATTTTGGTACCGAGAAGTGTTTTCATTTCACTTATGCTCCCATTATGTTTATTATAATGAAACTTTTCCACTTTTAAACCCCGGCTTAAACGCGGTTTCGCTATTCGGACCCTTTCGGTTTTGCCCCACTCGCGACCTCTGTATTGCCAAGGTTTTGTTTTACGCTAGATAAAGTTACATCGTTCATTATAACACAGTTTAATCTGTTTTTCAAGAGGAGGTAAAGCATTTTTTATGTTTTTTCAAATTACATATCGATACAATAAAATCCACCGCCTTCAAGTTTGGTTCGAATAACGTATTGAATGCTGTTGCCTTTAAAATCTATATAGTCTTCACCATCACATTTACCATTTGAATTATACATATATTCCCCGATTTCGGGCTCCTTCCAGCAGCGAGCAGTACCGTCACCGTTACATAGGATAACCTTACATCTTTCGCCAGTCGTCGGATCTTTAAACTCATCTATCGGCAGATAGTTGGCTTCGAACGAGGCATATTGACTAGCTTTGGATTGAAAGTCGGATATATATTGGCCTCTGCTATTTGACTGATACGCCTTTAGCTGAGATAAAATTCGGCTCATATCATTCTTCCGCTGCGTATCTCGTTGGTTTCTTTATAGTGCTGGTAGTGCTATGAATACCATTAGGAATATTAGGCCTGCTATTGCTAGGACTAGGACCACTTCTATTATTGTGAAACCTTTTTTAGTTTGTGATTTTAAGTTTGCCTTAAGATTCATGTATAAAGTTTATCATGCTAACGCTTATTCGCCAATTGAAGGGTTTAGAGGCAGATTATATCAATAATTTTATGCCGAAGAGTTTCAAATTCATGATATAGACCGTCGATTCTATTTATCTTTTCAGGGTCGAGTTCAAAGTTATTTATTATATGTTCTTCTGTTTGGGGCACGTCGTATTCACTTTGTACTTGAGCCCGTATTTGATCTATGCGGTTAAAATTGTTTATGATATTTTGATTTTTAAAAAGACTGCTCAGAATATCCACTTTATCTTCCCAACTAATATTTTGAAGCCTGGCTTTTATTTGATCAATTTTATGATCAGTTTTCAAAGCGCTTCGCGAAACTAATCGAATTATGAAATCGTCAAAATAATCCTTTAGTGCGTCTAGTCCATGAGCAACGTGATACACCTTGTGATGTGGATTATTATCTGTTTTAACTAAATACTCAATTTTATTCGTGCTATTACTATTTATATTCATTATATTCACCCTCCTTATTTTCATTGCTGCTTAATTATTTCATATGCTTCTTACGTGCCGAAATCTCCTTATGCCGGCCTTTTACCATCGGTCGAGCTTGAGGATTGCCAAGATAACCACAAGTTCGTTTAACTACATCAGAAGTTTTGGGGTCGTGATTACCACAGTCAGAGCATTCAAAACCACGTTCAGTCGGCTTGAATTCTTCTTCGCTGCCGCATTCATAGCAATGGTCGATTGGTGTGTTGGTACCTAAGTACATCACTTTGTCAAATGAGTAATCCCACACTGCTTCAAGCGCCTTAGGGTTTTGCTGCATTTTAGGGTATTCACAGTAAACAATTTGTCCGCCAGGTGTCATAGGTAAATAATCTTTTTCAAAATCAATCTTTTCAAATGGTGAAGGATTTTTGCGCACATCATAATGAAATGAGTTTGTGTAATATTCCTTATCAGTAATATCTTTAATCTCGCCAAACTTTTCTCGGTCGGCGCTACAAAATCTATCAGTCAAGCTTTCGGCTGGCGTAGAATAAACCGAGTAGCCATAACCTTCGTCCGCCTTCCACTCTTCGGCCGCTGCATTTAGATAATGCAGCACATCTAGGGTGAATTCTTTAGCTTCAGGATTTTGCTCCCACTCGCCGCCAAAAAAGGCAGCTCCGACTTCATATAACCCAGTGTAGCCTAAAGATGCGCTAGCTCGATTATTTTTAAAAAGTTCATCAACATCACCATCTACATCAAGACGTTTGCCAAAAGCACCGTTTTGGTAGAGAATTGGCGCATTGCCAGGCTTAGCTTGCTTGCAGCGGTCAATCCTAAATTTAAGTGCCTCATGAACAACATCTAATTTATCGTCTAGTATCTGCCAGAATTTTTCTTGATCACCATCAGACTCAAGTGCAATTCGTGGCAAATTTAAGCTGACAACACCTAAATTCATGCGCCCAGCCGTTTCGCTATCACCAGTTTGCGGATTGGTGTATTCGCCCAAGAATGACCTGCAGCCCATCGGATATTTAAACGATCCTGTAGTCTCAACGACTTTATCGTAATTTAAAATATCTGGATACATACGTTTAGTAGAGCATTCGAGTGCTAGCTTCTTTACATCATAATTTGGATCACCTTCAGATTTATTTAACCCATCTTTAACTGCAAATACTAGTTTAGGGAAAATCGCTGTGCGCTTGTCTTCGCCCAAACCTTCAATTCTTTGGTTAAAAATCGCCTTTTGAACTTCTTTTTCCCATTTACCTTCACCGAGCCCAAAGCCAATTGTAGTAAATGGCGTTTGACCATTTGATGTAAATAAAGTGTTAATCTCATACTCAAGACTCTGAATGCCATCTTTTATATCTTTTTTAGTTTTTTCGTTAGCATAGTCTTCGCGTAACTCCTCGGCGACCCATTTTTCGGCGGTTTTAAGATGCTTTTGATAATTTAGCTCCGCGTATTTGCCTAAAACTATATCTGCATCGGGAAAGGTCGTCCCACCATATTGGCTTGAGGCAACATTGGCTATAATCTGAGATGCTTGCGCACATGCAGTTTGGATAGATTTTGGCGATTCACAACTCGCATTCCCCATATTGAAACCCTTTTCTAACATGCCTTCAAAGTCAACTAAGCAGCAATTGGTCATCGGTGAATATGGATTATAGTCAAGGTCATGAAAATGTATGTCGGCGTTTTTATGCGCCTCCATAACTCTTTTTGGGAGCATCTCTAAACCTCGTTCTTTGCTTAGTACCCCCGCTTGAAGATCGCGGCCAGTCCCAAAATATTCAGCGTTTTTATTGGCGTTCTCATTTAAGGCTTTGTTTTTAGATTCGCTATCCATATCGCCAAGACCATTTATCATATCAGTTGTTTTGATTACATTTATCCAGTGGGTGCTGTCTCTGCGTAAAGATTCTTGGTTATTTTCCTCTTCGGGGGACTTTCTGTTTGCTGAGTTAAGATTGTAAGAGATTTGAATTATCTTTTCACCAATATTTGAAGATTTCGCGCGATCATTCATCTCAGGTCTATCATCAATCATTTCTAAAGTCTCGGCTGACTCGAGCTCCAGATTGGGTTCTGGTTTTCTATAATCGTTTAAATATATTATCTCTTTTTGTTTCATAAATCCCTCTCTATTTATAAAACTATTATAGCGGTTATGATTTATGAAATCAATAGCAAAACGCTATATGTAGCGTGTAGTTTTTACAACATACGCTATATGTAGTGTAAAAGAAAAACGCCGCTCAGATTGAGCAGCGTTGTTTTCACATATGTTTTACTCTAGACGATATCTCTTTATGACGTCCGTACGCCATAGGTCGAGCTTGCGGATTACCAAGATAACCACAAGTTCTTTTAACGACATCACAAGTCTTTGGATCATGATTGCCGCATTGCGGACATTCAAAACCGCGTTCGGTTGGGTTAAAATCACCCTCAAAGTCGCATTCAAAGCATTTATCGATTGGTGTATTAGTGCCAAGATAACCTACTCTGTCATACGCATAATCCCAAACCGCTTCAAGAGCCTTAGGGTTTTGCTGCATATTAGGGTATTCACAGTAGTGAATAAATCCACCTGAACAGTACTTCGGATAATCCTTTTCAAACTCTAGTTTCTCAAACGGCGTTGGTTTCTTGCGAACATCATAGTGGAAGCTGTTTGTATAGTAATCCTTGTCGGTGATATTTTCAACTTCACCAAACTTTTCTTTATCCAGCCGGCAAAATCTATCAGTCAAGCTTTCACTCGGCGTTGAATATACACTAAAATGATAGCCGTATTCATTACCCCAAGCGTCAGCTTTCTCCTTTAGTTTTTGCATAATTTGGATAGTAAAATTTTTTGCTTCAGGATTACCTTCCCAATCTCCGCCATAAAACCTAGACGCCGTTTCATAAAGACCAATATAGCCCAATGAAACCGTTGATCGTTTATTTTTAAATAACTCATCAACCGAGTCTTGCGGCGATAACCGCTTGCCAAATGCTCCGTACTGATAAAGTATCGGCGCATTAGCTGGCGACGCTTCTTTACACCTTTCAATCCGGTAAACAAGCGCACTTTTTACAATACCAAGTCTTTCAGATAAGATGTTCCAAAATTTATCTACATTACCCCCAGATTCGATTGCGATTCTTGGTAGGTTTAACGTAACCACACCAAGATTCATCCGACCGGAGTTAACTTCTACGCCATTTTCATCTTTCCAGCCTTGTAAGAAAGAGCGACAGCCCATCGGAACTTTAAAGCTCCCAGTAAGCTCGACGATCTTATCATAACTTAGCACATCTGGATACATACGTTTGGTAGCACACTCAATTGCGAGCTTTTTGATGTCGTAATTTGGATCATCTGGATTTAAATTTAGACCTCTCTTCAAAGTGAAGATTAGTTTAGGAAAAATCGCCGTCCGATGTTCACTACCTAAGCCGTTAATCCGTATTTGCAAGATTGCTTTTTGAATTTCATGTTCAAACCAATCCGTACCAAGCCCAAAACCAAGTGAGGTAAATGGCGTTTGGCCGTTTGATGTGAACAAAGTGTTAATCTCATATTCAAGACTCTGCATAGCATCGTAGATATCTTTTGCTGTTTTCTTTTTAGCAAAAGCATCGTGCTTCGCAGGGTTTTCAATCCATTCTTCAGCTTCTTGAAGGTGCTTAGAATAATTTATCTTCGCAAATGGCGCCAATAATTCATCGATTCGATCAGCCGAACATCCGCCATATTGACTAGACGCCACGTTCGCAATAATCTGCGAAATCTGTGCGGTAGCCGTCTGGATAGACTTTGGCGATTCAACCTCTGCATTACCGATCTTAAAACCATTATTTAACATACCTTCAAAATCAATCAAGCAGCAATTGGTCATCGGTGAATATGGATGATAATCTAAGTCATGGTAGTGAATATCGCCTTTTTGATGAGCGTTTGCAACGTGCGATGGCAACATTTGTAGCCCAATTGATTTTCCAGCAATTCCAGCCGTTAAATCTCTTTGAGTATTAAAAACGTCACTATCTTTGTTGGCATTTTCATTTACCACGGTTCTATCTTTATTGATGAGTTTGGCAATCGTATAATTTATATCGGTTGCCTTTTGTCGCTCAAGATCACGTTTTATACGATAATTCGTATAAATTTCAGCTAATGCATACTCCTTTGTTTCTAGGAGCGTATGCTCGACGATATTTTGAATCTCATAAATTTTAATCGTATCCTTAAAACGATTATTTATTTCAATCACAACAACATCAACAACTTGCTCGATCATCTGATTTCTTAGTGGTGTATTTTTACCACTTAAAGCGATCTCAGCTTTAACTAATGCATTATAAATCTTTGTATCATCAAAATTTACTTTACGACCATCACGTTTAACGATCTGTAGAGTAATTTTGCTAGATTTAGCGTTATCTGTAACCTCATTTAAAACAAACATCTTAAACACCCCTCTTCTATTTTTTGTCTTTTAATAAAACATATGTTAAGGTACTATTTATATCTTCGCCTTATTTTCTCCCAGCGATGGTTTTATTATAGCACTTTAGTTTTGTAAGTTCAAGCTCAATACGCTAAATATAGTGTGTAGTTTTTACAACACACGCCATATGTAGTGTATCAAAAGTAAAAAACCGCTCTATTCGAGCGGTTCTGCAGCATCATTTTCGGTTTTGTCATTTTCGACAGCTTGTTTTGGTTCTTTAAAACATGCTATCAATACAAACACTATAAAGACTGTGGTCACAACCGATGCCCAAAATCCAGGAAATGACTTTTGTGCACCCGTTTCGGGGAGGTACTTTACAACATCAGGGATAGTATCAGTTAAAACCTGAACAGTAAAAACTGAAGCTAACAATATTCTAAAAACATCAGTCCATCCACCTTCATAACGCATAGCCTTTTTGAGTACCATGTAGATACAAAAGTAAGTAATAACCCCACCTGAACCAACTGCTATAATTGTTTGAACTATGCTGTAGATCAAAGGAACACCTTCAGCATTCACGTTCGTAAAGAATGTAGGGCTAATAATTACAACCTTAGCGCCCAATCCTGGGTATGTTTTGTTTAATGATTCCAATATGGCCAATAATATAACAACCATTACGGAATACAATAGTGCTTCTAAATATTTTCCAGTATCCTGAGACATATAACTTTTAAGGGTGAAAAAAATACTAAGTGCAATAAAAACAAACAATTGTGAAAAAACGAAATTCAGCATTTAAAGTACCTCCTCATTTTCTATTTGAGAACTATAATCTTATTATACCACAAAATGTATTTTTTTGCAAGCTATAAGACTATGCCGGCAGGTACGAAGTAGCTAAGAATTGTGATTATAAGAATGACGGCGTAGAAGATATGGCGACTAGTTTGACGTTTCTCTAGCCGATTTACGGCCAGAATACCGACGATAGTACCAATCGGGAATCCACCAAAAGATAGACCCAAAAAACTTATAGGTTGAAAAAACTTCAACCAAAAAGACCCTGCAATAACGCTTAGCAGCAGTTTGAGCAAGAAAATACTATCGGCTTCTGGATTCTTTTCAAAACCGCGACGATTTAAATTAGTTCGATTTCTAGCATAGGTTCGTTTTTTATGTTGCCCACTCATTATGCTTATCATTATAACATAATTGGAGGTCAACTAAAAATCTTTTACCGAACATCGATACAATAAATGCCACCCCCTCGAGCATCATCCAAACAATAATTCCTCCAGCTTTAGAAGATTGATAAGTCTCGCCCGAGCCAGGACAACGCGCATTAACCATATAGTTCATTCGCCGTTGGCCAGGAGCCGAAGAGGCATTATATGCATCAAACTTGCCTGACTTAGATGGTTAAAATTTATAGCGTAGCCTCTGCCCGTATCGGGGTCAAGAAAAGTTTCATCACCACTCGGCTCAACACCAACACCTGGCCACTTAAGATACGCCGAAGCCATCTCACGAATTGCAGCGCTGCTGCCGGCTGGATATTCACCCTTATTATTTGAAGCGTAATTTTGAATTGCTGTCGAAAGCAGAGATAGATCATTCTTCCTCTGAGTATCTCGTTGGCTTCTTTGTAAAGCAGGAAGAGCTATAAATACCATTAGGAAAATCAAACCAGAAATTGTTAAAACCAGAACAACCTCGATGATTGTGAAGGCTAGTTTAAATTTAGTTTGATGATCATTTTTAAGCTTAAGTCTATTCATAGTTTAATTTTACTAAAAAAAAACGAAGTCAAGAGAAATTAAAAAACCGAGTGGACAATACTCGGTTTTTTCATAGTGCTATAATTACATCTTGATTTCTGCGTCAACACCAGCTGGTAGGCTTAGGTTTTGCAGTGCATCAATAGTCTTTGATGTAGCGTCGCTAATGTCGATTAGACGTTTGTGCACACGCATTTCGTAGCTTTCACCACCTGTTTTGTAAACGTGTGGGCTTTTAACAACGGTAAAAGTGCTTTTACGAGTTGGTAGTGGCACTGGTCCAGCTACAGTTGCGCCAGTACGAATTGCAGTATCTACAATTTGTTTTGCGCTTTGGTCGATAACTTTGTGGTCATACGCTTTTAGGCGGATGCGAATTTTTAGGCTTTGGTCTGCCATTTGATTCTCCTTTTTTATACTTGCAACTTCTTATGAAGATTAAGATTCTTCGGTTCGAATTACCAAGCGATTTATATTACTTCAATATAATACTATAAATCATTGACTAAATCAAGTTTTTGTATTTAAAAATACTTTATTATAGCTTGCCTTGCAACAGTTCTTGATTTTGAGTTTTGATAGATTGTAGCAAAAATAATTGAAACAATAAACGAGCCCAGTAAGGCAACTATCATATCTTTCATAGTATCAGTTACTCCAGTTGAGCTAACGTGCTGCATATCGACTCCAGACACCACATAGACCGAAAACTCAAATAGTTCCCATAGACCTGCAATAGCTAGCGAGAAAATATTAATGAAAAAAAGTTTAAAATATAGATCAGTCGTCTTTAAGATCTTATCTTTATAGATATAAACCAACCCACCAAACGCAGTTAAACCACCTGAAAGAAAGTGGGCAAACGAGTCAAACCAGTCTATCTTATTATAAAATTCAAATACAATCCCTAAAGTCATGCTAATGAATATGAATATCAAATAAATAAATTGTGTTAGATATGAAAATGATATTTTATAAAAAAACTTTATAATCTGCGGTGCTAATACTAGCATAATTGCCAAAATCGCATGCCAAAATCGAGAGTAATTGCCGGTATTGATACTGTAAAATATTTTGTATAAACTTGCTAAAATTAGACTTATTCTAAATAAACCCAAGGAAGTGATGTTTTCATTCTTCATATTTACCATTTTACCACAGCTTAAAAAGTTTTTATAACAAAAACTCCAATCATTTCTGACTGGAGTTTTATATAGTTTGGGTTAGTTACTATTTTTCAATTTTAGTAACAACACCTGCACCAACAGTTTTACCACCTTCACGGATAGCAAAGTTTAGACCTTGCTCCATGGCGATTGGTGCTTGCAACTTAACTTTGAAAGTTACGTTGTCACCAGGCATAACCATTTCTTTGTCAGCAGGTAGTTCAACTTCACCAGTAACATCAGTTGTTCGGAAGTAGAATTGAGGTTTGTAACCCTTGCTGAATGGTGTGTGGCGTCCGCCTTCATCTTTCTTCAAGATATAAACTTCGGCGTCGAATTCTGTGTGTGGAGTAATTGTGCCAGGAGCAGCAATAACTTGTCCACGTTCGATTTGATCGCGTTCAATACCACGTAGAAGAAGACCAGCATTGTCACCTGCTTGACCTTGGTCAAGAGATTTTTTGAAGGCTTCAATACCAGTAACAACAGTTTTCTGCACTGGTTTTAGACCAACAATTTCAACTTCGTCGTTCAGTTTAACAATACCTTGTTCGATACGACCAGTTGCAACTGTTCCACGACCTTTGATCGAGAAAACGTCTTCAACAGGCATAAGGAATGGCTTGTCCATATCACGAGCTGGTTCTGGAATCCATGCATCCATAGCATCAAGAAGTTCCATGATGGCATCTTCGTATTTAGCGTCGCCTTCAAGTGCTTTAAGGGCTGAACCTTTGATGATTGGAGCGTTGTCGCCGTCAAATCCGTTTTTGTCTAGAAGTTCACGAACGTCCATTTCAATTAGTTCAACTAGGTCTTCGTCAGCCATGTCCATCTTGTTTAAGAAAACAAGAATTTGAGGCACACCAACCTGCTTTGCTAGTAGCACGTGTTCACGTGTCTGAGGCATAGGACCGTCGGTTGCTGAGATAACCAAGATAGCACCGTCAACCTGCGCAGCACCGGTGATCATGTTTTTAACATAGTCGGCGTGTCCTGGCATGTCCACGTGAGCATAGTGTCGGTTTTTTGTTTCGTATTCCTGATGAGAAGAAGCGATGGTAATACCACGAGCTTTTTCTTCAGGTGCGTTGTCGATTTGATCATACGCAATTGGTTTGTTAACTTCTGAAGGAAGTTTTTTTGCAAGAACTGCTGTAATAGCCGCTGTAAGAGTTGTTTTACCGTGGTCAACGTGTCCCATAGTACCAACATTTACATGAGGCTTTGTGCGGTCAAATTCTGCCATTTAGAATTTCTCCTTTTGTTTAATAATATTTAGCGCGTCGCGCGAGCAGCTGCTCGAGTAAATCCCGTCGGCAAAAACGCACGACGCGACGCTACCTATAATTATAGCCGATATTTAACTATTTGTAAAGAGCTTTTTAAGTGATATTTAGGTAAATACTTACGTAGCTTTGTACAATCCTTCGTGCTTCTTACCGTCAAAAATCATCGTCGGAATTCGTTTCGTTTTGATTTGATTTTCAACTAAATCACGGTTTTGTGCTAGCTTTTGAGCAACTTCGTCGCTCTTAGTGTATTCAGATATTTCTGTAATTTCTTCATCAGAAAAGCCTGCATCTTTTAGCCAACTTTCAATTGTTGTCTTTGTCTTTTCTTCAGAATATGTTCGTGCAGCCGTACCATTAAAGGCCTCTTGGAATGTGTCACCGTTTTCGTCTTCATTATAGAAGATTTTCTCAGCAATAATCCATTCAGCAGATACCTTTTCACCACTTGCTGGTTGACGGCCCCGAACGGCCTCGATATATTCAGCAACTACTTGTGAATTCTTAAACTTATCTCCAGTTTCGCCAGTGATAACATATGGAATCAAATATGTTTTATAACTATCGAAGAAACCACTTTCTTCCTGATTTACAAATGAACGCCTACAAATAATACATCCTGGATCAAAGATATTGATAGCAACATTTTCTGGTGTAGCTGTTGCGCTAAATTCACCATAATAAGTTGAGTTTTCAGGTACAAATTCTTCAGCATTCCAAGTCTGGACTCGAGCAGGAAGCGCTCCAAGTACTTCACCCCATTCACCAAACCAATCAACAACTAGGTTTCCGCTACCAACACTATCGATAGAACATGCTTCAGTAGTAGATAGCGCGCATGAATCTGGAGTTCGTACGTCACAAGTACCATAGACGTATAACGCTAGACCACTTTTTACTACCGTCAAAACCGACCAAACCGTAATCAATACAATCACAGCAGCCGAAACTTCAATACCGATAGATACGGGTTTAACCCATTTTTTGTGCCGTACGATTAGTTTACTCAAAACAGAGTCTTTTATATCATCCTTGAAATTACTGTCACATGGCCTTAAGGTAACACGCCGAGTGAAACAATGCATGGACTTTTTAAATAGTTTAGAAATATTATCAGCCTGTTTTTTCTTGCCGAGTAGATGCAGGACCGGATTAAACAGCCAAATAACTAATAATATTACAAATGCAGCAATACAGACCATCTAGCCAAATATCCTTCCTAGAACTGATTTAATTTTCTCGACATCTTCCGGTCTGTTATGTAGACCAATGGAAATACGTACAAGATGTGGATACTTTTTCAAATCTTTTAGGTAGTAATGGCAGCAGAAATATCCGCTCCTGACCATGATTCCTTCGTCGCTAAGCGCTTTAGCGATCAAATGAGCGTCAATGTCTTTATGGTAAAAACTAATCACTGGCGTTGCTTTATGATTGATAACTTCGACGCCTGGTTGAGTCTTTAGAAAACCAAAAATATCATCAGCAAACTCATTCACACGAGACGTCTTTTTAGCTTTTTGTAGCCAATCAATAGCTGTTTTTAGGGCAATTATTTCTCCCCAAGCCTGTAAACCTGGTTCAAAAACAGAGTAGATATGATCAGGGCCAAGCAAATCGTAGCTATCTTTTTTAACATCAGCAACCATTCCACCACCGATAAAGTTAGTCTCTACGTATTTTACAAAGTCTTTACGCACAACCATTATGCCAAGGCTAGCCGAATACATTTTATGGGCGCTCGAACAAATCGCGTCGGCTTGAACTTTTTGTAATAGTTCAAAGCTAGAACCTAAAGCTTGAGCGGCGTCGATTATAATAAATCCGCCGTCTTTTTTAACTTTCTTAACAAGCTCTTTAACATTCTCAAGTCTGCGGCCATCAATATTGCTAGCAGCATTAAGAACAACTAGGCTATTTGAAAAGTCATGAGCTGAGCTCAATGAGCCGTCGTCTTCACGCGCTAAAACAACTCGTTCAATACCGTGCTTTTTAGCAAACGAGATTGTGGATAAAAATACTGAATTATGTTCTATTTCAGTCGTAATGACTTTATCTACAGGCAAATTCAACTGCGAAAGCAATAAATTTAAACCATAAGTTGTATTAAGAGTGAAGCTAGTGAAGTAATCCTTACTTTTTAGTTTTAGTAAGTCCAAAACAGCTTGGCGAGATTCTTCAACCTTTTCATCGACTTTTCTTCCCCATTCATATTTGACGCGTTCGCCACATGAATTATACTCCGTATAGTATTCGTTCAAAGCGTCAATCACCGGTTGTGGCCGTAGCGACTGGCAAGCTGAATCGAAATAAGTTGACTCTTTATCGAGATACCCAAAGTAATCCATTTCCCTCCTTATGTTAGTT
>RRZU011044910.1_pt1 | contig 18685 bp, 20 predicted proteins | sample 2165561 | NCBI WGS metagenome assembly RRZU01 (sample SAMN10456909, study PRJNA506462) | wastewater metagenome | isolation source: wastewater sludge | place: USA: Moscow, Idaho | reverse complement strand
CTCTTTATCATATCTATACTGAAGGATACCTACTCCAGAAAGCCATGAGATAGAGATCTTCGTTTTGTTGGTACATTTGAACAAATATTCAAGAAAAAGCCCAGAATATGCTGCCTCCACATGATAAGTTCCATCATTGACTAATCTACTGAGATTTCTGTCAAAATAGAGAGAGAGGCTCTTTCTCTTGAACCTTCATAAAATATCAAATAGCATCAATTTGCTTATATTTAGATAATTAAATACATAATACGTTTCAGATTGCATAATGCAGTATCAGAGATAATCATCATTCTTTGGTGTATTTTATGGTGTAGTTTTTGGAAATTCTTTATACCTTTGCATCAACAAACTAGTGAAGCTATGAATATAAAGCGAAGCATAAGAATTGCCATCGAGAACCGCAAAAAAGATGGCGTGCCTGTGGTTGAGAATGTGCCCATACGTTTGCAGGTGTTTTTCAGTAGTAAGAGAATCGATTTTACTACCGGGTATCGCATTGATGCTGCCAAGTGGGACTCAGCAAAGCAGCGAGTGAAAAACAATGTAACCAATAAGCAAAATCAGTCTGCCTCGCAAATAAACGCTGACCTTGCGAAGTATGAGACCTATATCAATGAGATTTTTCAAGATTTTGAAGTCAGAGAAATAGAACCTACTACCGAACAGATCAAGATTGCTTTTGCTGAAAAATTAAACCCAACACCTCAGAAGAAGCAAAAAAGCCAAGCAACAAGAGGTAAGGCAAAGAAGTCCGACCTCTTTATCGTATTTGATGAGTTCGTGCGAGAATGTGGAGTGCAGAACAACTGGACGGAATCCACATACGAGAAATTTGCAGCAGTCAAGAATCACTTGACCGCCTTAAAAAAAGGTCTCACCTTTGATTTTTTTGATGAATCTGGATTGACTGAGTACATCACCTTCTTGCGAGATGTTAAGCAGATGAGAAATAGTACCATCGGCAAACAGATGGGCTTTCTGAAATGGTTCTTGCGGTGGAGCTTAAAAAAGGGGCATACCAAAAATAATGCTTTCCAAACATTCAAGCCAAAGATTAAAAACACGCAGAAAAAAGTGATCTATCTTACTTGGGACGAACTAACACAACTCCGTGAATTTGAGATACCGGAATCGAAACAATATCTGGCTCGTATGCGTGATGTGTTTTTATTTCAATGCTTTACAGGGCTACGGTACTCGGACGTATTCAATCTCAGACGAAGTAATGTTAAGGATAGCTATATTGAAATCACGACAATTAAAACGGCTGACACGCTCAAAATAGAACTAAACAATCATAGCAAAGCGATACTTGACAAGTATAAAGACGTTGCTTTTGAGAATCATAAGGTGCTTCCCGTCATAACGAACCAGAAAATGAATGACTACTTGAAAGAGTTGGCAGAGATGGCTGGAATTGACGAACCTGTACACCAAACATATTATCGTGGCAATGAGCGTATCGACGAAGTTATGCCAAAGTATGCACTACTTGGCACGCACGCTGCACGAAGAACGTTTATCTGTAATGCACTTTCGTTGGGCATTCCTGCCAATGTGGTGATGAAGTGGACGGGGCACAGCGACTACAAAGCGATGAAGCCCTATATTGATATTGCCGACAATATCAAAGCCGATGCGATGAGTAAGTTTAATCAGTTGTAGCATTCGGAATAAAAGTATGATTGCTAAATCTCACTTTTTTCTTAAAAGTTATAGATACGATTATAATTATCGCTATCTTTGCGGAAAGATATAGATATAATTAAAACTCAATAAACGAGATATGGCAAAGTTCCCCAGCGTTCTGCACAGCAGAAATACATACATTGAGCGTATAAAACCGTTTATGTGCACCCCTATTGTCAAAGTAATGATAGGTCATCGTCGTGTTGGCAAAAGTTTTATTCTGTTTCAATTGATTGAGCTTATCAAAAGCGAGGAGCCGGATGCGAATATTATCTACATCAATAAGGAGGATATTGATTTTATAGACATTACCTCTTCAAAGGAGTTACACAGCTATATCTCTGCAAGATTAGTCAATGACCGAAGAAATTACATTTTCATTGATGAAATTCAGGAGATTACAGATTTCAAGGTTGCTATTCGGTCGTTGGTACTTGACGACAACAACGACATTTACATCACAGGAAGTAACTCCGAGATGTTTTCGAGCGACTTAGCTAATGAGCTTGGAGGACGTTATGTAGAATTTCGTATTTACAGCCTCTCGTATCTTGAATTTTTGGATTTCCAGAATCTTCCCAATGATGATGATTCATTAGATAAGTATTTTCGATTCGGAGGATTGCCATATCTGATTCACTTGCCATTGGATGAGACTGTAGTTATGGAGTATATCCGCAGTGTCTATTCAACGATTGTTTTGCGTGATGTTGTTGAGCGAAAGAAGATACGAAACACCGCTTTTCTGGAGCAATTGATTCGCTTTCTTGCGAATAACATTGGTAGCCTATTCTCGTCAAACAGCATTAGTAATTTCCTTAAAAGCCAACAAGTTAAAATTTCACCTAATCAAGTTTCGGAATATGCCGACTCTTTGGTGCAGGCTTTTGTTGTGCATCGTATTGGGCGTTATGACATTGTGGGTAAGAAGTTTTTTGAGCATAGCGAGAAGTACTTCTTCGAGAATATGGGTATTCGAAATGTAGTTGCCGGGTATAAACCTCAAGATAGAGCAAAGCGTTTGGAGAATATAGTATGTAATCACTTATTGTTTTGTGGCTATGAGGTTAAAGTCGGTGCTATCGCTACCGAAGAGATAGATTTTGTATGTACACGAGGTGGTGAAACGCTCTATGTGCAAGTTGCCGTTGAGTTGTCAAGACCCGAAACAATAGCACGAGAGTTTGGTAATCTGCTTAAAATAAAGGATAACTACCCGAAAATTGTCGTTTCGGGGGAACGCTCTTTTGAGAATAGCTATGAGGGTGTAGAGCATATCTATATAAGGGACTTCTTATCATCCACTTTAACACCTAAGATGTTATAATGATTAGCATAGTCGAATTTCTTCCGTTGTATCGTGAGGTAAACCGCATTACAGGTGCAGTTGCACTGGATGAGGCGGTGAGCTATGCCCATCAGAAAACAATCACAGATTTTTATCGTCAGTTTTCAGATGCGAAGATATTCGAGCAGATGGTTTTGGAGATTGTTACTCAGAAAGAACGTGCGACCAGTGATTTGTTGCTATCCATTATTAAATCCGAGATTAGTGCCTACGGAAGTATGTACAGAATGACTCGCTTGTGTTTGGATCATCTTAATCCGGAATCAGTTTGTCGGGCAGAATCACAGCGATTTGACCGCGCGATTCGCTCCCAGATGGAGATTGTGAGCAATTATAGTAAAGAGCTGAATCAGATAAACGGCTCGTTAGATGCTATCGGGTTTCGGGAACACACTCCGCAGGAAGAAGAACGCCTTTGGCAACAACACGAATACCTGACTGCTCGTTACAGTGAAGAGAAAGAGAGACTTTCAACTCTTTACGACCAGCAAAAGGCAATCACCACCGAAGCGTCGCAATACACAGAAAACGTATTTGAGAAACTATACAACCTGAGTCTAGAGTTTGAGTCTATTATCAATAAATATCTGCCAACAGCAACTCCTGATCCATCTTTGGAAACAGAAGAGCTGCCAACAGCAACAGAAGAATCGCTACAGGTTAAAGAAATAGACCCCGACACCCTTTTCCGTGCAAAGAAGTTTGAAAAACTCTTGGTATTGGAGCAGAAACTTATCGCAAACAAATACCTAAGCCCCGAATTGCACTGGGTATCCACGCACGAAAACGGCAAGGCAGACATCAAACGCCTGATTATCTTCTTGACAGGACTTGTTGAGAATGAATACTTTCTGCCAAACAGAGATCCGAAGATAAAAACCTTCTTCGAGACTCGCTATCATATCACCATCGGTCAAAATTTTGAGAAGAGCCGCCGCAAGCAATACATCGGCGAGTATAAAATGGTATTCTACGACTACCCATTTTAATCTATGTTACTACGACCGTAGTACGAAATCATATCACACACATTTATCGTAGTTCACTGAGTGTCAAAAGCCTTTTTTGACACCCCACTACGATTTTGTTTTCACTGAAAATCAATCATATACATTTGTAGTGTCGAGACGAGATAACAGCCGAAGTACAAGGCTAATGTTTCATTCAAATAACACTGTAATATGAATATCAACGATTTGAAAGAGAAGCCAATTTGGCAAATGACAGGCGAAGAGTTTCTTTACCTGCAACAAAGCGGAGCGGTTCAACCCTCTGCTCCGGCAACAGTAATAGATACCACCCACAAACGGCACGTGTACGGCATTGTGGGCATTGCCAAACTGTTCGGGTGCAGCCTCCCGACAGCAAACCGCATCAAAAAGAGCGGCAAAATCGACAAAGCGATTACGCAAATCGGGCGTAAAATCATTGTCGATGCAGAACTGGCATTGGAGTTAGCAGGACGAAAAACCGGAGGGCGGTAGCTATGGAAGAGAAATATATCCGAGTAGCTACCACACTCTACAAAATTGTACGAAAACCGCTCCTTAGTGGCGATTTTATGGAGGTGCGTATGGTATGGAATTATGAGACCTACAGGCGAGACCACTCAGCAGATATTAAACCATTGATTGAGAAATATGACGGTTTTTGCTGCGTTCCGAGCCATATAAATTATAAGCGAACCATCGGTACATTCCTAAACGACTATGAGCCGATTGAAGTTGTGCCGGCACAAGGCGAGTTCCCGAAAATAATAGCGTTTTTGCAGCATATTTTTGGCAGTCAGTACGAAATGGGACTCGACTATCTGCAACTGCTTTACACCAAGCCCTTGCAACGGTTGCCAATTATTCTGCTGGTATCAAAAGAGAAGAATACAGGCAAAACGACCTTTCTCAATCTGCTTAAAGCGATATTCGGAGCCAATATGACATTCAATACGAATGATGACTTTCGCAGTCAGTTTAACTCTGATTGGGCGACTAAACTTATTGTTGCCGTTGATGAGGTATTGCTTGACCGCAAAGAGGACTCAGAACGCATCAAAAACCTATCGACCGCCAGAAGCTATAAAGCCGAGGCAAAGGGGAAAGATCGCAACGAGGTGGAATTCTTCGCCAAATTCGTGCTGAACTCCAATAATGAGCTGAATCCTATCTACATCGAGCAGGGCGAGACTCGTTATTGGGTGCGGAAAATTCCCACCCTCACGCACGACAACCCCGATTTACTCAGTGAAATGAAAAAGGAGCTGCCTGCATTGCTGTGGCATTTGCAGCACCGTCAGCTCTCCACCGTCAATGAGTCCCGAATGTGGTTTCGACACGACTTGCTTATTACCAACGCTTTGAGGAAGATGATTAACCACAATCGCAACAAAGCAGAGGGTGAAATGCTCCAAATTCTTGCCGAGATTATGGAGACCGAGCAGTTAAACGAGTTGATGTTCTGTGTGGTGGATATGGTAAATATGTTGGATGTGCGAGGCTTACGAGTCGAGCATCCGCACCTGCGGCGGATTTTACAGCACAACTGGGAACTACAACCCACGCAGACATCGCAGTATTATTCCACCTACACCCTCCGCTACGATGGTAGCACTGAGCGAAAAACCGCCACAGGCAGATACTACACCATCACCAGAGAGCGGTTGAATGCAATTCTGTTAGTTTGTTAGATTATTTATGTAATACTCTGATTATGTATTGTATATCTAATCTTACATAAAACTCACACTAATCTCACATTCTCACACTTCTCTACAACGTATTCTCACACCTTGAAAACGTGTTAGAAGTTTGTGAGATACTTAACTTTTTATTTCACAGGAGATTGTCGGTATTTTCTCACAATCTCACAAAAATTCTACTATGTACAACGCAAAAAATATCAGCATTAAAAACTTCCTTGCCGAGCAGGGGATTTTGCCCAGACAAGAACGAACAGGTTATGGAATGTATCTATCTCCGTTCAGAACAGAAACTACACCGAGTTTCAAAGTCGATTATGCGGCTAATCTTTGGTATGACTTCGGCACAGGCGAGGGTGGTTCTATTATCGACCTTGTGATGAAACTCGATGGCAGCACCATCAGCGAAGCAATTGCAAAACTCGAAAACGGCAACTCTTTTTTATTTCACAGGACAGAACCTATGCAGTCAGCACAGTCAGTACAATCTACTCTGCAAATAACCTCAGTAGAGCCGTTACAGGATAGTCGCCTGATTAACTATCTACAATCCAAACGAGCCATTGACCCCGACATCGCAAGCGAGTATTGCCGGGAGGTTCATTACACCACAAACGGCAAACCATTCTTTGCTATCGGTTTTCAGAGTGATGCCGGAGGTTGGGAACTTCGCAACGAATATTTCAAAGGCAGCACCTCTCCCAAAAGTCCGACCACCATCGGCAACGGCTCTTCCACTTGCCTACTCTTCGAGGGTTTTATGGATATGCTCTCATACCTGACCATGAAAAACGCTCTCCGCCCATTGGTTGACATAGCCGTTCTGAACTCCGTCCACAATCTCCACCAAGCCGAAGAGTTTTTGAAACACCACCAGACAATTCACTGCTTTTTGGACAACGACGAAGCAGGCAGACGAGCACTTACAGCCGTCGAAAAGTTGGGAAGAGAGACCATCGACCAGTCTCCATTCTACCGTCATCACAAAGACCTGAATGAATATTTGGTGAATGCTAAACTGAAACAAACACAGACTTCTGTACGGAAATCAGCATTGACCCCAGTACAGGAACCATCCATTAAACCAAAATTGAAATAAAATATGAAAGCAAAACAAATTTCAAAAGAGAAATACATCGAAATATTCTGCCAAGAAAAAAGGATTCGAGAACGACAGGTTTTATATGTAAGCGAAGAAGTCCATCGCCGCATGAAAAGAGTTGCGCTGCTATTCTCTGAGCAGCACATTACAGTTTCATCGCTGATAGATGCCATCTTATATCATCACCTTGATACTCATCACCAACTTCTGATTCAAATTAGGGATGAACAAGCGGCTGAATTTATGGCTCGTCCAACATATAATCATTCACAATTGAGCACTGACGATGTATCAGACGAAGATATATAAGGTTTTAGCTAAGCAAGTTTGTGTTTCTGTCCGTACAGAAACAACTTGCTCCCCCTATCCCGATGGTGGGGAGGTGAAATCCCGTTGGTCTAAACATTAAATCTTAAGATTATGAGAACAATAAAAAATAGAAACGAAAACGGTCGCCCGAAGTTGGCGACAACACAAGTGCGAAAGCACAGAATAGAGGTCAGGTTTGCAACCGTAGAATACTATGCCCTTAAAGCAAAGGCAAAGGAAGTCGGTATGTCAATCAGCGAATTGATACGTGCGGCGATTCAAAACTGCACCATAAAAGAGCGGCTATCTGCCACGCATCTGAGACTGATAACGCAGCTCACAGGCATGGCAAATAACCTCAATCAGATTGCTCGGCGTGCCAATGTGGCAGGCTATGCAGCAGCGAAAAATGAGTCCGAAACACTCGCCAAGTCGATTGATAACGTAATAAATAAGATCGAAAATGATGGCTAAAATAGTGCAAGGACATAGCTTTTCAAACGCAGTAAACTACGTTTTGAATCGCAAAGAGGCAGAGATTATTGCCACAGATGGAGTGCGAAATATCGACAAAGAGGCGATTATCCGCAGCTTTGAAACGCAGGCAAAGTTGGGTAGAACTGCCAAGCCTGTCGCCCATATCTCGCTCGACTTTTCGGCTCAGGACAGGGAGAAGATGACTAATGAGAAGATGGTCGAGATTGCTCAGGAGTATATGAAAAAGATGGGCTACGGCAATACGCAGGTCTTGATGGTTCGCCACTCCGACCGCAACCATCCGCACGTTCACCTAATAATGAACCGCATCGACTTTGACGGCAAACGAATCTCCGACAGAAACGAGAAGATCCGCAACGTAAAAATCTGCAAGGAACTGACATTAAAACACGGCTTATACGTTTCAAGCGGCAAAGAGAATGTCAATCGTGAGCGGCTCCGAGAACCTGATGCAACCAAGTATAAAATTCACGATGCGTTGGTGGTGCACGTTCCAGAGTCTAAATCGTGGGCAGAGCTTGAGAGGCGGTTAAAATCCGAAGGCATTGAGTTAGGGTTCAAAACCAAAGGCTCAACCTCACAGGTGGAGGGTGTGCGGTTCACGATGAATAACCTCTCTTTCAATGGCTCAAAAGTCGATAAGCAATTCAGCTACTCAAAGATTGACTTCGCTCTGAGGCAGAACAACCGAGCGGAGCAGCAGCATAGCATACAGCCTATTCAACAGGCCCAGCCACAGACACCGCAAGACAACAGTTCTTTGGGCGAGTCTCTGGGTGGATTATTTGACCTGCCAATAATCAACAACGGTACAGACCCCGAAGAAGATGAGTTTCGCAGGCGTATGCAGCGGAAACCAAGGAAAAGAGGAATCAGACGTTAAACACTTAAAACTCATAATTTATGACAGTAGAACAAAAAGCCGACATCATTATCGCCATGTTAGACGATATGAAATCGGGCAAGAAGCAACAGCAAATAGACCTCTCAAAGGTGGATACACTTACGGAGCAGATGCAGAGCAGCATTGACCAAACAGTAAATTGCACCGCACAATTAGCAGAGGTAATCGAAACGGCACGGCAGCCGGTAGTTAGCGAGCGAAGAATTACCATCGACATCGTATCGAAAGAGGCTATTTTTATTTTCATCGCAATGGTTGTCCTCATCGCCGCCCTCAGCTCGTGGCTCTATATCGCCACTCGCCCCAACTACGACCGCATAGACAACGACCTGAAGTACCGTTACATCAAAATGAAAGGAGAAGCGACCCCCGACCGCATCTGCGAACTTGAAGAACTCTTCGAAATCAAGCGCGACAACGCCAAAATTAAGCAAATAAACAAAGATGTAGAGGAGTACGAGCGAGCGGTACAGGAACGAGCAGCTCTCGAAGAACAGACCCGCCTCAGACAACAAGAAGCAGAAAATCTCAAAGATAAAGCGGAATCCATTAAGAAAAAGTGAAATCAAAAAGGTACAAAAGGCAATCATCATTTTGTGCCTTTTTAATTAGTCCTCAGTAAAATAGATATAACTTAATGCTAAATCAATTATCTTTGTATAGCCAAAGTGGTTTAGTGAAAAATATAATATATGCTTCAATTTGGCATATATGTAGAGTAGCTTTGCCAAAAAATGATAAAGATATTGATAATGAAAGATTTTGCAGCAATAGACTTCGAAACAGCAAACCACCATAGAACCAGCATATGCAGCGTTGGAGTGGTAATTGTGCGAGATTCCAAAGTGGTGGACAAGTTCTATCGCCTCATCAAACCATATCCAAATTACTACTCTGGGTGGGCAACTGAATGTCATGGCTTATCAGCTCAGGACACTGCGGATGCACCATCGTTTCCGGAAGTCTGGCCAGAGATTGCACCCAAAATTGAAGGATTAACACTTGTTGCCCATAACAAAGGCTTTGATGAGCCGCATCTCATAAGTTGTTATGAATATTACAGGATGCCATACCCGGATTACACGTTTGAATGTACTCTTTGGGCATCACGGCGAACTTTTCCCCAGTTGCCAAATCATCAATTACATACGGTCTCAGCCCACGTTGGCTACGACTTAGAGAATCATCACCATGCACTTGCTGATGCAGAAGCTTGTGCCGCAATAGCAATTGAAATTTTATAATATACTTCTTATGGCAAATGTTTGGAAAGTAGGGTCTCGATGGAGTGACTATGGTGCATCGGAATCATCAATTATTAGTATCTTCAGAAGAAATAGTGTGGTATTTGTTGGTGAAGAGAAAGCCAGAAAACGCTTTATTAATGAAGTCCAGAAAGGAGATTTTTTCGCAATAGCAGATGGTTATCATGTGATAGCTGTAGCAAAGGCAATTGATTCTCCAAAACTATTAAATGAGATAAAAATCAGAACTACAGCTAATGATAATTTAGTGTTTAATTATGAGGAATGTAAAGATTGGGTTGTGGGCGTAAGAGTAAAGATTGTAGACCTGAAAGAGAAGGATTATTTATGGTATGAAAAAATGGGAACGTTCTTCTCAGCAAATAAAATTTGGGATTCAGTTATCAATCTCTATAATAATCACGAAAATAGATTCTCAATAAAGTCCAATACTTACACTTTATTAAAAAAATCTGAAGAGCACAACGCTCTGTTAGATAAAACAAGATACATAATCCCTGTCTTTCAGCGTCCATACTCTTGGGAGGAGAAACAATTAGAACCTTTTATAGACGATATTTTCAAAGGGTATTGGGGTGCAGAAAAGGATACAAAATTACAAGAACCAATGTTTATTGGAACTATGCAACTATCTGAAAAAAAGTTGATATCCAAAACTGAATATGAACAAGATGTAATCGACGGTCAACAACGAATCTCAACACTAACAATTTTTCTAAAGATACTTCAACTCAAATACACTGACAATAAGCAGTTTGAGAAACTAAATATAGAATGGCTTGAAACAAGAGTAAATAATGGTACGCAGAACGATTACTTATCAGATTTTATTAAAATAACTAGTCATGAAGAATTATTGCGCAAACAGGACAACCAGAATAAATATATATATAATGCAAAGTTAATATCAAACTACATTGACGAGAACATTAAATGTGATGAAAGTTTCAATGGAGATTTTGACATTAATGATTTTTTCAACTACATATCATCAAAGATATACTTTGTTGTAATTGAAACCTATGCAGGTATTTCTAAAACGATACAGATATTTAATACTATAAACACAACAGGTCTTGACTTGAATGGTGGTGATTTGTTTAAAATAAGAATGTATGAATATCTGACCGACAAAAAACAACAAGATGAAACTGCCTTTGAACGCATCAGCGAACTTTATAAATATATTGATGACAAAAATATTGAATGTGGAGCAGAGGTCACTAACATATTAGAGATTCTAGGAATTTACAAGGATTATCTAATTTCGAAATACGATATGCCTGATGTATTATTTGACTATGGAGCTGAAACATTTTTCGAACGATTATTCGATAAAATATTAGGCGTAAATGATTGGGAACATTTCTCTAAGGCTACAGATAAGGGAGTTAATTTTGAATTATCACTCGACGAGATTCAAAATTTTATTGACATTAGATATGTATGGCATAAAAGCAAATATATTTCTACTGAAAATATGTTCGCATTGAGGCTATTATGGTGGTCTCGATATAGTCGATACTGGCGCATTGTATACCAAGTATTATATAAATATAACAATGATACTCAAGTAGCAAATAAACTATCAGAGACGCTTATCCTCTTGAACAAAATCGCTTTCATTTATAGTATTAGATATGCTAAATCTGTCTATCGAACACACTCCTTTATGCAATCTGCTATCAAGAAGCTGGTTAATTCCGATTATTGCGATTTTATAGAGTATTTAACAAATAAAATCTCAATCAAGTGCGACAAAAACCACACACGTTATGAGTTACAGGGTTATATTACAGATAATGCCAAGAAAAAGAATTTAATATGTTGTATGACTGCATTTTTAGATGAGGCGGTACAAAGCGATGACATTGAAAAGATAAAGCAACTACTCTTTGAGACAAGGTTTGACATTGAACATATACACGCAAATGCCGATGAAACAATTATTGTTGATAATGTCCTTCAAAATGGTATTGGCAACCTATCTATGTTGGAGGAGAATATCAACAGGAGCATCTCTGACGGAGTTTTCGAAAATAAGAAAGTCAGATATAAAGAAAGTAATTTCAGTTCAATAAAAGAGTTATTAAACTTTGATAAATGGACAGAGATTGAGATTAAAGAACGAAGAGAACAAAAGGTTGATAGGATAATGAAATATCTATTTGATTAACCCTATGCTCTGATTCGGCACACCAATCGTATAATTTTGCAGGCAGAAGTATTCGAAAGATGCCCCTACAAACTTTTTAAACACAAATATTATGGCAAATTTCTATTGTGAGTACTGTGGAACAAAGTACACAGACGTGAGGGTATTAACGGCAGGTGCCTGCCCTCGTCATCCAAATGGAGCAGGAAAGGGGAAGCATAAACTGTATGAAGGTGGCGAAAAAAGCAAATACACCTGTAAATACTGCGGACTGAATCATTCTGACCTAAAAGTATTGACATCGGGCGCTTGTCCTCGCCACCCAAATGGGGCTGGAAAAGGCAAGCACGCCCCTGCGCTGTAAGCTTAAAGAGTAATTGAAGGAGAACCGATTGAAATTTATTTTTCAGTCGGTTTTTTGTTGTGTCGTAATTTAGCATATGCGAATAATAACTTTGTGTTATAATTAACACAGAATTGAGATGAGATATACAAGATTAGATGCCTTTTGGGGCGATTATGCTCAAGTGGCAATTGGCTGCGAAGGTAGTTATAAGTGGGGATTGATAAATCGGAATGGCGTGGAGGTGATTTCTCCGATTTATGATTCAATCTCCTACATTGGAGGCGTATATGCTCTTGTGAACATAGGACAATACGATGATCTCGAAAATATGGAATTTGTTTCCGGTCTTTGGGGAGTCGTGTCTGTTGATGGTCAGTGTAAGATTGATTTGCAATACACCGAGTTGCATTGGGCAAATCGTGAGTGTAGTTTGCTCATTGCCGAGGATAGTCAAACCAATATGCAGGGCGTTATTGATATTGACCAAAATATAGTAATTCCTTTTGAATACTCTGCGATATTTCCGATGTCCGGCAATTTGTTGCAGATAAAGACACATAATGAAAAGCACGGAGTTATAGACATGAAACACAATATCATTATTGAACCAATATATGATGAACTGATCATTGGATGGCAAGGGGCATTTGGTTCTGATAGTTGGATTGCAGTAGAAAAAGAGAATGAACGCTTTTACATTGATTGCCGTGGTAACCGCGTGTTATTTTAACCTTAAAATTTGTTGAGAAAAATGAGAACTTGGCGAACTATTTTGTGGGTGGGAATTTCTGATAAATACTTATTGACGTATGCTTGTATTTAGCACATCTATTTGCTAACTTTGCAGCAGCAAAAATATTTTATTATGAATAACATAGGAGACAATTCGTTGTTTATGTCTGACCATAGCAGCAGCGATAACAAGGAGGTGGTTATAGATTACTTTCTTTCGTGGACTCTACGATGTGCGTCCCAAAAGAATATGAAGCATCCTCTTGTAATAAAATACGCAAGAGATATTCTGTCTATACTATTAGGAATAAATATGCAGGATGGTTACGAAGTCCTTGATGTTAGAACGTGGAAACAGAGCAACAGAATCGACCTATGGGTTGAAATAGACACCGATAAGGGCAAGCATGCTTTGTTGGTTGAAACAAAAGCCTATTCATCACTGCATGATAATCAATTAGAACGATATAGGGAAATTTTCGAGAATTACTATCACAAGAAAGACGTTCAACTACATTACGTTGTCGTTGTTTTGAATGACAATATTCCGCAATCGGTAATAGACGAATGTGGACGTGTGGGATATAAACCTTTTTCACTCGAAACTATTTTTTCGAATCTGAGCGACATCAATAACGGAACTCTCGTGATGACCGGTAGTGATCTGTTTGATGAATTTTGGTTCGGAACTTGGGGATAAATAATAGACAATGATAAACATAAGAAACCATAAAGACAGCGAGGGTAACTGGTCAATGCTCAACGCCAGAGCCTATTTTGATATGTACTCTCACGAGTTCAAATCGCTAAATGTGCAAGAGAAGCTTAATAATCTGGGGTATTTGATTGCCGAGGGAATGGAACTGCCCGAGATTATTATGCGGTACTGCGATAATCACAGTTCACATATAGTAGATGCCGTTAAGCCAACTCTCTTGTACTATATTCAGCAAATGCGATGGAGCGAGCAATCTCATTTTACAGATGAACTTTTTGATTATATGACAGAGGTTGAGCTGGCAATGTTAGTACAGGATGAGATTAAAGTACGTTATGCCTTTTCTGAGGTAAATTGTTCAAGTTGGGACGACAGCATCGCAAATGAAATAGCGAGACGTGCAGGGAACGACAATTCAAAACTTGTCGAAATTGTACGAAGTGCTGAGTTTAGTAGGGAATATCAAAATAAAAACCGAATATGAAATTAACAATCAATGAATTACTTTTAAATAGAGGATTAAAAAGTAGTGATAAAGTAAAATTTGTGCGTCACAAAGATAATCGAGAAACCAAGATTATCAACGGCGTTGAATATAAGAATATTACTCTATATGATTTGTACAGACAAGAATCAACAAGAGGCATTTTTATGCAATACCAAAGCGAACAAAGCAAAGATGTTTTTAAGGGTGTAGATTATATAGTTTCATTTATTGGGGAAGAAGGAACTTTGGCCCGATTTATTGGAGTATATAAAGTAATTGAAAGTTCATCTATATCTGTAGATCAATTGAAATATTTGTATAAAATAAAGGAAATAGATGGTTTTGAAGATATAAAGGAGCGAGTAATTATTGATTGGGGAGATTCCACTATTTCTTGGCATCAGTGGATGAGTAATGAAAAAGTCATTATTGAGATAGGAATGCCTCTAAATCACATTCAATTCAAAAGTTATAATGACTTTATTTTAGATCGCTCGCAATTCGAAAAAATATTTAAAGAACAGTTTCCCGAATGGAAAAAGGCATTGTCTGCTGTGAATTGTATTTACCTTATTTCGGACAAACAAACTGGATTGCAATATATTGGTTCTACATATGGGAAAGGTGGAATTTGGGGTAGATGGAATGGATATTACCAGACTATTCATAATGGAAATAAGAAGCTTATTGAACTTATTTCCAGCAATGCAGATTATAAGTATAATTTTCAGTATACAATTCTGCAAGTATTGCCACTTAATATATCTGATAAAGAGGCAATCGATTATGAATCTCTCTATAAAAAGAAACTCGGATCGAGAGCTTTTGGACTAAACTGCAATTGATTATGAGTAGAAGTTCATCAAAAGAGAGCACTGCTCGTCTGTTTCATCGCTATGTGTGGTTAGTCGATACCATCTTTCGTGCCGGGCGGATTACGTTTGAACAGATAAACGAGCGTTGGGTAAATTCCAATCTCAATAGCACAGGTGAAGATTTTCCTCTCAAGACATTCCATAATCATAAAACAGCTATTCGGGATATGTTTGATATAGATATTGAGTGTGACAAGCGTAATGGGTATACATACTATATTGACAACTCTGACGATATGAATCGAGGTGGAGTGCGATCGTGGTTGCTGAATACATTTGCCGTTAATAACCTCATCAACGAAAGCCACAAGTTGAAGCATCGGATATTGTTCGAAAAAATACCGAGCGGACAGCAGTTCTTAGCTCCCATTATCGAGGCAATGAGAGATGGTGTAACTGTCGAGATGACCTACCAAAACTACTGGCACGACAAGTCATATACTTTCGAAGTTCAGCCCTACTGTGTGAAAGTATTTCGTCAAAGATGGTATGTGATAGGCAACAGCGCAAAGGAGGAGATACGAATCTATTCCCTTGACCGTGTTCAGTCGCTTCAAGCCACCGAAAACAAATTTACATTGCCAACCGGATTCGATGGTGAGGAGTATTTCGCTAACAGCTTTGGCATTAGCAATTACGGGAACCCAGAATTTGTTAAAGTGAAGGTCTTAAACGCAGAAAAGAAAGACAAATATTTCCAATCTTTGCCTTTACATCATTCCCAAGAGATTATCGAGCAAACAGATGATTACACGGTATTTAGCTATTACATACAACCCACTTATGACTTTCGTCAGGAGTTGCTGTCCCATGGGGCTGAAATAGAGGTATTATCACCGGTATGGTTTAGAGAAGAGGTCTCAAACATAATTAAGGAACAAATAACTACTTATACACAATGAAGATTATTTTTATATCAGATACGCATGGCAAACACCACGAAATAAAACTACCTGCTGGAGATATGATTATTCATTCTGGCGATATCTCTGGTAGGGGACGAGTGAATGAAATCGAGGAATTCCTTGAGTGGTTTATTTCGCAGGATTACAAGTATAAGATATTTATTGCAGGGAATCACGATTTTTATTTTGAAAACAAATCGCAAAGCTCCATTCAGAAACTTATGCCGGAAAGTGTTTATTATCTATGCGACAGTGGTGTTGAAATAGAAGGCGTTTATATTTATGGCTCGCCTATCACGCCGTTTTTCTATAACTGGGCATTTAATCGTCATCGTGGCGAAGAAATCAGGAGGCATTGGGATATTATTCCAAAAAGAACAGATATACTAATTACTCACGGACCTGCTTACGGGATTTTAGATCGTACCATTGGCGGTGATAATGCCGGATGTGAGGAGCTTCTAACAGCAATTGAACGAATAAAACCCAAATATCATCTATTTGGTCACATACATGGGGGTTATGGGACATCTCGGACGGAATATACTACATTTATCAATGGTAGCCTATTGGACGAAAATTATCAAACTGTCAACCCACCGATGATTATTGAGATTTAGTTTTTTCCGAGTAATTTGGTCAAGATGCTTTAAAATATCTGGATTTTCGATTTCGGTGTGGTTGCTACACAAAAAGAAAACACCAAAATCTACTTTTTGGTGTAGATTTTGGTGTAACTTATACAACTTACTGATCTTCAGCGTTGTTGGCGGAGAGTAGAGGCTCCAACACCTACTACAAATTTCTTATTAAACACAAGTCCCCCTTTAATATTTAACCAATATGCAGGTAATGACTCATAAGTAGAATAGTTGGCCCCAATTGAACCGTATAATCCCAGTTTAGTTTTAGAAGCCGAATCTTGAGCAAATGTTGTAATGAAACTTGCTGCAAGTAAAAACATTAATAGAAAAAACTTTCGCATACAATTATATTATTTAATCGCTGCAAAAGTACGGTTGATGTTATTCGAGAGAGAGAGAAATTGGATTAGTGCAGCATAGAATGGAACGAGCCTGCAAAATATCGGAATGACTGATTAATCTTCGCTTAGATGCTTATCGAGAAGAGACAATAAACTCTCCTTATCAATAGGTTTTAATATGTAGTCGTCGCAACCAGTCTTCAAAATTTCGTTAATGTCTTCGGGGCCTGTAAATCCAGTCTCAACAATAATTGGCACAAAAGGCAAAAATTCACGTATCTTTCTTATAGCCTCATTTCCATTCATTTGAGGCATTTTAATATCCATAAGAACAGCATCAACCTGAAGTGTTTTACAGAGTTCTACTGCCTCTATTCCATTTTTCGCCCTTATAACCAAATAGTTTCTATCAGCAAGATATTGTTCTAATAATTCATAACTACTATCATCATCTTCTGCGATTAAAATCATCCTCGTATCATCAAGACCTATTATTAGTTCACTTAAATGCTGTCTCTTGTTTTTCTTAACTTGGCTAAATGGTAGAGTAAAGTAAAAAGTAGAGCCATACCCTTCTGTTGAATTAAACCAAATTTTCCCATTTAGCATCTCAATATATGCTTTGGAAATTGCTAAGCCTAAACCAAAGCCACCGAATGCCCGTTTTGTAGTAGAGTCTGCTTGACGAAATCTCTTGAAGATAATATCATACATATTTTTGGGAATACCAGAACCCGTATCTTCAACATAAAACTCCAAGAAAGAATCCTTTAAGACATATCCTAGCTTCACCATTCCAGACTTAGTAAACTTAAAGGCATTTGTCAGAAGATTATTTAGAATACATGTCAACTTTGCCTCATCACTCCAAATTGCATCATGATCATCCAATAACGACGTTTCTAAGGTAAATTCTATCTTTTGTTTTTGAGCTTTTGCAGAATATGAGTCGTATATCTTCCTCATCAAGGTATTGAGTTTAAACTCCCTTTTGTAGACCTTTTCATTTCCAGACTCTAAGGTTGAGATCGAGACAATATCTGTAATAATACTCAATAATTGATTACTACTTCCTATGATTTGTTCTGTGAACTCCTTCTGCTTATCTTTAGTTAATCCAGGATCGTTTAATAGACTGGCAAAGCCAACGATAGCATTCATCGGAGTCCTAATCTCGTGAGATATGTTGTTTAAAAATGATGTCTTTAATTTATCGCTCTCTTCTGCTTTTTCTTTTGCTAAGGCTAACTCTTCGAAAATTTTCTTTTTTTCTGTGATGTTTTCGAGTGTAATGATATAGTTTCTAATGGCTCCAAAATCATCAATGATTGCAGATACTGTTGCGCTCTCCCAAAAGAAAGTTCCATCTTTCTTACGATTTCGAAACTCTCCTGTCCACACCTCTCCCTTTCTAATCTTTTTCCACATCCCTTCATAAACATTATCTGGAAGGTGACCAATATTAAATATTCTAGGGAATCTGCCAATTACATCTTCAGCATCATACTGCATAAATTCAACAAAGTGCCTATTTACATATTCAATCTTTCCATCTTTGTCGGTAATAATTATTGAAGCTGGATTCTGCTCAACGGCATCAGTTAATATTTTTACCTTCTCTTGTGCGGCAAGTTTGTCTGTAATATCATTAATCAGAACCAATCTTGCTTTT
>RRZU010133552.1_pt1 | contig 18691 bp, 16 predicted proteins | sample 2165561 | NCBI WGS metagenome assembly RRZU01 (sample SAMN10456909, study PRJNA506462) | wastewater metagenome | isolation source: wastewater sludge | place: USA: Moscow, Idaho | reverse complement strand
TCTTCAGGTGGCTGAACTTTACAAGAACCGCTGGCAAGTAGAGTTGTTCTTCAAATGGCTGAAGCAGCACCTCAAAATCAAGAAGTTTTGGGGTACTACCGAAAACGCTGTCCGGGTTCAAATCTATTCAGCCATATGTACATACTGCCTGGTGGCAATCGTTCAACACGATATGCAACTGGATAGAAGCACATACGAAGTTCTTCAAATATTAAGCATTTCGTTGACTGATAAAACTCATCTTCGAGACCTCTTTGATAAAACTAAATTCCAAAATGACAAAGAACGATTTGGACCAAATGGGCCAAGTTTATTTAATTTTTAATAACGTCCCAATTTTAATGGGACACTAGTGAGTGTAAATTAACGCAGAGGACCAGTCATTACGCCCAGTTATATCAAGGAAAACCTGATTTTTCCATGATAAGTTAGCGGCAAATACAGCAGACAACATCTGCTTTGTTCCTGTAATTCTGGAATCGCCAGTTGAAACAGGATTCTTGCTGTTACTTAAAAAATACTGTCCAGGTACAATAAGTCCGCCTTCAGTTTGTACAGCTACCGTTTGGGCAAAGTTATTGTAGTATTCGCCACGGATAAATCCTCCCACGTTGAAGTCGTTAACCGGCTTGTTGAATGTAAATGTTCCAGCAACTGTAGTCTGTTCTTTTGTGAACTGCGACAATCTGTATCTACCTCCTTCATTTGCGTAACCAGGACCTAGCTCTTTTGTCTCAGCCCTGTTGTAGTAGTAGTTCATATTGGCCTCGGCTTTAAAGCGCATCCAATCTGTCATTTTAATGTTTAGTTCCAGCATCGGACGAACTGCAGTTTCTTTTTGAGTGTATTCGTTTTCATAAATGCCGAACCAAAGACCACTTCCCCATACATTTCCGTACAAGTCTCCGTAGTTATTACTAGCTAATCCACCATGTTCTCCCAGGTATTTTGTTTTGTAATAATCAGGATCGTACGAACGGTTGAATGTCCCTTGAGCAAAATATTCGCCAATATTGGGTTGTGCATTTTTAGGTCTTGAGTTGGCAAAGGTTACAGAGCCTGCAACGTCTACAATTTCACTTATTTTGTGAGATGCCTTAACCATTAATGCCAGACGATCGAAAGAGTTGTTAGGCAAGGTTCCTTCTGCATACTTGTAGGATAGAGAAGAATAGAATGTGGTTTTGTCGTTTCCCCCTTGAACTGATACGTTGGTGTTTGAGTTGAAACCCAGATCAAATGCATCTCTAAAATTGTTTTTTGCCGCATTATATTTCCCCATTGTTCTATCATACAGTTCGATAGGACTCCCGTCGAAGGCCGGGCCATATGACATGCCCCATGTATCAATTAGTGTGTGTTGTCCTTGGGTGTTAAGTACAAACTGGTTAAGATTATCGAATTTATAATAATTACCAGATCCATCTTTTTCTCCATAATCTACATAACCAGACATAGCTCCCTCACCATATACGTTCTGCAAGTCCGGTGTTTTGAATACATGATCAACTCCAAAAGTCTGTGAAAAGTTAACCCCATATCCTTTAAATTTACCACCTCCTTTTGTTGTGATAACAACGGCGCCGTTCAAACCACGTGAACCGTAAAGAGCTGTTGATGCCGCACCTTTTAATACCGATACAGTTTCAAAGTCGTCCGGATTCAGGTTCTTTAATTCGTTACCATAGTCACCTGCGTTTGCAGACCAGTCGGCATCTCCTACACTACCTGTAGAGTTATCAAGAATTACTCCGTCGATAACATAGATAGGTTGGTTGTTGCCTTTTAATGTAGAGGCTCCACGAATCTGAATCTTTGTAGAACCAAACATACCACCGTCTGATCCGCTGATTTCAACCCCTGCAACCTTACCTTGCAAAGAGGCTACCGGATTAATTGAGTTGTTTTTCAGATCATCCCCTTTTAATTCTGTTACAGCATAACCTAATGCTTTTTGTTCACGTTTCATACCCAAAGCTGTAACAACAACTTCTTCGAGGACCTTTGTGTCTTCAACAAGGGTGACATTAATAGCCGATTGTCCTGTATAACGAATTTCCTGAGGTACATATCCGATAAAAGAAATTTGAATAGTTTGTCCGTTACTGATTTCCAAGGAGAAGTTTCCATCTACATCACTGATGGTTCCTATGGTAGTTCCTTTTACAACAACAGAGGCGCCTGTTATTGGTCCCATTGCATCCTGGATTTTTCCCGTTACTTTTTGTCTTTGTTGTGGAATGTCAGTGCTTCCAATTTCCGCTTTGTCTGCAGCATATACTGTTCCTACAGAACATAGTATAGCAGTAAGCAAAATCAAACTGACTTGTTTAATAATTTTCAACATAACAGATGATTTAATTAATAAATGTTGATAATACTTCAGATAAAGAAAACGAACTATAAATGATTTAAGAATAAATGAATTTGACGTAAAGACTTTACCGTTTTTGGCTTTAAATAGGTTCTTATAAAATACTAAAATAAACTTTACTTTCTATGTACAGATTTACACTAATGGCGTGTTAGAGCAATTACATTTCATAAATAGATTCTATTCAACAGATTGCGAGGAAGATCAACTTCTTTTATAACAGAGGTTGCTGTTGTTTAGTTTCTATTTAGTCAGTCCATTTTAGTGAAATAATACAAAAATTATATAAAACAGGCATAATAAATGTAAAAATGGCTGTGGTTGTTTGTAACATGGTTGAGAGCAAGTTATTATACGAACGAATTAAAGGGGATAGCCTGGTTTTATTTTGTTTTCTTTGAGTTCGTTATACATAAGGGAGTAAGTAGGAACCTGTATATTAAATTCTTTCGCACATCGCACAATATAGCCGGTAATGGTTTCGAGTTCGGTAGGCTTACCTTTAATAAAATCCGTATGCATAGAAGTGGTAGATTCGTATGGCATCATTTTTTGCGCCTCAATGGTTCTGACGCAACTATTTTCGGGAAAATTGATTCCTTTTGCTTTTGCAACAGAGATAAACTCGTTTCCCAGTTTTAAGAAATCATCGTAATGGTTTTCAATCACCTTTCCAATAGATTGATTATAGTAGGATGTAATTGTAGCAGCAGTAGAGATTCTAAGAAATTTTTCCCAGATTCGTTGGGTAATGTCTTCCGGGTTGTTGGCATTTATGCCGGCATCGGTTAAAAGTGAAAGTAGTTGATGCTGTTGTTGCTCGTTTCCTCCGCTACTTCCAAAATAAAGTTGGTCTTTTTCTGTAAACTTCGTGATAAGCCCCGGTTCTGTGAGCCTTGAACCAATATACACGCATCCCTGCCATATTTCATTATATGGCAGGATGCTTTGTATTTGTTCGGTAATATTTCCTCCATTAAGTAGAGGAATCAGAATCGTATCTTTTCCGATGAGGGGTTGCAGCTGAGCAATATTGGTTTCCAGGTCGTAACTCTTGGTGCAAAGAAACAAGTAATCGACTACCCCGATATCTTGGGGTGAATCGGTTACTAAAGCAGGAAAAGCCGTAAAACTTTCAGTAGGCGTTTCGACACGAAGTCCTTTTTGCTTTATCGCAAGTAAGTTTTCGTTACGGGCGATAAAAAAGACTTCAGCTACTGCCCCCTGCTGGTAATAGTAAGCCAGCTTGCCGCCGTAATATCCTCCAACTCCTCCAATTCCTGAAATGGCAATTCTTATCTTATCCATAACTCTGTCTCTTTTTCTCAATTTAACAACATTAACCAGACTATTGTTCTTAACGTTCGTATAGTGGCCAGTTTGGATCATTAACATGTGCTTCAAGCATAAGCTTTTTCATTGAAGCCACTTTCTCGGGATGAATGGCAGCGACATTATGTATTTCCTGTGGATCAGCAGCTAAATTATACAATTCGTAGTAGCTATTATCCCCTTTGTTTACCTGAAAGCGTATAAGTTTCCAGTCTCCCTGACGAATGCCTTGTTTACCACCTTCTTCCTGAAATTCGAAATAAAGGTATTCGTGTGCTTGTTGTTTGCCTTTCCCCGTGAGTGTAGGCAAAATGCTGAAGCCATCACTGTTAGTTGCTTTTTCTCCTGTTATCTGCGCGAAAGTGGGCATCATATCCCAAAATGAGCACATAAACGAAGTTTCTTTTCCTGATTCAATAGCTCCGGGCCATACTGCAATAAAAGGAACACGGATTCCCCCTTCGTATAAATCTCGTTTATGTCCCCGGTAGATACCATTTCCGTTAAAGAACTCGGGATCGGCTCCCCCTTCTTTATGTGGACCATTGTCGCTTGTGAAAACAATCAGTGTGTTGTTGTATAAACCAAGTTCTTTCAGTTTAGCCACAACCTGACCTACATATACATCCAAGCGGTAAACCATTGCCGCAAATGTGGCACGAGGATATACCTGTGAGCAATATCCGCCTTTTCGGAATGCCGTACCTGCATCAATTCCCTTGTAGGGGGTCTCGGGGTACATACCTCTGAATTTTTTAATAATACTGTCTTCCGGAACAATTAGTTCGGCGTGGGGAAGCACATAAGGTAAAAACAAAAAGAAGTTTTCATTTTTGTTCTTGTCGATAAATTCAAGCGCTTTCTCCTGAATCATATCTTGCGTATAGGAACCAAAGTCTCCGTTTTGGTTTCCCGGAAGATCAATTCGTTTGTCGTTCTCCCACAAGTGGTCTGCGTAATAATTATGTGCAAGCAACTGGCAGTTATATCCGTAAAAATTATCTATACCTTGTTTGTTTGGATCTCCTTCGGATCCGGGCGATCCAAGACCCCATTTGCCAAAAGCCCCGGTTGTGTATCCTGCTTGTTTAAAAATAGAAAACATGGTTTGTGTTCCTTCGGGGAGAGCGAATTGGCCTTCCGGTGCGATTTCTTTATTTCCTCTGATGGGGGTATGTCCGGTATGTAAACCGGTAATAAGGCTTGAGCGTGACGGTGCGCTTACTGTAGTGCCCGAATAGCATTGCGTAAAACGTAAACCTTCCTGTGCAAGTTTGTCGATATTGGGAGTTCTGAATTTTTCCTGTCCGTAACAGCTGAGGTCACAGTATCCCAGGTCGTCTGCAATAATAAAAACAACATTGGGGCGTTTGGGCTGACTTGATTTTTTATTATTTGCTGCATTTATATAGGGAGTAATGCAGGTTCCCGCAACAATCCCTGTAAGTAAAAGTGTTTTCATCCAATATGTGATTTAGTTTTGCAGACAAAAATAAGAAGAATTGTTAAGTTTCCGTGGGTTAAAATGAAAAAAGGCAGCTATTTGATAATAACTGCCTTTTGTGACCCGGGAGGGGCTCGAACCCTCGACCCATTGATTAAGAGTCAATTGCTCTACCAGCTGAGCTACCGAGTCTTTTTCTGGTGAAATGCAAATAAAATAAAGTTCGTCGTACATCTAAAGTGACCCGGGAGGGGCTCGAACCCTCGACCCATTGATTAAGAGTCAATTGCTCTACCAACTGAGCTACCGAGTCTTATTTGTACGAGTTGCCTTCATTCCTGATTGCGGGTGCAAAGATACGGGATTTATTGTTATAGCCAAACATTTTTCTTTTAAAATCATTCGAATTCATATATTTCTGAAGGGGTGGTTCGTTTGAGAGCCGTAAGAGTAACGTCTTTTCCAACACGGATTCCTTCCTCAAATAGGCGAATGTCAATGGTTTTGCATGCAAGTTCCGGGTGATTGTTATCGCGGCTCAGGTGGCATAACCATATGTTTTTTAATTCGGGTGTATAATTTGTTGCAAGGTATTCTGCTGCCTCACGGTTGCTTAAATGTCCGGTAGGACTTGAAACCCGCTCTTTTAAAAAGGCTGGATAAGCGCCGAATTGCAGCATTTCTTCATCATAGTTTGCTTCTATAATCAAATGATTGGCCATAGACATATACTTACTTACTGTGTCGGTAATATGGCCTACATCGGTTGCAAATGTAAACTTGTGTTTTCCGTAAACAATGTGGTAGCCAACATTATCCGTACTGTCATGAGGAACCTCAAAGGCTGTAATCGTAAAGTCTCTTATCATGAAAGGGACTTCTTTCTGAATAACCCTCCGCGAACCGTTTAGTGTTTCTTCTACGTACCTGCTATTGTCTATTCCCCGGTGAACATCCGCGGTTGTATATACGGGAAGGTACATTTTCTCCCCTAAATATCCAACAGTTTTGATATGGTCGGCATGATCGTGCGTAACAAGAACGGCAGCAATTTTAGATATATCTATATTGTTGTCTTTCAGTACTTTTTTGATTGTGCGAAAACTGATGCCTGCATCTATCAGGATACCGAAATCCGGTGTTCCCAAATAGTAACAGTTTCCGCTGCTTCCACTAGCTAAACTAATAAAAGATAGTTTCATATTTATATTTTGCATCACTGCTCCTCTTTAATCAATCTGTAATCATCGTATAGATTCGGATATGGTAATTTCTCCTATAAGAGAACAGTTCATATGTTCTTTTATTTCTTCCGGAGTAAGTCCGTGTCCGAACAGAAACATCAATTTGGCAACAGCACTTTCTGTTGTACTGTCGAATCCGCTTATAACACCGGCTTCCAGTAATTTGTGTCCGGTTTCATAACGATGCATCTCTACGCTGCCCGCACTGCACTGGGTTATGTTCACAATCACTATACCACGGTCTACTGCATCTTTAAGCATTTTGAGGAACCATTCCTGGCTGGGAGCATTTCCACTTCCAAAAGTTTCCATAACAATTCCTTTTATACCTGGAATATTAAGTATGCTTTCTATTACCAAGGGAGAAATTCCCGGGAAAAGTTTCAGAATGGCAATATTTCTGTCTAGCAGAAAATGCGGTTTAAGCGGCTTGCGTGAAATGGGATGATATATCTGTCGGTCGTCATATTTAATGTAGATACCCGCATGTGCTAAAACCGGATAGTTGTAAGACCGGAATGCATTAAAGTGATCTGCATTAATTTTACTTGTCCGGTTGCCTCGCATTAGGTCATTCTCAAAGAAAATACAAACTTCAGGTACTATTGGCTGACCGTTTTCCTTTGCTGCTGCAATTTCGATGGCTGTAATCAGATTTTCTTTTCCGTCTGTCCGAAGCATGCCAATCGGTAGCTGAGAACCGGTAAGAATAACAGGCTTGTTTAGGTTTTCCAGCATGAAGCTTAATGCCGATGCTGTGAACGACATGGTGTCAGTCCCGTGAAGCACCACAAACCCATCGTATATATTGTAATTATCAGCAATTATCTTCACGATTTTTGTCCATGATTCCGGGCCCATCTCAGACGAATCCATTGGTGGATCAAATTGGATGGTAGAAACGCCATATCCGAGTTTTTTCAACTCTGGCATATGTTCTTTAAGATGCTGGAAATTAAATGATTCGAGAACGCCTGTTTCAGAGTTTTCGATCATACCAATTGTTCCTCCAGTATATATTAAAAGGATGGAAGCTTTATCTTGCTGCGTGATCATAATGTGAAGCTTGAACTATATTGCTTACAAAGATACTATTTTTTCTCAATTAACTTTCTTCCCCTTTTAATACCGGCACACTAATGTGATATTTTACGGCAATTATCCGGGTAAGGAATACACTTACTGCTGTAATAAATTGAATTATCGGCGACGACAAACCTGTAAATGTACAGAGATAATAAATTATTCCTCCCAGTACGCAGGCAAGGGCGTAAATATCTTTTCTGAAAATAAGAGGGACTTCATTTATTAAAATATCACGTAACATTCCTCCAAAAGATCCGGTTATGGTTCCCATTACAATGGCAACCCACATAGGAAACCCATATTCAAGTGTTTTAACTATACCGACAACGGCAAAAAGACCAAGTCCAATTGCGTCAAAAATAAAAAATGTGTTGGTTAGTCTGATTGTAAATTTACGAAAAATAATAACAAACAAGAGTGCAAGTGCCGAGACAGTTAAGTAGGATGTCTGTTCCATCCAGAAAGGTGTTGCGTTAAGTAAAATATCGCGTAAAGTTCCACCGCCCACGGCTGTAACCAGACCGATTACGTAGGCACCAAACCAGTCAAATTTCTTGGCAGAAGCCAGGCGAATGCCACTTATGGCAAAGGCGAAAGTCCCCGAGTAATCACAAAGGGTGATGAAATCTATCATTTTGTTGTTGCGTTATTGTGTTTTTTAGTTTGCAAAAGTAACTATATTTTAGATGCGAATCGTACTGATATATGTAAGAATGTAACTTATTTAAAAATTGAAAGAGCTTTTGTCATTCTTTTGTGATGAGTTTTTTGTCAATAAATGTTATATAAATATAGATTGGCGTGCTAATAGTAAACCAGGAATAAAAATGAAAAAATGTTTCATAATCATTCTGTTGCTGGGAGTTTTTATTCAGGAATTAAGATCACAGCAGCTTCTAAGGTTAGATTTTCCTGACTATAAGGAAGATTCGATTCGCTTTCTGCCGAAAAGACCATGGGTGGCGGCTACTGAAATCTGGGGATTGAATATGCTTGTATGGATAGGAAATCGTTACATCGCCAATCAACCTTATGCTTATATTGATTTTACTACGATCAAAGATAATTTTAAAACTGAGCCTGTTTGGGATACAGATATGTTTTCGACAAACATGATTGCTCATCCTTACCAAGGGGGGCTTTATTATAATGCAGCCAGAAGCAGCGGTTATAATGTGTGGCAATCGGCAGCGTTTAATGTTGCTGGGAATTTTATGTGGGAATATTTTATGGAAAACGAATATCCTTCCATAAATGATATGTTTACAACTACGTTTGCCGGCGTTGAATTGGGTGAAATAAGCTTTCGTCTTTCCGATTTATTTATCGACGACCGCTCCTCTGGCTCCGAGAGGATTGGAAGAGAGTTTCTTGTCACCTTGGTTTCACCCATGCGTGGATTTAACCGCCTTATTTCTGGTGATTCATGGAAACGACGTTCGTTTAAAGGCCGGTCTGTCCGGTCTGTGCCTGTTGCTTTTGGGGCCAATCTGGGACCCCGTTTTTTTACAGAACAGAATAATTCAAGCAAAGGAAGTATGAGCATGCAATTGAATTTTCATGTAGATTACGGTGATACTTTTAGTGAAGAAGGGTTTTCATTGTACGACTGGTTTAAGCTAAGGGCAGGCTTTGATTTTTTTTCTTACGAACCGTTGCTGAACTATGTGAATGTGATTGGTGCTTTATGGGGGAAGCCGATTTGGAATAGGGGAGATCAAACGATTTCAATGGGCGTGTTTCAACACTTTGATTATTACGATTCTCAATTATCTTCTAAAAGTATAGGAACTGTTCCACCTTATCATACATCCGAAGTGGCCGCTTTGGGATTAGGAATCTTATACGGCAATCCTGCTGTTAAATTAGATAAAGTAGATTTTTATGCCGATTTCTATTTGACTGGTATAGCGCTGGGAACCAGTGTTTCTGATTATATGAAAGTTGGGGAGCGTGATTATAATATGGGAAGCGGATATAGTCTGAAGTTCTCTTCGAAATTAACTTACAATAAACATTGGTCAATGTCTATGAATTTTGAAAATTATCATATCTATTCATGGAAAGGATACAGCCCTGATTTGGATCTGGACGCCGTAGATCCCAGAACTTTTAATTATCAAGGAAATAAAAGTAATTCCTGTTTATCTGTATTATCAACGAATTTTGTATATAATTCTTCTCATAAATGGAACATAGCTTTAAGTAACAGAAGGTTTTTACGTAAAACAAATTATAAATATGAACCAGATATTGGCTATTCAACTTTCGATTTGATGTTAAGTTTGGGAATTCAACTCTAACAGATGTGTTTTTATCTATATTTGATTTAAACCAAACCAACATAAATATGTTATTATGATATATCTTTGCACACTAATTAACCCTGTTATCCGGTTGTATGGATGTGTCTCATCAATATGGTGAGTATTAATTTGGAGTGAAAATGAAGAAATACCCTATAATTCTTTTATTGATAGTTTGTTTTGCTCAAAACGCAAAATCTCAGCAGTTTCCTCAAATGGATTCGCGCAAATATATAAGTGATACGATTCGGATCTTACCCAAAAAGCCATGGCTGGCTGCATCAGAAGTTTTTGGTGTGAATATGTCGATATGGGGGGTGGATCGTTATATCGCCAAAGCTGAATTTGCCTATATTGATTTCAATACGATTAAAAATAATTTTAAGAAAGGACCAGTCTGGGATACGGATATGTTTTCTACCAATCTGGTGGCACATCCTTATCATGGCTCACTATATTTCAATGCAGCCCGAAGTAACGGGATGAATTTCTGGCAGTCTGTACCCTACAATGCAGCCGGAAGTTTAATGTGGGAGTTCTTTATGGAAAATGAATCTCCTTCCATCAACGATTTAATTTCTACTACTTTTGGCGGAGCTGAATTCGGAGAGATAACATTTCGTCTTTCCGATCTTTTTATAGATGATCGTACATCAGGAGTTGAACGTGTAGGACGTGAGATTTTAACGGGACTTATTTCTCCTATCAGAGGAATAAACCGACTAATTACAGGTGATTCCTGGAGATATCGTTCTACAAAAGGTCGTTCGTTTCGATCAGTCCCAGTCAATTTAATTCTTAATCTTGGTCCTCGTTTCCTTGCAGAACAAGAAAACTCTAAAAATGGAACTATAGGAATGCATTTATCCATGCAGTTAAATTATGGAGACCCATTCAATGATGATTTCTATTCTCCCTATGAATGGTTTCATCTCCGGGCGGGTGTTGATGTATTATCAGAACAGCCTTTTATTAATCAGGTGAACGCCATTGGGGCTTTGTGGGGAAAAACAGTTTGGACCAAAGGAAACAGGGCGCTTACTGCGGGTGTGTTTCAACATTTGGATTACTATGATTCGCAACTGTCTGCCGGAAGCAAATTGGAAGTAGCTCCATACAGAATATCTGAAGCGGTAGCTTTGGGTGGCGGATTGCTTTATAAGCAGTCGGCCGATAAAAACGATGTAGTGGATTCTTATGCAGAATTCTATCTAAACGGAATTGTTCTGGGGGCCAGTGTATCAGATTATATGAAGGTTGATGACCGGGATTATAACATGGGTAGCGGATACAGTTTAAAGTTTTCGTCAGGATTAACCTACCTAAAAAGATGGTCGTTTTTGCTGGATCTTGAAAATTACCATATTTTTACATGGAAGGGGTATGATACGTCTGTAGACTGGAGTACGGTTGATCCGGAAACATTAAACGTGCAAGGCGATAAAAGCAATGCACGTTTAACTGTATTTACAACAAGACTGATTTATAATTCTCCGAAAAAATGGAACCTTACATTAAGTAACCGATACTTTACACGTAGGACGAATTACGCGTATTACCCGGATGTGCAACATTCCACTTACGATATAATGTTAAGCCTGGGTGTCCGTATTTAATTAGTTCGCTCCAATTCACGCAGATTGTCCATTTTCTTGTGTTGCAGAAATTCGTAGATTCCTTCAAGATGTTCTTTGACTTTCTTGTTGCCGAATTCATATACTTTGGTAACAAGTCCATCCAGAAAATCACGGTCATGCGAAACGACAATAAGTGTTCCGTCGAAATCCTTTAAGGCACTTTTTAAAATGTCTTTTGTTTTCATATCCAGGTGATTGGTGGGCTCATCCAGGATCAAAAGGTTTACCGGCTCAAGCAATAACTTGATCATTGCCAGGCGGGTTCGTTCTCCTCCGGAGAGAACCTTCACTTTCTTCGTCGAATTTTCGCCTCCAAACATAAAGGCGCCTAGTAAGTCTCTGATCTTATTTCGGATATCACCCATTGCTACATCGTCTATTGTCTGGAAAACCGTAAGATTCTCGTCCAATAAAGAGGCCTGGTTTTGTGCAAAGTAACCAATCTTTACATTATGGCCCAGTGTAAGCGTTCCGTCATAATCGATTTCTTTCATTATACACTTTACCAGTGTCGATTTACCTTCTCCGTTTTTTCCTACAAAGGCAATTTTATCTCCTCGTTCGATTGTGAGATTCGCATTTTCAAAAACGCTCTTGTCTCCATATTTTTTTGTTACACCTTCGATGGTAACCGGATAGGTTCCCGAACGGGGAGAAGGAGGAAACTTAAGACGCAGAGCCGATGTGTCTTCTTCGTCAACTTCCAGCAACTCCAATTTCTCAAGCATTTTAACTCTGGATTGAACCTGCAGGGTTTTGGAGTAGGTTCCTTTAAATCGTTCAATGAATTCCTGCGTTTCTGCTATGAATTTCTGTTGTTCGTCGAACGCCTTTTGTTGCTGCTCGCGTCGTTCCAGACGCAAAGTGAGATAAGTGGAGTAGTTTACTTTGTAGTCGTAAATTCTACCCATTGTTACCTCGATGGTGCGCGTGGTAATATGATCTACAAAGGCGCGGTCGTGACTAATTACTACCACAGCTTTGGCACTGTTGATCAGGAATTCTTCCAGCCATAAAATAGATTCAATATCCAGGTGATTTGTAGGCTCATCCAACAGTATCACGTCTGGTTTTTTTAACAGAAGCTTTGCCAGTTCGATACGCATGCGCCATCCTCCGCTAAAGTCGCTTGTTTGACGGTCGAAATCTTCCCGTTGGAAACCCAATCCCAGTAACGTTTTCTCTATGTCTGCATCATAATTTGTTTCTTCAATGGAGTAGAACTTCTCGCTAAGAACAGATACACGCTCAATCAATTCATAGTAAGCTTCGGAATCGTAGTCTGTTCTTGTTTCTAACTCCTTGTTAATTGCTTCTATTTCAGCCTCCATCGCATGAAGTTCGGAGAACGCCTGAGCAGTTTCTTCGAAAACTGTTCTGCCATCTTCTGTCATCAGATGTTGAGGAAGGTAAGCTATTACTGTATCTTTAGGCGATGAAACCTTTCCCCGGGAAGGTTCTCTTACCCCTGCGAGAATTTTCAGCAAAGTTGATTTGCCGGCTCCGTTCTTTCCCATCAGGGCGATACGGTCTTTTTCATTAATTACAAAGGATATATCTGCAAAAAGCGTGGAACCGCCAAACTCTACCGTAAGTCCGTCTACTGAAATCATAGTTATCTTTTAAAGTGAGGCGCAAAGATAGCCGTTTTATTTGGTAGAATAAAATAAAGCTGCTATCTTTGCGCCGCTAATACAAACAGCTTAAATAATTTATTCAAGAAAATGGCAACAAAGATCAGATTGCAAAGACACGGTCGTAAAGGTTATGCTTTTTACCAAATCGTAGTCGCAGACAGCAGGGCTCCACGTGATGGAAAGTTTATTGAAAGGATAGGTTCATATAATCCGAACACTAATCCTGCTACAATAGATTTGAATTTCGAAAGAGCCTTGTATTGGTTACAGGTAGGTGCCCAACCTACAGACACAACCCGTAATATCCTTTCAACAGAAGGAGTATGCATGAAAAAGCATTTATTGGAAGGTGTTAAGAAGGGCGCATTCGACTTAGAAGCATGCGAAGTAAAATTCCAGGCTTGGTTGAATAGTAAAAATACTTCATTACAATCTGCAAAACTAAAGGACAGCGAAGCAGCTAAAGCAGCAGCTAAAGCTCGTTTGGAAGCAGAAAAAGAAGTAAACAAGGCAAAAGCAGAAGCTTTAGCTCAGAAAAAAGCTGAACTAGCTGCCGCCGCAGCTGCAGCAAATGCTCCGGCAGAAGCTCCAGTAGCAGAAGCACCGGCAGAAAGCGCTGAATAATTTGTTCAAAGCCAAATAGAAAGAGGTTACCTTAACAGGTAGCCTCTTTTTTTTGTTTTAACAGCTTTGTTTGTCTGATTAATTTAAAAAAGAGTATTTTTGAATTCTAATATAAAACTGTCCTGTTGTTCGAAACAGGCACAGCAGAATGCTGTACCGGGGAAGATGGATTGTTTTAAACAACAGATAATGTAATGGAAGATGGTTTATTAAAACAAAAAGTTCAGCGGTGGATTGTTTCCCTTTCTATAATCATATTGATAGGGAAATTTCTCGCTTTCTATTTGACAAATTCTGTGGGGATACTAACCGATGCCATGGAAAGTATTGTCAACGTAATTGCCGGTCTGATCAGTCTCTTTAGTTTATACCTTTCTGCCAAGCCAAAAGACAAGTCTCATCCTTTCGGACATGGGAAAATAGAACTTATATCAGCTTCTGTTGAAGGAATATTAATAATGATAGCTGGTGGTCTGATTATTTATGAAGCTGTAAAACGGCTTTTTGAACCCGCCTTGATTAATAAACTTGATATTGGTATCATTATTGTTACTCTTGGTGGATTGATGAATTATCTGATGGGGTGGTATAGTATTCGCATGGGACGGAAATACGATTCCATAGCTCTGGTTGCCGGCGGAAAGCATCTGCAATCTGATACCTATTCAACAATAGGACTTGTGTTAGGATTGACTCTTCTCTATTTTACAAGAATTAGTTGGATTGATAGCTCGCTGGCGCTTATATTTGGTTCAATTATTCTGATAACCGGAGTCAATATTCTCCGAAAAACTGTGGCCAACCTAATGGATGAAGCGGACGTTCTGGTTCTGGAAAGTATGGTGAAAGCTATTTCAGATCATCGTAAACCCGATTGGATTGATGTTCACAATGCCAAAACCATTAAATATGGCAGTCAGCTTTTCGTTGACTGTGATTTAACGTTACCTTGGTACTACAATATAACTGAGAGCCACAACGCTTGTGATGAATTAAAGGCATTATTAACAAGCGAATTTTCAGGACGGGTATTGGTATCCATTCACTCGGATCCTTGTGGAGAAAAGCATTGCATCCATTGTTTACAGGCAAGCTGTGTTTATCGAAAATGCCCGTTTGAGCAGGAACATATACTCACTTTGTCTGAGCTAATTCAAACAGATGAGGACAGAAACGAATAAAATAAAAAAGGCTGAGATCTAATAATCTCAGCCTTTTTTATTTTATTCGTCAGAATTATTTTCCTAATAGATAGCTGTCTATTTGCTTTACAAATTCTTCTCTTGGTAAAGCACCCATAGCCATCTGAGGCTTTCCTTTTACCGGAACAAAAAGTATGGTTGGAATACTTTGAACATCGAATGCCGCAGCAAGCTCTTTTTCGTTATCAACATTAATCTTATATACAACGATATCATTTTTATACAAAATAGCCAGATCACGCAAGATCGGAGCAACCTTTTTGCAGGGACCGCACCAGTCTGCATAAAAGTCAATCACACAGGGCTTATCACCTTCGTACACCCATTCGTTCTGATTCTTTTCGAAATTATATACTTTGGTAAGGAAGGTGGCTTTATCCAGTACGATAACTTCACCTTTAGCGGCAGTTTTGTTACTTTCCCCTTGTTCAGGTTGTTCCGGTTTGGCAGTCAATGTGCAGCTAACCAGCAGCAATGCAAAAGAAATAAATAATAAACTTGTCAACTTTCTCATATAAAACAGATTACTACAATTGTTATTACTAAATACAAATGTAACAAGAATAACCACAGAACGTTCATTATTCGTTCAATATTAAAGAAAATTAGGGTAGAGTGTAAAAAAAGATTTCGATTATTTGCGGGGAATTAAAAAACGATTACCTTTGCACTCGCAATTAAGAAAAATACTTAATGGCATGCCAACTGGAGAGATGGCAGAGTGGTCGATCGCGGCGGTCTTGAAAACCGTTGAACCGAGAGGTTCCGGGGGTTCGAATCCCTCTCTCTCCGCAGAATGAAAAGTTCACACAGAAAAGGTCCTGTAATAGTAATATTACGGGATTTTTTTGTCTACATAGGTTGGATGTGCTTCTTTGGACGAGCTTTCCTGCTCGCAGGATTAGATTAATTTCAGAATATCTTCTGCTTTATCTACAATATAATCTGGGTTAAATTTCTCCAGTTCTTTTCGCGGACGAAATCCCCAGGTAACACCTGCTCCATATACCCCACTGTTTTTGATTGTTTCCATATCTACACCGGAATCCCCCACATAGAGTGTTTCATCCTTATCAACGGATGCAATCGAGAGTATTTCATATACCACAGCGGGGTCTGGTTTAGCCGCAATGCCCTCTCGTTGTCCTAAAACGGATACAAACGATATATTCGGGAAATAATGATCTACCAGCTTACTAGTGGCTTCCTGATACTTGTTGGACGCTACGGCAAGCTTAATCCCTTTTTGCTGCAAAGTATGAAGAAGTTCGGGTATTCCGGGGTAGGGGCTACTTAGGCTGTGGTTAAATTTATCGTAATGAGGTAAGAATTTATGACGTACAAGTCGAATGTTTTCTTCATTTCTTTCGCCTTCCGGTAAGGCCCGTTCAAATAGTTTATTAATTCCGTTTCCAACAAAAAAGTTATATTCGTCTGTTTCGTGAGTTGGAAATCCACATTGGCTTAAAGCATAATTGGTACTATTTGCCAGGTCGGCAATGGTGTTAAGCAGGGTTCCGTCAAGATCGAATATTACTAATTTTATCATGATAATTGAATGTTATGTGCGCCTGTTTATATTAAATAAGATCCTTGTTCAGCCCGAATTTTTCTTCCGAATGGTGCTTGTCTTTGGGTTCCACATGCACAACGATATCGTAAACGTTTTCAATGGACTGTTTGATGCTCATTTCCACTTCATTTGCAATATCGTGGGCATCGTTTAAGGTGAGGTTCCCGTCTGTTTCTATGTCGAGAACAATCATATACATATTGCCAATCTGGCGGGATCTAACGCGGTGAGGATTGCTTGCCCCCGGAACTTGTTCTACAGCCTCGAATATCTTTCTGTACACCGAAGTGTCTTTTACTCCGTCCATCAGAGCTACATTGCTTTCCATAAAGATATCAACAGACGATCTTATTATATATAGACTGATGAGCAAACCTGTAACTGAGTCAAGGATGGGCATGTTAAGCTGAAAAGTAAATATCAGCCCAAGCAATACCCCGGCTGATATAATTACATCGTTGCGCATATTTTTAGCGTTAGCTATCAGCATGGAACTTCCGGCTAGCTTACCCTGGCGAAACTGATAATAAGCTAACCCAAGTTTACCAATCATTGAAAACACTGTAACATAGATAGTAAAAACAGACGGAAGTTCCCGGGGTACAGAGAAAAGGATGTTTTTACCCGCTGAAATAAGCATTTGCATACCGGCAAAAAAGATAACAAAAGAGAGGACCTTAGCTGCTATGGTATCTGCTTTTTCGTATCCATAGGCATAATTGTTATTTGGAGGGCGGCTAACTACCCTGGCCGTGAATAGCGTGACAATCGATATCACAACATCTGTAGCCGAGTCGATTCCATCACCAAGTACAGCCAGACTTCCTCCAAAGATTCCAACCCCTATTTTTGATACGGATAATATAGCATTGCCAATAATACTGACCCATGAAGCACGAATCAAGATCTTCTCTCTTTTCTTCATATCATTTAACTCCCCTTTTGTTGATGGGGTTACAAAGATATAACAATTAATCTTTATTTTTCCATCGCTTTAATTGAGGGAAAAACTTTCTCATTTCTTTAATTGCCTCTTCTTTAGTATACTTCACTTCACAGTCTTTGTTAAACTCATCCAGATACTGGACACAATGATCAATCATCTCGTTCATGCTAATGTCTTGGGTAAATTTCCCGTCTTTAAAGCAGTAGCAGCAATACTCATCATTGGATGTTCCATCTGCATTTGTCCCTAGAAGATCGTTGTTTGTTAACGTCATACCGCAACTTTGGCAAAATTTCTGTTCCATGATTTTTTTAGTTTAGTTGATTAATAATTAAATGATTTGTCTCTCCTGTAAAGATACAATAAGTTATACTATTCTTGTTCTTGTTTAAAAATTATAAATAATAAAAAAATTAACGATAGGTCTGTGTTGATTGATTTATTTATGTTAATCAATTCCGTTGTTCTGGTTGAGAATTAAATTAATGCGGGTGTGTTATGAATAAAAATTTATTAATAAACGCTTTATTATGGATATAATTCAACAAGTTGTAATGTGTAGTTGTTCTAATTATATCCAGTGGTATTTGTTGTTAATTATATCGATCCGGTTTTTGCTTGACATGAAATTGTAATGGGTTTTTAGTAGGGGATTGTTATTCTGTAATTGACACTATTTAGTATGACGCGCCAAAAAGGTTTTATCCTAACTTGTTTTCTTATGTCTGGTTTATTCCTTTATGCTCAGGATAAACCATCTGAAATTATTGTGCAGGGGAAAATATCAGACTCATCTTCAGGCGAAGCACTTTCAGGGGCATCTTTATATATTGTAGAACTAAAACAAGGTGCTGTTGCCGAAGAAGATGGTGTATATAGAATTTCTTTGCCTGATTTGGGTATTTATACACTTCAGGTTTCGCACATAGGTTATAAGAGTCAGACTATTCGAATCAGTTCTTCTTTTTTTTCAAGTGATAAATATTAAACTTGAAGGAAATGCTACGTTGAAAGAAGTCGTTGTGACTGCTAAAACACTTAATGAAAACATTACCCGTTTGCACATGGGGGTAGAAAAACTCGACATTATTCAAATTCGCCAGATGCCAGCTTTTCTTGGTGAAGTTGATGTTATTAAAGCAATACAGATGCTTCCTGGCGTACATTCGAGCGGAGAAGGAGGTACAGGTTTTATTGTCCGCGGGGGATATCCTGATCAGAATCTGATTCTTTTGGATAATGCCCCTGTATATAATGCATCACATCTGCTAGGCTTTTTTTCGGTT
>RRZU011395344.1_pt1 | contig 18692 bp, 19 predicted proteins | sample 2165561 | NCBI WGS metagenome assembly RRZU01 (sample SAMN10456909, study PRJNA506462) | wastewater metagenome | isolation source: wastewater sludge | place: USA: Moscow, Idaho | reverse complement strand
TGCTCTCGCCGGCACCGGCATTCCCTTCGTCGAAGTGCACCTGTCCAACGTACATGCCCGTGAGCCGTTTCGCCAGCACTCGTATTTTTCTGAGCTGGCGATTGGCGTCATTAGCGGCCTGGGTAGCGAGGGTTATCTGCTGGCGCTGGAATATCTCCTGGGCAGGATCGCTGCAGAGCGAAACCTTTGATCGCCTGCGGGCTTGTCCTGGCGCATGCTCCAGGCTTGGCCACAAACAAGAACGACTATCTGGAGTGAATCCATGGATCTGCGAAAACTGAAGAAACTCATCGACCTTGTCGAGGATTCGAGCATCACCGAACTCGAGATCAACGATGCCGAGGAACGGGTCCGCATCGTCAAGCAGGGCGGCGGCATGGCGCAGCATGCCTACGCGCCGCCGGCCGCATTGCCGCTTGCCCCGCCAGTAGCGGGGCCAACTGCCACGCTTGCCGCAGCGGAGGAAACCGATCTTCCGGAAGGAGATATCATCAAGGCGCCGATGGTCGGCACCTTCTATCGTGCATCGAGTCCCGGTGCTGAACCCTTTGTCGAGGTAGGCAGTATGGTCAAGGTCGGAGATACGCTCTGCATCATCGAAGCCATGAAGCTGCTCAACGAGATCGAAGCCGAGCGGGGGGGAACGATCAAGGCGATTCTGATCGAGAACGGTCAACCGGTCGAATATGGTGAACCCTTGTTCATCATCGGCTAACCGTCATGACTTTTCCAGGCACCCCCAATCAGGAAAGTCACGGCCGTTTCCCTCTCCACCAACCCATCCCCCGCGAGTGTGGAGGAGAGATTCGTGAGTCGCTGACGCGACTCGCGCATTAGGAGAACCGTCCGCCATGTTCGGAAAAGTCCTCATTGCCAATCGCGGAGAAATTGCCCTTCGCATCCAGCGCGCCTGCCGCGAACTCGGGATCAAGACAGTGGTCGTTCATTCGGAGGCGGACCGAGAAGCCAAGTACGTCAGATTGGCCGACGAGTCGGTCTGCATTGGTCCGGCGCCTTCCGCCCAGAGCTATCTCAACGTACCGGCAATCATCTCGGCGGCCGAGGTCACTGACGCGCAGGCCATTCACCCAGGCTATGGCTTCCTCTCCGAGAACGCCGACTTTGCCGAGCGGGTCGAATCCTCCGGGTTCGTATTCATCGGGCCCAGACCGGAGACCATTCGGCTGATGGGCGACAAGGTCTCCGCGAAGGAGGCCATGCGCATCACCGGAGTCCCCTGTGTGCCCGGTTCGGAAGGTGCGTTACCCGACGACCCCAGGGAGATCGTGCTGATTGCCAAGGCCGTCGGCTACCCGGTGATCATCAAGGCCGCGGGTGGAGGGGGTGGACGCGGGATGCGCGTCGTCCATACCGAAGCAGCGCTGATCAACGCCGTGAACATGACCCGTTCGGAGGCACAAAGCTTTTTCGGAAATCCCAACGTCTATCTGGAGAAATACCTGGAAAATCCGCGCCATGTCGAGATCCAGGTCCTGGCCGACAGTTTCAGGAATGCAGTCTACCTTGGCGAACGCGATTGCTCGATGCAGCGCCGTCACCAGAAGATCATCGAGGAAGCGCCGGCCCCCGGCATCCCCAGCCGGTATATCGTGCGCATCGGTGAGCGTTGTGCCGAAGCGTGCCGGCGCATCAACTATCGTGGTGCAGGCACCTTCGAATTCCTGTTCGAGAATAACGAGTTCTACTTCATCGAGATGAACACCCGCATCCAGGTTGAACACCCGGTCACCGAGCAGATCTCTGGGGTCGATCTCGTTGCCGAGCAGATCCGCATTGCTGCCGGTGAGAAACTGCGCTTCAGGCAGCGTGATCTGACTTTCCGCGGCCACGCCATCGAATGCCGGATCAACGCCGAAGATCCCTTCACTTTCGTTCCGTCGCCAGGCAAGATCAGTTTCTATCATCCGCCGGGAGGGCCCGGAATTCGCGTGGACTCGCATATCTATCAGGGCTATACCATTCCGTCACACTATGACTCGATGGTCGCCAAGGTGATCGCCTATGGCGACAGTCGCGACCAGGCGATTCGTCGCATGCGCATTGCCCTCTCCGAAATGAGCATCGAAGGCATCAAGACGAACATCGCACTGCATCAGGATCTCATGCAGGATGCCCGTTTCATGGAGGGCGGCACCAGCATCCACTATCTGGAGCAAAGACTCGCCGCCAAGGACGAGGTCAACAAGGGCGGCTGATCGTCGCCGAATCACGATGGCCTGGCTATCTCTGAGCATCCAGACCGACTGCCAACACGCCGAGGCGCTTGCTGACGCCCTCCTCGATGCAGGCGCACTGGCAGCCAGCATCGAGGATGCGGATGCTGGCACACCCGATGAACAGCCGCAGTTTGGCGAGCCCGATTCAATCAGCCGGCCGGGCTGGAATCGTTCACGGGTCATTGCGCTGCTCAAGCCGGACAGCGATGCCAGGCAGCTTCTGGCAAGCTGCGCGGCGCTGGCCGGTCTCGATGATTTGCCGGCCTTCACACAGGAAGAGGTGGCCGATCAGGACTGGGTGCGACTGACGCAATCGCAGTTCGAGCCGATTCGTGTCTCGAAGCGCTTGTGGATCGTTCCCTCATGGCACCAGGCCCCGGATCCACAAGCAATCGTCCTGGTGCTCGATCCCGGCATGGCGTTCGGAACGGGCTCGCATCCGACGACCCGGCTTTGCCTGGAATGGCTTGAGCGCTGTGCGCTCCCTGGGATGTCGATGCTCGATTACGGCTGCGGCTCCGGGATTCTCGCCATCGCCGCGGCCAGACTCGGTGCAGGCGAGGTGGTCGGCGTCGATATCGACCCGCAGGCGGTGATCTCAGCCAGGCAAAATGCCGAGGGGAACGGGGTCAACGCCCGCTTCCAGGATTCGGCACAAGAGTTGCATTCTCAGTTCGACATCGTGGTAGCGAACATCCTTGCCAATCCGCTCAAGGTCCTGGCACCGTTGATCAGCGCGCACGTCCGCTCAGGTGGTAGGCTCGCGCTGTCGGGAATTCTCTTCTCGCAGGCGGACGAGCTGATTGCAGCCTACGCGCCCTACCTGCCGCTTGGCGTTGCTGACACTCGCGACGGCTGGGTCTGCCTGGCGGGCGTCAAGGCATAAGCCGTGAAAACCTGCTGCCCGAGCTGCCAAACGATCTTCCGTGTCACTTCCGAGCAGATCCGCGCGCGTGCCGGAAAAGTCCGCTGCGGGCAATGCCGCACAGTGTTCAATGCCATCGACAGCCTGCTCGACGACGACGCGCCGCTGCTGACCCCGATCCCCCCGGATCAGGCGACGGTAGCGGCTTCTTCGGATCCCGCGACGGCAGCCGTGCAAACCTGGGAGGAGCCAACCCATCGCCCTGCCCCCGCCACCGGCCTGTTATTGCCGCCAGTTCCCGAGCCGACCGATATGCAGCCTGCCGACATTCCCATCGAGTCTGCGCCATGCTCTTCTGAACCAGGCATCACCAGTGCCGAGAAGCCCCTGGCAGAAAGTCCGGTGCGGCCTCATGAAACGCGCGCAATGCCAGGCTACGGCGGCTGGCTCGAAGGGGTGGTGGGCAGGCCGGCGCGGCCGGCCGACAAGGCCATGACCAGCAGGACATTCGCGACCGTCGCTGCACTGCTTGCCGTGATGCTTGCCTGCCAGTTGGTATTTCATTTTCGTACGGCCATCGCGATCGGCATACCCGGCCTGCGACCAGCGCTGACGGCGCTGAGTGATGCCTTGGGAACCGGCATGCCGCTACCGCGCCATTCAGAGTGGGTGAGCATCGAGAACTCGGAATTGCAGATCGATCCGGGACGCAACAAACTGCTCGCCCTGCAAGCTACGCTGCGCAATCGGGCAGCATATGCGCAGGCCTACCCGGCGCTCGAACTGACGCTCACCGACAGCAATGACAAGGTGATCGCACGCCGCGTTTTGCAGCCCGATGAGTATCTGTTACCTTCGCTGCTGCCAGAGGAATCATTCGCAGCCAATGCCGACGTCGAGATCAGGCTATGGATCGAGGCCGGCGGGATCAAAGCTGCCGGTTACCGGCTTTACGTCTTCTACCCTTGATTGCGTGTTCCAGAGGGCTGCGGGTGCCGAGCAGGCCTTGCCGCCATTCCTTCCCATTCCACCTCAGACCCTAAAACCCCGGAAAGTCCATGTCTACGCTCATTTGCGGCTCCATCGCCTTCGACAACATCATGGTCTTCCATGATCGTTTCAAGAATCACATCCTGCCCGAGCAGATTCACATTCCCAATGTCGCTTTTCTGGTACCCGAGAAGCGTCGGGAGTTTGGCGGTTGCGCAGGCAATATCGCTTACAACCTCAAACTGCTCGGTGGCGAACCCTTGATCATGGCCACGGTGGGCGACGATGCCGACCCCTATCTGGTGCGACTCGATGACTACGGCATCAAGCGCGCACATGTGCGCCGGATTGCCGGCAGCTTTACCGCGCAGGCCTTCATCACCACCGACCTCGACGACAACCAGATCACCGCCTTCCACCCCGGCGCGATGATGTACTCGCATCTCAATCGGGTCGCCGACGTCGAAGGGGCAACACTCGGCATCGTCGCTCCCGATGGTCGTGACGGCATGCTGCAACACGCGCAGGATCTCGCGGCGACGGCCGTGCCCTTTATCTTCGACCCTGGTCAGGGCTTGCCGATGTTTTCTGGCGACGAACTGATGAACTTCATGCACCTCGCCAATTACGCCTGTTTCAACGATTATGAAGCGAAGCTGCTGTGTGACCGAACTGGCCGATCGCTTGAGCAACTCGCCGGCGAAGTGGAAGCTCTGGTCGTCACCCTGGGTGGTGCCGGTTCGCGAATCTATGCCGGCGGCCGTTGCCATGAGATTCCCTGCGTTCAGGCCGAGGCGGTCGTTGACCCTACTGGATGCGGCGACGCTTACCGCGCGGGCCTGCTCTACGGAATTGCCGCCGGCTGGGGCTGGAAAAAGATTGGTCAGCTTGCAGCGGTGATGGGCGCTGTCAAGATCGCCCATCGGGGTGGCCAGAATCATCGTCCAAGCCGGGATGCAATCGCCGAGCTATTCGCCAGGGCTTTTGCAGCGCCCCTCTGGTAAGCGCTGCTCAGGAGGGCGTCCTGTTGCGCTCGCCGGGATGCCGGAGCGCAGTGCCGCGATGCGGACAGTCCGGCTTGGTGCATTCGGCATACAGATAAAGCGAGTGCTCGCGAATGACGAAACCGCGATCCTTGGCAATCTTCGTTTGCCGGCGTTCGATCTCGGCATCGTAGAATTCCTCGACCCGGCCGCAGTCGACACAGACCAGGTGATCATGGTGCTGTCCGGGGCTCAACTCGAAGACCGCCTTGCCCGATTCGAAATAGTGGCGCTCAATCAGCCCTGCCTGTTCGAACTGGGTCAGGACACGATAGACGGTGGCCAGGCCGATGTCCAGATTCTCGGCGAGCAGCAGTCGGTAGACATCCTCGGCGGTGAGATGGCGGATCTCGGTCTTCTCGAACAGGGCGAGGATCTTGAGGCGTGGAATGGTGGCTTTCAGCCCCATGTTCTTGAGGTCGTCGGAGTTGCTCATCGGCTTACCTTGATCGGCTATGAAAGGAGGGTTTCGGTTATGATATACCCTGCGATGGCAGCCGTGCGGCACTGCCGCCAAGCTTTCGTTCGGATCGAACATGATCCGGCTCCCGGCGGGGTCGCTTCACTTGCCCTGGCTCGCACTGATCACACACCACGATCCGACCTGAACATGATCTTTCCACGTTTCGCCTATCCTGTCATGGTTCTCTGCACGCTTGCCGCTTGCTCGACGGTACCGCGCATCGTCAACGAATACCGGATCGACGTGCAGCAGGGTAACGTCCTGTCTCAGGAAATGGTTTCCCAGTTGCGCCCCGGCCTGACCAAGGATCAGGTGCGCTTCATCCTCGGCACGCCGGTGTTGACGGACATGTTTCACGCCAACCGCTGGGATTACTTTTATTGGCTGAAGAAAGGGAATTCGGGCGAGATCGAAACGCGCCGGTTTACGGTCTTTTTTGACGCCGACGGCAAACTGCGAAACGTGGCCGGTGATGTGGCCCCGGTGCAATCCACCGACGCCGCAGTGGTCTTCGAGGCGCGCAACCGGGAAATCGATCTGGGCTCGCTGCCGGCAGATGGCAGTACGGTGCTGCCGCCTCCGGATGGACCGGGTTTCTTCGGCACGATTATGGAAAGCATGGGATTCTGACATGGATGGATTGAGGATCGCGATCGCCGGTGCTGGCGGACGCATGGGACGCATGCTGCTCGAAGTCACGCTGAAAGATGTGGCAGCGACGCTGGTGGCCGCGATTGACCAGCCTGGCGTCCCCGAACAGGGCAAGGATGCTGGCGAACTGGTAGGGATGCCCTGCGGTGTCCTGGTCAGCAGCGACCGCGACGCCGGCATTGCCCGTGCCACCTGCCTGATCGACTTTACACGCCCCGCAGCAACTCTCCAGCACCTCGAAATCTGCCGCCGCCATGGCGTGGCGATGGTCATCGGTACCACCGGTTTCGACGCCGCGGGCAAGGCAGCGATTGCTGCCGCAGCAGAGGACATTGCGGTGGTCCTGGCGCCGAACATGAGCGTCGGCGTCAACGTGGTTTTCAAACTGCTCGACGTGGCGGCCCGGATTCTCGGCGAAGGCTACGATGTCGAGGTCTTCGAGGCGCACCACCGGCACAAGGTCGACGCGCCCTCGGGAACCGCGCTGCGCATGGGTGAGGTGGTGGCGCAGGCGCTCGGGCGTGAACTCAGGCAGTGCGCCATCTACACGCGCGAGGGAGTCACCGGTGAGCGGCCGCAGTCGAGCATCGGCTTTGCCACCATCCGCGGCGGCGACATCGTCGGCGATCACAACGTGATGTTCTGCGGCGTTGGTGAACGCATCGAAATCGGCCACAAGGCGAGCAGTCGCATGCCATATGCATTGGGAAGCCTGCGCGCGGCGCATTTTCTGGTGCAGCGCAAATCCGGCCTGTTCGACATGCAGGACGTACTCGGTCTGCGCTGAGTCGCCGCCCGATCAAGCAGCGTGCAGGCGGGCAGATGTTCGAGGTCGTACTGATCCACCCGGAAATCCCGCCCAATACCGGCAATGTGATTCGCCTGTGTGCCAATACCGGCACACGCCTGCACCTCGTCGAACCGCTCGGATTCGCGCTGACCGAAGCCCGGCTGCGGCGCGCCGGCATGGACTACGCGGAGTTGGCGAGCGTGCAGATTCACCCCGACTGGACCCACTGCTGTGCGGCACTGACGGCACTTTCGCCGCAGGGGCGGCGTTTTGCGCTGACCACCAAAGGAACTCTGCGTCCCGCTGTTGCCGACTTCCGGGCCGGGGATGTGCTGGTCTTCGGTTGTGAAACGCGCGGACTGCCGGCAGAAATTCTCGCCGAGTTTGCCGCCGAGCAACGCCTGTGCCTGCCGATGCGGCCAAGCAATCGCAGCATCAACCTCTCCAACGCCGTCGCCATTACGGTATATGAAGCCTGGCGGCAGATCGGCTACGCTGGCGCCGCATGAGTCTGGCGGGCGAAGTGCCGGAGCATCGAGCGCTACCTGCCCTCGAAACCAATGTCCCGCTCCATCAGCGCGGCGACACCTTCGATTGGCGTCACGCTGCCGTCGAGCAACGTACAAACCCAGTCGGTAATCGGCATTTTGACGCCAAGCGCAGCGGCACGGCGCTGTACCTCGTGCGCGGCGGGTACGCCTTCGGCAACCTGGCCCAGTTCGCGGGTAATCTGATCGAGGGGCTTGCCGGTGGCCAGCAACAGGCCCACGCGCCGGTTGCGTGAGAGGTCGCCAGTACAGGTCAGAAACAGGTCGCCCATGCCGGACAAGCCCATGAAGGTGTCGGCGTGTCCCCCCAGCGCCTTGCCAAAACGGGCGATTTCGTGCAACCCCCGCGTCATCAAGGCGGCGCGGGCATTCATCCCCAGCCCGAGACCATCACAAACACCGGTGGCAATGGCCATGACGTTCTTGACGGCACCGCCCACTTCGGCGCCGATCACGTCATCGCTGGCATAGATGCGCAGTCGCGGCCCACGCAAGGCTTCGGCACAGCGCAGCGCGAAGTTCGCGTCGGTCGACGCGATCGTCACCACCGTCGGCAAATCGCGAGCCAGTTCATCGGCAAAGCTCGGCCCCGTGAGTACGCCGCACATGCGTTCGCCGAGCACCTCCCGAACGACCTGGTGCGGCAGCAGTCCGGTCCCCTTTTCAAGGCCCTTGCAGACCCAGAGGAAGGGCGTTTCGACCTCGGCAGCACGCAGATGCTGCAGCGCAGCACGCAAACCAGCCAGGGGCGCAGCGATGAGCATCAGCTCGGCATTCTTGCAGGCCGCCGAAAAATCAGCAGTCGCCCGCAGCGAAGCAGGAAAGCGATGGCCCGGCAGGTAGCGGCTGTTTTCACCGGCCGCCTGCATGCGTGCAGCCTTTTCGGGATCGCGTGCCCACAAGCTGACGGAATGACGGTGGGCAAAGGAGATCGCCAGGGCAGTACCCCAGGCGCCGGCACCCAGAACCGCGATTTGCATTGCACTTCCCCCTTTCCGACCACCGAGTCGTTCGGCAGCACTGTGGGTCGGTTCCGCAGTGGCCGCCTGGCCAATACCGTCAAATGGCCGATGTGTCAGCCATCAGGCTGCCGATCAGGAATGCGGCATCTCGCCTTGCAAGGACAAATGGAAACTTGCTTCATTGAAGCCGCTGCGGCTCTCGCTGAGCGTCCGTGAAAACGTCACGCAGCGCACCTGCGCGCAGCAGAGACTGACGGGCATGGCCGACCTTCAGCCAGTCCTTGTGTGCAGTCAATAGCGCCAGGCTTTGTTCCACATAAGCATTTGAAGACAACTCGCTCGCGGCGTAGCGTCGCAGGAGAGCCAACCAGCGTGTGTGAATGGCACAAGGCGTGTGCTTGTCGCCGCCCGCGATCGGGCAATCCGGGCAACGCGTACTGGCCAGGGTACTGATCGCCGCCTGTTTTTGCCACTGCTGGCGATATTGCCTGGCATTGGCCTCAATCCACTCCAGTGCACGCAACTCCCTGTCAGCGTCAGGAAAGCTTTCGACATACGCTTCGATGGCCGAAAGCTGCTGGCGAAAGAACTCGGCATCCGCGAGATCCGGATTCGGGGAATCACCCACAAATCGGGTAATCAGCGCAAGGGTGGGGTCATCTACGATGTACATACATGTCCTGCAGCAGCGTGCGTACGCAAGTAGCGAACGCATACAATATAGCAGAATATGCTGCGTCGCAGCAATATACTTTTCGTGATAGGCAGCAGCGGCCAGTGCCCTCCACAGACTGAAATGCACAGTATTTGACCTTGGCATCAAATTGGCTGAAACTGAACGAGTTTGCATTGGCAGGCCATGGCCGGCGTCTAACTTTTGTCGTAAAGTATGCACACATTGATTCGGGAGCTTTGGGGTGGACCCATCACTTTGGATTGAACTGGTCGTTTTTGTCGTCCTGCTGGGATTCTCGGGCTTCTTTTCGAGCACCGAGACCTCGCTGTTCTCGCTGAGTTCTTTCCAGCTCGATCAGATGCGCGCTGCCCGGAATCCGCGCATCGAGCTGATCGAACGGCTGCGCAGCGAGCCGCGGCGACTGATCGTCACCATCCTGATCGGTAACGAGTTCGTCAATGTCTCGGCGTCGGTGATCTCGGCGGCGATGATCATCCACCTGTTCGGCGCCGAGAACGAGATGATCAACCTGCTGGTAATGGTGCCGATCCTGTTGTTGTTCGGCGAGATCACGCCGAAAGTGCTGGCGATTCGCAACAACGTCGCATTTGCCAACGTCGAATGCCGTCCGATTGATCTCGTCGCTCGCCTGATTACGCCGCTGCGCGAAGTGATCCGGTATATCGCCGATTTCTTCATCACCCTGATCGTCGGCAGACAGCGCTCACAGGGCAATCTGGTCACCGAAGACATGATTCGCACGCTGGTACATGATGCCGTTGGCGAAGGCGCCCTCGACAGTCAGGAAGCGCAGTACATCGAGAAGATCTTCGACTTCGGCAGCAAGACCCTGCGCGATCTCATGCGCCCGCGCTCGGACATCCATTTTCTGTCGGCCGATCTGCCGCTGGCGGAATTACTGGCACAGATCAAGGCAAGCCGCCAGTCCCGTTATCCGGTATTCAAGGGACACCGTGACAGCATCGTCGGCATCCTGCACGCGCGCGATCTGCTCGGCGTCGATCTTGCACGCCTCGAACGCGATCCGCAGGGGGTTCGCAAACTGCTGCGCCAGGCAAACTTCTTTCCCGAATCGAAACCGGCGGTGGAGCTGTTCCATACCTTCCGCCAGCGCAAGCTCTCCTTCGCGCTGATCGTCGATGAGTACGGGGGCGTTACCGGGCTGGTAACGATGGAAGATCTGCTCGAGTGCGTCTTCGGCGAGATTGCCAGCCCTTCCGACAGAGAAGCGGTAAGTAGACACCCGGTGCGCGAACTGGCCGATGGCCGCCGTCTGATCGATGCCAGCATGTCGGTCGAAGACTTCCATCAGGAGTTTGGCGTCGCGATCGAGCGCGAGGAGGCCGAAACCCTGGCCGGCGTGCTGCTGGACGCCTTTGGTGAACTGCCGGCCGCAGGCGCAGTGATCGATCTCTGCGGCCTGAAGTTCACCGTGGAAATGATCGAGCATAACCGCATCACGCACGCCCTGGTCGAACGCCTGCCGGAAGTGGTCGCACGACCGGAAACGGATGCCGGTGACGAGTTTGTACACGGCGCATCGGCAACGGCACAAGCCATGCCGCCGGCTGGCGAGGGCGGTCCAGCGAGTGCCGGGGCGCCGGCTCCTGTGTTCGGCAAGCGGAAGGATGCATAGATGGTGGAGATCTGGATCACTGTCCTGCTGATGATCGTTTGCCTGGTCGCCGAGGGCTTCTTCTCGGGTTCAGAACTCGGCATCGTCAGCGCCGACCGAATGAAGCTGCGTCACGATGCCGCCAAAGGCTCGCGTGGCGCGCGTCTGGCGCTCGAAATGCTCGAGAAGCGGCCGGAATGGTTGCTGTCTACGACGCTGGTCGGCACCAATATCGCGGTGGTGACCAACTCGACGATCGCGACCGCGCTGATGATCGATCTGTTCGGGGAACATGGCAGCTGGCTGGCGGTGGTCCTGGTCGCACCGCTGATCTGGGTGTTTGGCGAGATCGTCCCGAAAAGTGTCTGCCAGCAGCGCGCCGATACGATCACGCCTTACGTGATTTACATCCTGCGCTTCTTTTCGATCCTCTTCTGGCCAATCCTCATCATCTTTGTCACCTTGTCGAAGTTCCTTTCGCGTCTCGCGGGCGCGCGTGCAGAGCACAACCCTTTCACCCTGCGCGAGCAGATCCAGAGCATGGTACAGATGCCACCGCAGGAAGGGGGCGACATCCAGGCCATCGAAAAGACGATGATCCGGCGCATGTTCAATTTTTCCGAAACGACGGTCTACAAGGTGATGGTGCCGCTGATCGACGTGAACGCCATCGAGAAGCGATCAACGGTCGGAGAAGCGGTTCGTCTGGCAGTGCAGTGCTCGCATGTCCGCCTGCCGGTCTATGACGGACGTATCGACCGGGTGATTGGCGTGCTGAACAGCATGGATCTGCTGGGTGTAGACGAATCAGCGTCGATCGAGCCCTTCATCAGCCCGGCGCGCTATGTGCCAGCCAGCAAGAGCGCCGAGACGATGCTCGTCGAGCTGCGCAAGGATGGTGATGCGATGGCCGTGGTGATGGACGAGTTTGGCGGTGCCGAGGGGATCGTCACCATCGAGGACATCATCGAGGACGTGGTCGAGGACATCCAGGACGAATACGACCGGCAGGAAAAACCTGCCGAATGGCTGAAGAAACTTGGCCACCATGACTACCTGGTCAGCGCCCGCGCCGACCCGGCGATGCTCAACGAAAAACTGGGACTGAAGCTGCCCGGCCATGGCAGCTACGACACGCTCTCGGGGTTCCTCCTCGAGTATGCGCGCGAGATTCCTGCACCCGGCACGACGATCGAAGTCGAAGGCATCAAGTTCACCATCCAGCGCGCGACGCCGCAGGTCATCCAGGAAGTGCAGATCCGCTGGTAGCGGGTGGCGATGCATCGTACCCCTCCATTACGGGCTCGGCGACTTCTTCTTTTGCAACAAACAGAAAGCCAGTGCATTTTCATGCTCAACAGAAGGTTCCTGATCACCACGGAGGAAATGCAAGCGGAAGGCCTTTCGTGAAGCTTCCGGGGTGCCAGGGTCATAGCCTATCGCGGTGAGTGCAAGCGCCAGATCGAAGCCGACCGGAGCTGGCGGCAGCGGCGCCTCACACCACAGGCCAAAACCCTGTCCGGCCAGGATTTGCCAGGGAAACCAGGCACTGGGGTCGTCCTTGCGCGTCGGTGCAACGTCGGCGTGAGCAATGAAATTTGCCGGAGGAATGTGGTAGCGCTGCCGGATATCGGCCAACAGGACGAGCAACGCTTCTATCTGAGCGTCGGCAAAGGGTTCGCGGCCATTGTTATCGAGTTCGATGCCGAGCGACACCGAATTGATATCGGTAAAGCCGCCCCACCACGATTTACCGGCATGCCAGGCGCGAGCGTTCTCTTCGACGAGTTGGACGATCGTGCCGTTGCGGCCGATCAGATAATGCGAACTGACCTTACGTTCTGGAGAAGTGAGCGTGTGCAGTGCCTGCTCCAGCGTATGGTTGCTGGTGTGGTGAATGATCACCAGATTTGGCCTGCGCTCGTCGAAGTTGGGGGATGCCACCCAGTTTGTCCTCACCACCGTTTTCTGCTGCAGTGGTGCACAGGCAACGAGTAGTGCCGCCATCACAGCGGCAAGGATGAAGCCTTTACCCTTACCCATCCACGGGTGGTCACGCTGACCCAGCAAATCCCCAGTCAGGCCAAACGGCCATCCCGGTAGTCGCTCATCGCTTGGTAAACTTCCTCTTCGGTGTTCATCACGAAGGGTCCGTATTGCACGATCGATTCATTCAGTGGCCTGCCAGCAATCAGCAATGCCCTTGCACCCTGCATTGATTTGATCAGCACGCCGTCGGCCTGGGGATCATTGGCAAGGATGGCCAGGTGTTGCAGTGGCACGCTGCTGCCGGCAATGCTGACCGTGCCACGATACACGTAGACGAACGCGTTGTGACCTGCCGGCTAGGCCTTCGGCAGGCGACCGAGCAGGAAGAATTCGTCGTTCGGCCGCATCGAGCTCAGGTTCGCCAGCCGATTCGACATCGCGAAAAATGCGGCGACGGCGCCGATGTCCCAGATGTCTTCGTCCGAGAAGCCATGCTCACGCAGCACGGCAAAATCAGCGTCGCCAATCTCGGCCGAATGTAGCGAGGTCTTCAGCGCAAAGTCGAGCATCGCGCGCTGCCGCGCCGTCAGGTCGGCCTTGCGGTAGTTGACCGCAACCTGGTCGGCGATCAGCGGATTCCTGGCGCGCAGGCGCAGGATCGCGCCGTGCGCAACGACGCAATACTGGCATTGGTTGGCGCCACTGGTGGCGACGACGATCATTTCGCGCTCAGCCTTGCTGAGGCCGCTCGGCTTCTCCATCAGCGCATCGTGGTAGGCAAAAAAGGCACGGAACTCGTCGGGACGATGCGCCAGAGTGAGAAAGACGTTGGGGACGAACCCGGACTTTTCCTGCACTTCGAGGATGCGCTTACGCATGTCTTCCGGCAATTGATCGAGTGCCGGAACAGGGAATCGACTGATCGGGGGATTCATCATTTTCTCCATGCTCCGAGGGTTGCAGATCATGGCATGATACACAAGATTTGCATCCATCAGAGGAGAGAAAAGCAATGAGCGACCGCAGTGATTTCGACAGCCTGGTTCCCGCCGTTCCCTTCAGCCGCCGGCAGTTCATGGTCAGCGCCATCGGCGCTGGTTTCGCGCTGGCGGTGCAGCCAGTCGTCGCACAGACGATGATCACGACCGACAGCGTCGGCCTCAGCGCCGGCGAGATCCAGGTGACGACAGGCGATGGCGAAATGCCGGCGTATCGCGCGCAGCCCGCCAGCGGCGGCAACTGGCCAGTGATCCTGGTGGTGCAGGAGATATTCGGCGTCCATGATCACATCAAGGATGTCTGCCGCCGTCTGGCCAAGCTCGGCTACCTCGCCATCGCCCCCGAACTCTACGCACGCCAGGGGGATCCACGCCAGTACAGCAATATCGAGGAACTGCTCGGCAAGGTGGTCAGCAAGGTTCCCGATGCGCAGGTAATGGCCGACCTCGATGCCTGCGTGGCCTGGGCCGGGGCGCATGGCGGCAATACCGCACGCCTCGGCATCACCGGTTTCTGCTGGGGCGGTCGAATCACCTGGCTGTATGCGGCGCACAATCCGCAGCTCAAGGCCGGCGTCGCCTGGTATGGCAGGATCGTCGGCGTGCCCAGCGAACTCAGCCCGCGGCACCCGATCGACATCGCCGGCAAGCTGTTTGCACCGGTGCTGGGACTCTATGGCGGGCTCGATCAGGGGATCCCGATCGACAGCGTAGAGAAGATGCGCAAGGCTCTCGCCGACTCGGTCAATCCGGCCAGCAAGGCGTCGGCGATCCATGTCTATGCGCAGGCGCCGCACGCTTTCCATGCCGATTACCGACCGAGTTACCGCAAGGACGCTGCCGAGGATGGCTGGCGTCGCCTGCAGGCCTGGTTCAAGCAGAACGGCGTTTGATGTGAAAGTCGCGTCAGCGACTCACGAATCCTGCGCAGTGCCATACGGGGCCGCTACGCAGCCCCGCCTTCAAACAGACTACTTGCTGATCGACTCGCCCGGGGTGATGATGCCGAGGAAGCTGTCGGCCTTCAGCGCCGCGCCGCCGATCAGGCCACCGTCGATATCCTTCTGGGCCAGCAGGCCGGCGGCATTCTCGGGCTTCATCGAACCACCATACTGGATCGAGATCGACTCGGCGACGTCCTTGCCGTAGAGTTGCGCCAGCAGGCCGCGGACGAAGGCATGTGCCTGCTGCGCTTCGTCGTCGCTGGCGGTGACGCCGGTGCCGATCGCCCAGACCGGTTCGTAGGCGATTACCGTGCGTAGCGCGTCGGCGGCGGAAAGACCCGCGTAAGCGCCATTGACCTGTGTGGTGAGAACACTTTCGAGCTGGCCGCCCTGCCGCTCGGCGAGCGTCTCGCCGATACAGATGATCGGCGTCATGTCGAGCGACTGGGCCTTCTTGACTTTCTTGTTGACGGTTTCGTCGGTCTCGCCGAAGTAGCTGCGCTGCTCGGAGTGGCCGATGATCACGAAATCGACGCCGATTTCCTTGAGCATGTCGGCGCTGACCTTACCGGTGAAGGCGCCCTGGTTTTCCCAGTGCACGTCCTGCGCCGCCAGCTTGACGTTGCTTCCCTTGACCACCTCGGCCACCTTGGCAAGAGCCAGGTAGGTCGGGGCGATGGCGACAACGACATTCTTGATGTCCTTGGCAGCAGCGACGACGTCGGCGGCGAGCTTCACTGACTCGGCGACGGTCTTGTTCATTTTCCAGTTGCCGGCGATAACGATCTTGCGCATGGTATTCCTCGATGTGACGTTGTGATATTGCTGGATGGCTTGCGATGACTGGGCAGCAGCGGCCCCGCGCGGGGCCGCCGGCAGCCTTACTTTTCGGAAAGTGCGGCGACGCCCGGCAGGACCTTGCCTTCCAGGTATTCGAGCGAAGCGCCTCCGCCGGTCGAACTGTGCGTGACTTTCTTGTCGGCGCCGTATTTCTTGGCAGCGGTGGCGGTGTCGCCGCCGCCGATGACGGTGATCGCACCCGCAGCCGTAGCCTGGACGACTGCGTCAGCCATGGCCTTGGTGCCGGCTTCGAACTTCTCGAATTCGAAAACGCCGGCCGGGCCGTTCCAGATGATGGTCTTGGCCTTCAGGATCGCATCGGTGAAGATCTTCGTCGATTGAGGACCGCAGTCGAGCCCCAGCCAGCCGTCGGGAACGCCATCGACATCGTTGGCGGTGCCGGTGTTGGCGCCGGCGTCAAACTTGTCGGCGATCACGAAGTCGACCGGCAGCAGGATCTCCTTGCCTTTTTCCTCGGCCTTCTTCATCAGGTCCGGGACCAGCTTGGCGCCCTCTTCGTCGTACAGCGAGTTGCCGATCGGCATTCCCGAGAGGACTTTCTTGAAGGTGAAGGCCATGCCGCCACCGATGATGATCTGGTCGGCCTTGTCGAGCAGGTTGTTGATCAACTGGATCTTGTCGGCAACCTTGGCGCCGCCGAGGATCGCCAGCAACGGCCGCTGCGGCGATTCGAGAACGGCCGAGAAGGCAGCCAGTTCCTTGTTCATCAGGTAGCCGGCAGCGCGCTCGGGCAGTTGCACGCCGGTCATCGACGAGTGGTCGCGGTGGGCGGTGCCAAAGGCATCGTTGATGTAGACGTCGGCGAGCCGGGTCAGAGAAGCGCGGAAGGCCTTGACGTCTTCCGGATTGGCCTTGACCTTGGTAACCGTGCCATCGGCGCTGGTGACGGTGCCCTTACCCTCTTCTTCGAGATGGAAGCGAAGGTTTTCGAGCAGGATGACTTCACCAGGCTTGATCGCGGCGCAGGCGGCCTCGACTTCCGGGCCAACGCAATCGGACAGGAACTGCACCTGGCGTCCGAGCAGCCACGAGAGAGCGGTGGCCACCGGCGCAAGACTGTATTGCGGCATGACCTTGCCGTCGGGACGACCAAGGTGAGACATGAGAATGACGGCTGCACCATGGTCCAGAGCATACTGGATCGTCGGCAAGGCCGCCTCGATCCGCTTGGTATTGGTGATGGCGCCGGTGGTCTTGTCCTGAGGGACGTTGAAATCGACGCGAATCAGCGCGCGTTTGCCTTCGAGGGCGAGATCTTCGATGAACAGTTTGGACATGATTTCCTCGACAGTGAGTGGGTGTTGAAAAAGGCTGGATGTGGAAAAAAGCGGCAAGCAGAATTGGATGGAAGCAAAGCAGGTTCAAAAGCGGCAAGGTGTCTGTGAGCGGCAGAACGATTCGCCAACGGAGCACCTTTGACGCCACTGCGTTGCGCAAATGCAAGCTGCGGGAAAGCGTTTCAGACACGCAGACGAAGTATCCTTGGCACGGTTAGCAGAGTCAATTGTCTGTTGTCAAGAGGGTTGTGCATCGTGTCGTTGTTGTCGAGGACGGCCTTTCTTCCGATCGGGAAGGGTCGTTCGCCGACCGCTGCGCACCCGGCATCGCATCCGGAAGCGCAGCTTCAGTTTCAGTAATAGATCCGGAAAACCTGCTGGATCTGCTCGAACTCGTGCAGATACGATCTCGCCATTTCGCGATTGGTGGCCACCACCGTCAGGTCATGGGAAAACACCGAAGTGTTGTACCAGTTGAAACTGCCTTCGATGACCGTCGCCTCGTCGATGATGCAGTACTTGGAGTGGATCGGCGAATAAGGCACCGGGTGATCATCCTGGCCGTACACCAGGCCGACTGCAATCCCCGCCGTCCGCAGTCCCTGCGCTGCCGGCAAGAGGGGGCGATTCAGCTCATCGTGCATCGAACGTTCGACGCCAACCTTACCCTGCCGCGCGAGATGCCCGTTGAGCAGGATATGCACATGCACGCCGCGGTGTTTGGCGTTGATGAGCGCATCGATGACGCTGTCGCCGTGTTCGCCCAGCAGGTTGCCGATCAGGAACAGCGTCAATTTGATCGAGTGCCTGGCACGGTGAATCTCGCTCAGGATGGCGTGGTGCGGAAGGTAATGCTTGCCGTTGAGCAGAGAGTGCCGGCCGAAGGTGTAGAGCAGGTTGAAATGGCTGAGCGGGTCGATGCCATATTTTTGGTTGACGCCGCCACGCTCGCTCTGGAAGATGTTGTCGAGCAGACGACAGACGCCTTTCGAATGAAAGGTCATCCCCGATTCCCAATTCGCCCACCAGCGATCGAAGGTGATGTTGAACGAACCCAGGATGCAATCCTCATCGTTGAAGAGGACGAACTTGGTATGCATGTCGGGATCGACCTCGATCAGATGATGGTGTGGCGTACAGAAGACACCCACCAGTTCGATGCCGGCGCGCTTCAGGCGCGCATAGTTCGGACTGTTGGTGAGCGTCATCTTCCGCCAGTCGACGATGCACTGCACACAGACGCCGTTTTCACTGGCATGCACCAGGTGGCAAGTGAAGTCGTAGTCGTCGATGCAGTCGACGCTGACCTTGATGGTGCAGAACCGATTGGGATGATCGTGCTTGCTGCGAATGACCTTGTCGATGTGATCGTGAATGAAGCGTTTGGGATGGTAGGGGTGATACTGCTGACCCTTGGTGAACTTGGGAATCAGGCGCAATGATTCGAAATGGTGGTTGTACCAATCGACGTCGCATTGCAACGTCCAGGCATTCAGCTCATGTGTGCGATAGGAATTGCTGGTCGCCCATTCCGGGGTAATTCTGCGATATTGCGGCTGTTCCTCGCGCAACTGCGACCAGTCCATGAAAATGTACTCGAGTTGCGAGGCAATCGAGTGCTCGTCGAGGTGCACCACAAAGGCAAACTTGACGCAGTTTGCATGCCCGAAACTGCTCGACGAGGGGTGGATATAGAAATCCCGGGTGCGCCGCTTGTGATGGTTCCACTCGATGTCGTAGGGATCGGTATCGACAATGTAGG
>RRZU011530468.1_pt1 | contig 18694 bp, 12 predicted proteins | sample 2165561 | NCBI WGS metagenome assembly RRZU01 (sample SAMN10456909, study PRJNA506462) | wastewater metagenome | isolation source: wastewater sludge | place: USA: Moscow, Idaho | reverse complement strand
TCACTGGGGTAGACCGGGTGCCGGCCGATCGAGTGGCGGAACGTGGCCGCCGCCAGCGTGGGCATCTTGCCCAGCAGCCGGAACGAGTTCAGTGCGCGCGCCTCGGGGTCGGCGATCCGCCGAGACGACGGGTAGAACGTCATCTGCGACACCACGCTGGCCATCAGCTTGGCCATGGGGTGCGCGTCGTAGCGGAAGGACTTGATGATGTCGTACACGTTCTCGTGCACCAGTCGGTGCCGGTTGATCTGGTGGGTCCATTCGTCCAGCTGCGCCTGATTGGGCAACTCGGAATGGCTCAACAGATACGCCACTTCGAGAAAGGACGACTTCTCGGCAAGCTCTTCGATCGGGTAGCCCCGATGTTCGAGAATGCCCTGCTCGCCGTCGATGTAGGTGATGGCGCTACGACACGCGGCGGTGTTCACGAACCCCGGGTCATACGACGACAACCCGCCGCGGTCGGTCGGAATGGCAGAGAGCTTGGTCGCGCGGACGGCCCCCTCGGTGATCGGCAGGTCTGCGGATACCTCGCCTGCACTGATTCGCAACGATTCGGCCATGCCTCACCCTATTCAGCCCATTCGGCGGCCCGCCGGAGAAGCCGCAGGCTGAGACCGGCGACACCCCCGCGGGCCCGCTGCTCTACGCTGCCGCGCCCTTACGATGGGGCCATGCTGATCGTCACCACCAACGACATTGCCGGGTACCGCATCGAAGCCGTGTTCGGCGAAGTGATGGGCCTCACCGTTCGGTCCGCGAATATCGGGGCGAACTTCGTGGCCAGCTTTCGGGCGATCGGCGGCGGCGAGGTCAACGAATACACCCAGTTGGTCTACGAGTCGCGGCAGCAGGTGATGCAGCGCATGTGGGACCAGGCCCAGCAGCGAGGTGCCAACGCGATCATCGGCTGCCGGTTCGACACCGGCGAGATCGCCGCGCAGTTCTCTGAGGTGTGCTGTTACGGCACTGCCGTCGCGGTGGTTCCGATCGCGGAAGGCGAGCCCGGCGCCACCCCCCAGTCGATCGCCGACGCCCAGGCGCGGGGCACCATGCGCTGATGCGCACCCTGACCGGTGCGCCGGATCTCACCCTCGCGCCCGGCCACTGGGTCACCCGCGACCTGGTGGCGTGGCCGGTGGACGCCGTACCGTACGGCATCGACCCGCACGGGCTGGACTGGCGCCTGCATTGGTCGGCCGAGGGCGGCATCGACCCGGATGCCCGTGAACCGGTGAGCTGGAACACCGGTGAGCTGACTCTCGATCCGGACGGACTGCCCGAGGCGGTGCTGCAACGTCGCCCGCAGTTGCGTGGCTGCCTGGCCCTACGGGTGGCCCCGGACGCCGCGGCGCACGCCGAGCAGGCGTTGCGGGGCCAGGTGCTGCTGAGCGTGCACCAGCCGTCCGGCAAGCTGGTCACCGCAGGCTCCCTGCAGATTCCCGGCGTGCTGGACGACCTGTACGCAGCGGCCGCCGACGCCCGGCTCGGCGTGACCTGGCGTGAGGGTTCGCCGACCCTGCGGCTGTGGGCGCCGACCGCGCGCACCGTGCGGCTGATGCTGTGGTGCCCCTTGGACGACCTGCACGCGCCGGGGCGTCCGTTCGAGGCGACCCGCGAACCGGACGGCTGCTGGTCGGTGGGGGGCACGCCGGAGTGGCGCGGCGCCCGCTACCGGTGGGAGGTGACGGTGTTCGCCCCGTCCGGACGGCGCATGGTGACCAACCAGGTGACCGATCCCTATTCGGTCTCGCTGACGGTGAACTCGACCCACTCGGTGATCGTCGACCTCGACGATGCCGCGCTGCGGCCCGTCCAGTGGTGCGGAGCCCCGCAGCCCCGGCTGGCGCACCCGGTCGACCAGGTCAGTTACGAACTTCATGTGCGGGACTTCTCGATCCACGACAAGTCTGTTCCCGAGACCGTCCGGGGCAGCTTTCTCGCGTTCGCCCACGACAGTCTGGGCACCCGGCACCTGCGCCGGCTGGCCCAGGCGGGGTTGAACACGGTCCAGTTGTTGCCGGTGTTCGACAACGCAACGGTTGAAGAGTCGCGCGATCGTCAACGGGGGCCGGCCAAGGCCGATCTGCGGGCGCAGCCACCCGACAGTCCCAACCAGCAGCGGCTGATCCGGCTGACCGTGGTCGGCAACCCGTACAACTGGGGCTACGACCCGTGGCACTACCAGGCGGTCGAGGGATCGTTCTGCAGCAGCCTCGCCAGCGCCGAGGGGTCCGGCCGGGTGCACGAGTTCCGCACCATGATCGGGGCCCTGCACGCGATGGGGCTGCGGGTGGTGCTCGACCAGGTGTTCAACCACACCGCGAGCTTCGGGCAGAACACCAAGTCGGTGCTCGATCGCACGGTGCCGGGCTACTACCACCGGCTCGACCCGCTGGGTTTCACCGAGCACTCCACCTGCTGCCCCAACGTGGCGACCGAACATGCGATGGCGCAGAAACTCATGGTCGACTCGGTGGTGTTGTGGGCCCGCGACTACAAGGTCGACGGGTTCCGGTTCGACCTGATGGGGCACCACACGCGCGACAACATGCTGGCCGTGCGCGCCGCACTCGATGCGCTGACCCCCGAGACCGATGGGGTGGACGGGCGGCAGGTCACGATCTACGGCGAGGGCTGGAACTTCGGCGAGGTGGCCCACGACGCGCGGTTCGTCCAAGCCAGGCAGGGCAACCTGGCCGGAACCGGTATCGGCACGTTCAACGACCGGCTGCGCGATGCCGTCCGGGGCGGGGGACCGTTCGACGAGGATCCGCGCGGCCAGGGCTTCGGCACCGGGCTGTTCACGGCATCGAACGACGCGTGGGTGAACGGTGACGGCTACGCGCAACTCGATCGGCTGCTGGCCGACACCGACCTGATCCAACTCGGCCTGATCGGCAACCTGCGCGACTTCTGGCTGCCCTCCAACAGCAGGCGGGCGTTCGTCCGGGGCGACGAACTGGACTACAACGGCCAGCCGGCGGGTTACGCGGCCGAGCCGGACGAGGTGGTCAACTACGTGGACGCGCACGACAACGAGACCCTGTTCGACGCGCTCACCCTGAAGCTGCGGCCCGACACGTCGATGGCCGACCGGGTGCGCATGAACACGCTGTGCCTGGCCCTGGCGACCCTGGGGCAGGCCCCGGTGATGTGGCACGCCGGCACCGACATTCTGCGCAGCAAGAGCCTGGATCGAAACTCGTACAACTCCGGCGACTGGTTCAACTTCCTCGACTGGACGATGACCGACAACGGCTTCGGCGCCGGTTTGCCGCCCGAGGGCGACAACGGGCCGAAGTGGCGCTACTTCGTGCCCTTTCTGGCCGATTCGCGGTTCAAGCCCTGCCCGGACGACATCGCCCAGGCTCACGCGCAGGCGCTCGACCTGCTTCGGTTGCGCGCTGCCACCCGGTTGTTCCGCATGGCCTCGGGCCACGCGATCCGCACCAAAATCACGTTTCCGGTCAGCAACACCCACCACCAGGTGCCCGGCGTGATCGCGATGCGCATCGACGATCGGGTGGGTGAGCCGGTGCAGGCGGACTGGGCGTCACTGGTCGCGGTGTTCAACGCGACCGCGCTGCCGCTGCGGCTGCAGATACCGGGGCTGACCAGCCGGCATGGCCTGCACCCGGTACAGGCCGCCGGCTGCGACGAGGTGGTCAAGAGTGCCCGCGTCGAGGGGCAGTGGGCGGCCGTGCCGGCCCGCAGCTACGCGGTCTTCGTCGAGCCGAACTGAGTCTCTTCTCGACCGGACGCTGGAGACCAGCTGAGAGGTTTCTCGCGCTGAACTGCGCTGACGCAATGACTGGATCGGACGGTCGCGGCCGGTGGGCCAGGTGGGCGGAGGCCCGGGTTGCGTCGGTAAGGCCCGCAACCCGGGCCGGGCCACCAGGTCGTCGTTTTGAAGAATCACCCGCTCACGGCATACCCCCCGGATGCCGAGGTCCCCCCGGATCGTCTGTGAACGACGTTCTCTGAAAGCGCTTCAATATTGACACCCGCCATGCCAGAATGCAACCGTCCGGGCTGGGCGACCACCCCTTGACCAGATGAAATGACGTGAGCCATGGCCACCCGCTCCGAGCGGCGCGACAACACCGAGTCGGCGATCATCGACGCCGGCCTGCAGTTGCTGGCCGAGGGCGGCGCCGAGGCGCTGACGATCCGCGGTTTGGCCCGCAAGCTCGTTCTGGTGCCATCGGCTCTCTACCGCTACGTGCGCAACCGCGACGATCTGCTCAATCTGCTGCTGACCCACGCCCGTGCGGATCTGATCGAGGCCGTGCAGGCCGCTCATGATGCGGTTCCTCACCACGACCTATCCGGCCGCTGGCGCGCTTTCGCCCGCAGCCTGCGCTCATGGTCGCTCGCGCATCGGCACGAGTGGTTGCTGATTCAGCGCACCGCGCTGACGGGCACTGCGCCGGCCACCGAGAACACCTACGCCCTCCACGTGCTGTTGCTTCGCCTCGGTGCCGACGCCGAGGCGGCCGGCATGGCGCCCGCGCTACTGCCCAGAGGTACCAGCGCAGGTATGCCGGGTCTGCCTGTCATGCTCGCGATGGCCGGTGTGCACGTGTCGGAGCAGACCGTTCTGGCCGGACTTGCCGCCTGGCATCTGCTGGACGGCTCGATCTACGCCGAAGTGCTGAGCTTGGCCGGCCGGGAGTTGATCGATGCAGACACGTACTTCGACGCGATGGTGGCGGTGACGACCCGCATGCTGGTCGGCCAACAAGGTGAAGGATTGTGATTCGATATCGGATCACAATCCTTCACCTTGTTGACGGGTTCATGGGCGGCCCGGGGTCACCACCCCACATAGCGGTCCGGACGGTGGTTGAAAGCGATCACCAGGTTGAGTATCACCGCGCCCAGGGCTGAGAAGGCCACGCTGGGCCAGGGCAGCACGGCGAGCGAGCCCAGCACCACCATCAGGTCGAGCACCATCTGCACGTAGCCGGCCGGAATGCCGCGCCGTTCCTGTAGGAGCAGTCCGACGATGTTGAAACCGCCCAGACTGGCCCGATGCCGAAACAGCACCAGCAGCCCGACTCCGGCGATCATGTTGCCCAGCACCACGGAATAGACGGCGGGCAGCACCAGGTGCGGCAGCATGGCGGCGTGCAGCGAGGTCAGTACCGTCACGGCGCCGATCGCGAGCAGCGTCCGTAGGGTGAAAGTCCACCCCTTGCGAGAAACCGCCGCGACCAGGAAGGGCAGGTTGACCAGCAGAAACAGTACCCCGAACGGCACCGGCAGGGCGTAACTGAGCAGCAGCGACAGCCCGGCTGTGCCGCCGGTGACCGTGGCGCTGGCGTGCAGCAGATACAGCCCGAACGAGGCCATCACGGTGCCGGTGCAGAAGCCCAGGATGTCCTCCACCAGGGTGTGCCGCGCCGCCGTGAGCCGGGGCGCGGGGGTAATGGGCGCGGGCGTGGTGGGCCGGGGAGCGGTGGGCGCGGGCGAACCAGGCCGGGCATTCTTGACGAACGGGTTCGCGTCGGGAGTCGTCGGCCCCGTGTTGGTGCCGGTGCCGCCCGCCGCCGTCATGCCGCCGCCCGCTGCAGCTCGGCCAGCGCCTGCAGCACCCGGTCGTTGCTGGCGGCGTCCGCGATGGTGATCCGCACCCCGTCGCCGGCGTAGCCGCGCACCAGTATGTCGGCCGCGTCGAAAGCCCGCAGCACCGCCTCGCGTTCGCCCTCGCCGGTGCGCAGCCAGACGAAGTTGGCCTGCGAGCCGGGTACCGCCAGCCCCAACCGTCGCATCGCACACGTCACCCGGTCCCTTTCCGTGGCGACCGCCGCCACCCGCTCGGCCAGCTCGCGGGAGGCGTCCAGGGAAGCGATCGCCGCGGCCTGGGCGAGGCTGCTCACCGCGAACGGCAGCCCGGTGCGGCGCAGCGCACCGGCGACGGTGGGGGACGCGATGGCGTAGCCGACCCGCAGCCCGGCCAGCCCGTAGGCCTTCGAGAAGGTGCGCAGCAGGCACACGTTCGGGTACCGGCGGTAGCGGGCGAGTGCGTCCAGGGGGTCGGTGGTCACGTACTCGAGGTACGCCTCATCGATCGCCACCAGCACGTCGCCGGGCACCCGGGCCAGTAAGCGGTCGAGATCAGCGCCCGCGATGGTGACCCCGGTGGGGTTGTTCGGCGTGCACAGCAGCACCAGCCGGGTGCGGGGTGTGATCGCGGCGGCCATGGCGTCCAGGTCATGTGTCTCATGCCTGGTCAGGGGTACCGGGACGGGTTTCGCCCCGGACAGCGTGACCAACAGCGGGTACGCCTCGAACGAGCGCCACGCGAACACCACCTCGTCCCCGGCGTCGCACACCGAGGCGATGATCTGCTGCAGCACGCCGACGCTGCCGGGGCCGGCGGCGACCTCGTCCGAGCGCACGCCGACGTGCGCGGCGATCCGTTCACGCAGGGCCTCGGCGGCGCTGTCGGGGTACCGGTTGATTCGTCCGGACGCCCACGCGATCTCGTCCAGCACCGACGGTAGTGGCGGAAAGTGGTTCTCGTTCGAGGCCAGCGATGCGGTTGCGTTCGAGGTGGCGCGGCGCCCCGCCACGTAGGGCGGCAATGAGGTGACGGCCGAACGAATGTGCGGGGTGCGAATCGCTGTGGTCATGAGGGGATGATGCGACGGGGCGAATGGTATGCACAACCGACCGGCTCTGTGAAGTGCAGAATGTACGTGAATGGGCTAGTTCCATGACAATATGCACTGCATGGCTGACGTCGACCCACTTGATGCCCGTATTCTGCTGGCGCTCGACGACGAGCCGGACGCTTCGGTGCTGCAACTCGCCCGCACCCTGGCCATCTCGCGCAACACCGTGCACGCAAGGCTGCAGCGAATGCTGCGCGAGGGGGCGCTGCTGGGGCAGAGTCAACGCATCGCACCGGCCAGTCTGGGCTACCCAGTGGTCGGGTTCGTGTCGCTGTCGGTGAGCCAGGCTCGGGGCGAGGGCACCGCAGCGGCCATGGCAGAGGTGCCCGAAGTGATCGAAATGCATGCCACCACCGGTGACGCCGACTATCTGGTCAAGGTGGTCGCCCGCGACACCGGCCATCTGCACCGCATCACCAACCGCATTCTGGCCATTGAGGGCGTCGTGCGCTCCAACACGGTCGTCTCACTGTCGCAGGTGATGGGCAACCGCACCCGTCCGCTGCTCGAACGACTTGCGGCCACCTGATCGGGCGATTGGTGGTCGAAGCCCCTGTCTCCGTCATGGCCGGTGGACGCCGGGATCTCCCGAGCGGCACTGCCGTCGTCCTGGCAAACTCTTTCCCTGTCGGTCGGGACCTCCTGTTTCCGTCATCCCGGCGAACGCCGGGATCTCCCGGAGCGCTCCTTCCAATTGATGCCAGGGACTCCGTTGGTCGAGTTTGTCGGACCCCGTCTGCCGAACTCCGCTGGGTTGCGTTGGGTTGCCGCCGAGTGGGGGTGCACCCCGTCCCGCCCCGGCAAGCCCTCTCGGCTCCGCAGGCTCCGCCGAGAAGTGTGCCGACCCCCGACCACACCCTGACGGGGTGCACCCCCACTCCGCTTCACACCTGCGTCGGTGCCGGCCGAGCGATCCCGTGGGTCGAGCTTGTCGAGGCGCCCAACCTCCCTACCGCTGGTCGAGCTTGTCGAGATCCTGTACTTGGTCCAGCGCAATCAGCGGGCATCTCGTCCAGCTCAACGAGCGAGCAGTCACGGCACTACACTGATTCGTCCCAGATCGCGAGGAGGCGTCGATGCGTGCATTGGTCCTGGTCGAACCCGGACGAATCGAGTTGCAGAACCGGCCCGACCCCGAACCCGGCCCGGGCGAAGTGCTGCTCAAGGTCGAGGCGACCACGCTGTGCGGCACCGACCTGCGCATCATCAGCGGGGCCAAGACGGCGGGCGTCCGCCAAGGCGTGATCATGGGTCACGAGATCGCCGGACGCGTCGCCGCCCTCGGCGACGGCGTCACCGGGTACGAGGTCGGGCAGCAGGCGGCGCCGTCCATCGTGATCTCGTGCAACCACTGCCGGGTCTGCCTGCTGGGTCTGGAGCACCTGTGCGAGAACCTGCAGCTGATCGGCTACGAGATCGACGGCGGGCTGGCCGACTACTGCCTGATTCCGGCCCGAGCGGTCGCCCAGGGCAACCTGGTCACCACGCGCACGCGGGTGAAACCCACACATCTCGCGCTCGCAGAGCCCCTGTCGTGCTGTATCAACGCGCTCAACCAGTACCGGGTACAGCCCGGCGACGTAGTGGCGATTCTGGGCGCCGGCCCGATCGGGCTGCTGCACCTGCAATTGGCCCAGGCCTCTGGTGCGTCCCAGGTGATCGTGTCGAATCGCTCGGTCGCCAGGCGGGCACCGGCGGCGGCGTTGGGAGCGGTCGCGGTCGGCCCCGACGAGGTCAAGCAGGCCGTGCTGGACGCCACCGGCGGCCTGGGCGCCGATGTCGTCGTGATCTGCATCGGTGAGCCGAGCCTGGCTTCGGTGGCGCTCGACCTGGCCCGTCCGGGGGGCCGGGTCAGCTACTTCGCCGGTTTCCCGAAGGGTTCGACCGCCGAGGTCGACGTCAACCTGCTGCACTACAAGGAACTCGAGGTCACCGGCGGCAGCAACGCCCGGCGCCGCGACGTTCAGGCCGCGGTCCGACTTCTGGAATCGGGACACCTGAACGCCGACGCCATCGTCACCAACACCTTCGGGTTGGACGAGGCTCCGGCCGCCTACGACGCGGTCCGCGACCGCCTGGGGGTCAAGATCGCCGTCACGCCCTGAGCGGGGATGCGCGGATCGAGCCGCCACCCGTGTTGAGCTGGGCGAGCCGACGCTCACGGTGGTCTCCGACCCGCTCGACCCGCTCGACCTGCGATGACCGGGTTGCGCCTCGATCAGCCTTCGGTGGCACGACTGGGCGCATTCAGCCTGGGCGTCATTACTCCGCGCGGCGGAAGATCCGCCAGGCGGCCACGATCAGCGGAACCTGAAGCGGCAGCCGGGCCCATGCGAGCAACCGGTACGGCAACGGCTGGTCGGCCACCACCCGCACAGTGTTGAGGTTCGCGGGGTAGACGGCCACGAACAGGGCGGCCGCCGCGAGTGCCGACACCTTGCGGGAGGCGGGGTGCAGCAGGCCTGCCCCGATGGCCAGTTCGGCGACGCCCGAGGCGTAGGTGAGGGTGCGCGGTGCAACGGGCAGCTCCTGCGGAATGATCGCGTCGAACCCCTTCGGCGCCGCGAAGTGCAAAGCCCCCATGCCGATCAGCCCGGCGCCCATCAGAGTTGCTGTGCGATGGTCGGTCGGTTGCGCGTTCATCGGTCGAGTATGCCTTGTCGGGGCCACTCCGCGTCCCTAAACTGAGGCAGCCTTATTGGCAAGGAGCACCAATAATGACCGACGTCAGCAACGCCACGTCCCTCACCCGGGCAGAGCGCCTGGACCGACTGCCGTTCACCCGCAAGCACGGCAAGCTGCTGCTCGGCTCGGGCCTCGGCTGGGCGCTGGATGCGATGGACGTCGGGCTGATCTCGTTCGTGATGGCGGCGCTGGCCGCGCAGTGGAAGCTCGACTCGACCACGCTGTCGTGGATCGGCTCGATCGGCTTCGTCGGCATGGCGATCGGGGCGTCCCTGGGCGGGCTGCTCGCCGACCGGATCGGGCGCCGCCAGGTATTCGCACTCACGCTGTTGCTCTACGGGGTCGCCACCGGCGCATCCGCCCTGGTCACCTCGGTGGCCATGTTGATCGCGCTGCGGTTCATCGTCGGCATCGGGCTGGGGGCCGAGTTGCCGGTGGCGTCCACGCTGGTCAGCGAGTATGCCCCGAAGGCCATCCGCGGACGGGTGGTGGTGGCGTTGGAGGCGTTCTGGGCCGTGGGCTGGATCCTCGCCGCGCTGATCGGCTATCTGGTGGTGCCCTCCAGTCCGGACGGGTGGCGCTGGGCCCTGGCCGTCGGCGTCATCCCCACGGCCTATGCCGCCGCGATCCGTTGGGGGCTGCCCGAATCCGTCCGGTTTCTGGAATCGAAGGGACGCATCGACCAGGCAGAGGCCGCCGTGCGTAGTTTCGAGGAGGCGGCAGGTGTCGAACCCGTGCCCAGCCCGGACGCGCCGCCGGCCAGGGCTACGCCCACCGACTCGATCTGGTCGCCGGCCTATCGGGCCCGCACTGCCGCACTGTGGGCCGTCTGGTTCTGCATCAACCTCAGCTACTACGGGGCGTTCATCTGGATTCCGACCCTGCTGGTGCAGCGCGGCTTCCCGCTGGTGCGCAGCTTCGAGTTCACGCTGATCATCACATTGGCGCAGATTCCGGGCTATGCGGTCGCCGCCTGGCTGATCGAGACGTGGGGGCGCCGGATCACCCTCGCGACGTTCCTGGCCGGCTCGGCCCTCGCAGCTGCCGCATTCGGGTTCGCCACCACCGAGACACTGATCATCGTCACCGGGTGTGCGCTGTCGTTCTTCAACCTCGGCGCCTGGGGTGCGCTGTACGCCGTCGGCCCCGAGTTGTACCCGACCGCGGTGCGCGGCAAGGGCACGGGGGCGGCCGCAGCGTTCGGACGGATCGCGTCCATGCTCGCGCCACTGAGCGTGCCGTTGCTGCTCGGGGCCGGCGGCATGGTGCTGGTGTTCGGTGTCTTCGGGGTGGCGTTCCTGTTGGCCGCCGGAGCCGCGCTGGCCCTGCCCGACCAGACCGGACGCGCCCTCGAAAGCTGAGCCCGAAGCCGGCGGCCCGTCCTGCCCGAACGCCCGCCCAACTATCTCCCGCCTGCGAAGCTTCGCAGGCGGGAGATAGTTGGGTGGGGGTTCGGCGGATCAGCCGGTCGTGCTGGGCCGCGTTCCCGAACGGCTCCGAGGCCCCGATACGGCGCTGCACCCACGTCCACACGCACAATGCGGGCCGCACCCACGTACTGACGCAAAATGCGAGACTTCCCCACCCATCGCCCCAGCGCCTGGACGCACCTAATAGGGTTGGCTGTGACTGATCCACCGGCGTCTCCACGCAGCGAGGCGTGTCATTCGAAGGGAAGCGCCCATGAGTACTCTCACCTGGACCGAGCAGGACGCCAAGGCGGTCGACATCGCCCGCGTGCTCGCCGCCGATGCCGTCGAGAAGGTCGGCAACGGGCACCCCGGTACCGCGGTCTCGCTGGCGCCGGTCGCCTACCTGCTCTACGCCAAGGTGATGAAGGTCGATCCCGCCGAGCCGCGTTGGCTGGGTCGCGACCGGTTCGTGCTGTCGGCTGGGCACTCGTCGATGACGCAGTACGCGCAGCTCTACCTCAACGGGTTCGGGCTCGAACTGAACGACATGCAAAGTCTGCGCACGTGGGATTCGCTCACCCCCGGCCACCCCGAGTTCGGCCTGACCAAGGGCGTGGAGTGCACCACCGGCCCGCTGGGCGCCGGTGTTGCCAATGCGGTCGGCTTCGCGATGAGCGCCCGGCGCTCCCGCGAGCTGTACGACCCGCAGGCCACCCCCGGCGAGTCGGTGTTCGACCACAACGTGTACGCGATCGCCGGCGATGGCTGTATGCAGGAGGGGGTCTCGGGTGAGGCCAGCTCGATGGCGGCCACGCTCGAGTTGGGCAACCTGTTCCTGATCTACGACGACAACCGCATCTCGATCGAGGGCGACACCAAGATCGCATTCTCAGAAGACGTCCAGGCCCGCTACGACGCCTACGGCTGGGACACCTACCACGTCGACTTCACCAACGGCTTCACCACCTACGAAGAGAAGGTCGCTGAGCTCTACGACGTGCTCGAGCGGGCCAAGGCCGTCACCGACAAGCCGCATTTCATCAAGGTGACCACGATCATCGGCTGGCCGCTGCCCAACAAGGCCGGCGACCACAGCGTCCACGGCAGCAAGCTCGGCGCCGACGAGATCGCCGCGCTGAAGGCCGAACTCGGCTTCGAGAACGAGCCGTTCGCGATCGACACCTCGATCGTGGACGCCGTGCGGGCCAACGCCGCCGAGCGGGCCAAGGCGCTGCACGACGAGTGGGAGCCCCGCTACGAGACCTGGCGCTCGGCGAACCCCACGCAGGCCGAACTGCTCGACCGCGTGTTGGCCCGCGAGGTGCCGGCCGATCTGGACGCCGCTCTGCCGGTCTTCGAGCCCGGCTCGATGGCCACCCGGGCCGCGTCCGGCAAGGTGCTGTCGGCGCTGGCCGCACCGGTGCCTGAGTTGTGGGGCGGTTCGGCCGACCTCGCCGGCTCGAACAACACCACGATGGCCGGGGTCAACAGCTTCATTCCGTCCGACCGCAGCAGCCACGAGTTCACCGGTGCGCCCGGCGGACGCACGCTGCACTTCGGCATCCGCGAACACGCAATGGGCAACATCGCCAACGGCATCACGATGGACGGCCTGACCCGGGTCTACTGCGCGACCTTCCTGGTCTTCAGCGACTACATGCGCACCACCCCGAGGCTGGCCGCGCTGTCGCATGCGCCGACCACGTTCGTGTGGACCCACGACTCGGTCGGCGTCGGCGAGGACGGCCCCACCCACCAGCCGATCGAACACGTGATGAGCCTGCGGCTGATGCCGAACCTCGACGTGGTGCGCCCCGGCGACGCCAACGAAACCGCGCACGCGTGGGCGCAGATCCTACGCACCAAGAACCGTCCGGCCGCGCTGATCCTGTCGCGGCAGAACCTGCCCATTCTCGATCGGTCGGACGAGTCGGGCTTCGCCGCGGCGTCCAACACCGCATTGGGCGGGTACGTGCTCAAGGAGGCCTCGGGCGAGCCGAAGGTGGTGCTGGTCGGCACGGGTTCCGAGCTGCAGGTGGCCGTCGAGGCGGCCAAGACCCTTGAGGCGGACGGCATCCCGGCCCGGGTGGTCTCGCTGCCCTGCGTGGAGTGGTTCCAGGCCCAGGACGACGAGTACCGCGAGCAGGTGCTGCCCGCGTCCGTGCCGAAAGTGGTCATCGAGGCCGGTGTGCCGGTCGGCTGGAAGGATCTGATCGGCGCCAACACCGAGGCGATCGGCATCGACCACTTCGGCGCCTCCGCCGACGGCGCGCTGCTGTTCGAGAAGTTCGGCATCACCGCCGACGCCGCGGTCGCCAAGGCGAAGGCCTTGATGGGCTGATCGCTCGGGCCGACGACCGGGTGAATCCCGTACGTGAACGGAGTTGGGGACGGTTCCCAACTCCGTTCACGCGTCTTGCTCAGCCCCCTGAACGGAGTGGGGGACGGTCTCCCAACCCTGTTCAGGAGTTCCGCTCAACGCGGAGGTCGTCCGAGCGCGGGTGGCCAGGGGAGAGCTTCCGGGTACTCCTCGTTGCGGCCAGGAACCGGGCTCGGTGGATCGCGGCGGGCCCGATGGAGGGTAGATTTTTCGAGCCCGGAAGCGCCCCCACCTCGGTTCACATCCTGCTCACCTCGGGCCTGGACGCCCGCCGCGCTGAGCAGGCGTGTGCACCGCCCCGTCCACACTGACCGTTCTGTCACCCGGAGAGCCGCGCGTCCCCACTCGTTCGTCAAGCGATGCAGACCAGGCTGGAGCGGCAGGGTGTGACGAAACGTCATCCAATCACCACCCCGACCCGAACAGGCGCTTCGACACAGGCACCTTGGCCAAGTCCGCGACCACCGGTACCTCGGCCTGGTTGCGCGTGGGATTGCGAGCGGGTGGGTTTTGCCACCGCAGTCGGTGGCAAAACCCACCCGCTCCGGACGGGCGCGTCTGGCGACCCCGGGTGCGTCCCGCCAGCATGTGGCCGGCTCGGGTGATCGCAGGGCGAACGACGAGGAGGACATCGGGGATCCGGCCCGAGGCCTATTCGGGCCCGGGATGCAACCCTCGAGTGAACCCTTAAGCGCAACTTGAGCGAACCAGTAACCAAAACCCCTAGTCGCACGCGATTTCTGAAGAAAGGCTGAGCAGCAACCCTCAAGTGGACCCTTGCCGACGCGTGCGGCGCGTCGGTAGCTAGTTCATTGTGCGATTCCCCTCGAAGGTGCTGTCCCTGACCGTCAGCCTGACCCTCGCCGCGACGGTGGCGCTGGTCGACGTGTCCGGTGTCACGGCGGCGACCATCAGCGCGAACGCCAAAGACAAGTTCATCGCCGGCGTCGTGGCACCGGCCCAGGCGGCGCAGCGAACCTACGGTGTGCCCGCCTCGGTGTCGATCGCGCAGGCCATCGAGGCCAGCGATTGGGGCACCTCGTCGGTGGCCAAGAACGCCAAGAACTACTTCGACACCCGCTGCTCCGCCTCGATGACCGCCGCCCAGTTCGCCAGTCTTGCGGACGCGCAGGTGGGCAAGCCGTACGTGCTGGGCGCCGAGGCTGCGATCAGCAACACCGACCCAGCCAAATTCGACTGCTCCGAACTCGTCGAGTGGCTGTTCGGACGCTCCGGCAACCGGATCACCGATCTGGCGGCCGCCCAGTACAACGTCACCAAGAAGGTCACCGGCTCACCCAAGGTGGGCGACCTGGTGTTCCTGCGCAACAACCCGGCCCGCTCCAACGGCATCGGTCACGTGGCCGTGCTGACCAAGAAACTGAGCAACGGTGATTGGCGCGTCATCGAGGCCCGCGGCCGGGCCTCCGGCGTGGTGCGCACCACGCTGAGCTACTGGAAGAAGCGCCGCTACTACGCCGGGTTGCGCCGGCTGTCGAGCTTCGTGCTGGCCGGCAAGGACGGTGTCACGGCGTCGGCCGCGAGCACCCTGCAGGCGGGCTGCGTGACGGTTTCGGGCACCCGCTACGCCAAATACACCTCGGTGAAGAACTCGTTCGCCGCCCACGCGGTCGCGGTGTCGCAGGATGCCGCCTATAGCGCCGCCCGGGCGGTGATCGGTGACCAGCCCGCGTACGTGACGGCGATCGCCAAGGTCGTGCAGCCGAAGAACGCCGCCGGGTACGCCCAGAGGATCAACGAGCTGATCGCCCAGTACGACCTGCGCGACTACGACGTGGTGCCGTTCAACCTGGTGCTCACCTCGGGCGCCTCGGGTGCCAAGGTGACTGCCACGCAGCACCTGCTGGGGGCGGCCGGCTACACCGTCTCGACCACGGGCACGTTCGACTCTGCGACGGTGTCGGCGGTGAAGAAGTTCCAGAAGGCCAAGGGTCTCGAGAGCGACGGCGAGGCCGGACCCAAGACCCTGACCACCCTGACCACCAAGATTTCCAGCGGTGCGCGTGGTGGTTCGGTGACCGCGCTGAGCACTCTGCTGAGCGCGGTCGGGTACAGAACCGGCTCCCCGTCCAGTTTCGGTACTGACACCGTCGCGGCGGTCAAGGCGTTCCAAGCGGCCGTCGGACGTCCGGTGACCGGTTCTGTGGACGACAACACCTGGGCCGCCCTGTACATGACGCTGACCGCACCGACCCCGAAGATCGCGGGCAAGGCGGTGGTGGGGCAGAAGCTGACCGCCGGCGCCGGCACCTGGGGGCCCGGCTCGGTGAGCCTGCGGTACCAGTGGTTGCGCGGCGGAACACCGATCAGTGGGGCGACCAAGACCACCTACACCCCGGGTGTCGCCGACGCCGGCTACGCGTTGAGCGTGCGGGTCACCGGCACCAAGCGCCTGTACACCACCACCGCACGCACCTCGGCGGCCACCGGCACGGTGCCGTTGCTCACGCTGACCGCAAGGCCTGTTCCCACGATCAGCGGCAAGGCCCTGGTGGGTTCGACACTGACCGCACAGACGGGCACGTGGGCACCGGCCCCAGTGGCGTTGGCGTACCAGTGGTACCGCGGCGGCGTCGCGATCGGGGGTGCCACCCGGGCGACCTACACGATCACGGCCGCCGATGCGGGCTCGGCGCTCACGGTTGCGGTGACCGCGACGAAGACCGGGTACGCACCGGTGACCACACAATCGAAGCCCAGCGCTTCGGTGCCGCGCACGCTGACCGGCGGCACCCCGACGATCACGGGTGGCGCGAAGGTCGGCTCAACGCTCATGGCCGTACCGGGTGCCTGGTCGCCGGCCACCGCGAAGCTCACCTACCAGTGGTACGCGGGGTCGACCGCCATCAAGGGCGCTACCAAGGCCACCTACCAACCGCAGCCCGCGGACGTCGGCAAGACCATCACTGTGCAGGTGACCGGAACCCTGGCCGGATACATCACGACCTCGCGTGCCTCAGCAGCCACCGCTGCGGTCGTGAAGGGCACACTGAGCCCGAAGACCCCGACTATCTCCGGTACGCGCAAGTCGGGCCGTTGGCTCACGGCCAAGGGCGGCAACTGGGGCCCCGGCACGGTGAAGCTGAGCTACCAGTGGTACCGCGGCAGCGACAAGGTGAAGGGAGCGACCAAGACCGGGTACAAGCTGACCAGCAAAGACAAGGGCAAGACCGTCAGCGTGGTCGTCACCGGAACCAAGTCTGGCTATGCAGCGCAGTCGCAGAAGGTGGGCGTCAAGATCGCCAAGTGAACCAGTGGTGTGTGCCCGAACGGCAAATGATTCGAAGGACACACCCCGGGCCCGTGGTCGGGGCCGGCCTCACCAACTCGTGCCGGCACAGGCCACGGTGAGGATAACCGGCATGGTGCCCGCGGGGGAGCCGTTCTCGGCACTGGCCAACGTGCCGGCCACCGTGTAGGTCGCCCCCCTGACCGCAAGCTTCGCGGACGTTCCCGACGCAGGTTGCCCAGCGTTGTAGGTGAGCTTGCGGGTGATCAGCTCGGAGTCCTCGCCCAGGTCGATGGTGATGCTCGCCACGCTCTTCTTGCCCGCCGTCAGCACCAGCGTCACGTCCACGGTCTGAAAGAAGTCGTTCTTCTTGTCCGCGACGGTCAGGGTCGGGGCGCCGGCCTTGTTCTGGCAGCTGCCGGTGAGCTTCTTGCTGGCGTTCGCGAACAGCTTCAGCGAACCTGTCGCCTTCACGGCCGGCCCGGACGTGGCCGTCGCGCTCGCCGTCGCGGACGCACTGGGCGAAGCGCTGGTCGCCGACGCGGTGGGGGAGGCGGACGCGCTAGCCGCCGGCGAGTCCGTGGCCGACGGTGATTCCGGTACGGCGACCGTCGCGCTGGCCTGCGCCGTCGGCGTGAGCGCTGGCGGGGTCTTCGCACAGCCCGTCCACGACAGGGCCACGGCCACAATGGCCAGCGGCGTCACGGATCGATACCAGGTGCGTGCAGTCACACCGTCCATGCTGGAACCTCGCACCCCCACATCGGCGTCGCGACTCGCTCGGAGAGCGTGATTGGTGTGCCCAGGGACGAGCCGATCACCCTCACGTCCGTTGGTTGAGCCTGCCGAGCCCTCTGCTGATGACCGTTTCGGCAGGTTCGACCGGCGATGGATCAGCGTGTGCCTCGACGGCGTCCGGGGTCGCGCAGCGCGGGCACCGACCACGTGGCCGCACGGGGCCGCATACGCTGGCAGGCATGCATCCTCTGGGCAAGCTGTCGTCCCTGTTCCGCACGTCCGCGCACGGCGATCGGGTGATCCTCGAACTCGACCTCGACTTCTCGGTGCTCAGCAGCGCCCCGGCCAACCCGTTCGAGGCGTTGAAGCTGATCAATGCGCCCACCATGCGGGCACTGCGCGACGGCCTGCACGCCGCCGCCGCCGACGAAGCGGTCGTGGGCCTGATCGTGCACATCGGTACCTGCCCGGTCAGCGCCTCACAGGCCAGCGAGCTGGCCGACTCGATCGCGGGGTTCGGTGAGCACAAGCCGGTCTGGGCCTACACCGAGTCGTTCGGCGAGTTCGGCACGGCGTTGCTGCCCTACGTGCTCGCCGCGCACGCCGACCAGGTGTGGCTGCAGCCGTCCGGCGAGCTGGGGCTGGGGGGCGTCCGGGCGCAGATCACCCTGTTGCGCGGCACCCTCGACAAGGTCGGTCTCGAACCGCAGTTCTCGCAGCGCAAGGAATACAAGAGCGCCGCCGACACCTACGCGGCCCGCGAGATCACCGAAGCGAACCACGAGATGGTGCAGCAGATCGCCAACTCACTGACGCATTGGGCGGTCGACCTCATCGCGCAACGTCGCTCGCGCACGCCGGAGCAGGTCTGGGCCAGCGTCGATGCCGGCATTCTGACCCCGCCGCAGGCCGTGGAGCACGGTCTGGTGGACCAGATCGGCTACCGCGACCAGGTCTACGCTGCGGCCCGTGCGGCCTGGGGCGGCGAGCAGGCGCAACTGCGCTTCGTGCACCGCTACGCGCGGGTCTCGGCCGCCAAGGAGCTCGTGCAGGCCAAGCTCAAGCCGGCCGTCGCAGTGGTCGAGATCCGGGGCGGAATCGTGGCCGGACGCCCGCCCCGCCAGGGTGGGCAGCCGGTGGCGGCGTCCGAGGTGGTCTGTCAGCACCTGCGGGCGGCGGCCGCGGACGAGTCGGTCAAGGCCGTCGTGCTGCGGGTCGAGTCGCCGGGCGGCTCGTACATCGCCTCCGACGTGATCCGGCGTGAGGTGCTCAGGCTGCGTGAGTCCGGACGTCCGGTGGTGGCGTGCATGGGTGACGTGGCCGGCTCGGGCGGGTACTTCGTGGCCATGCCGGCCAACGAGATCGTCGCGCAGCCGACCACGCTGACCGGCTCGATCGGCGTGCTGGCGGGCAAGTTCGTGATCACTGAGCTGAAGCAGAAGCTGGGCGTGGTGCTGTCGGACGTCACCTCGGGCGCTTGGGCGGGCTACCTCTCGCCGAACAGCCCGTTCACCGACGAGCAGTGGGCGGCACTCAACCGCCGGCT
>RRZU010023950.1_pt1 | contig 18696 bp, 18 predicted proteins | sample 2165561 | NCBI WGS metagenome assembly RRZU01 (sample SAMN10456909, study PRJNA506462) | wastewater metagenome | isolation source: wastewater sludge | place: USA: Moscow, Idaho | reverse complement strand
GGCAGCGTGCGGATCGGCGACACCGATCTCACGGGCTCACGGCCCTACGAGCGCCCGGTCAACACCGTCTTCCAGAGTTACGCGCTCTTCCCGCATCTCGACGTCCTCGAGAATGTCGAATTCGGCCCGAAGCGGCGCAAGGTCCGCGACGCGCGGGCCCAGGCGGAGGCGACCCTCGAGCTCGTCCAGCTCACCGACCTCGCCCGCCGCAAGCCCGGCCAGCTCTCCGGCGGCCAGCAACAGCGCGTCGCGGTCGCCCGGGCCCTGGTCAACCGACCCGAGGTGCTCCTGCTCGACGAACCGCTCGGGGCCCTGGATCTCAAGCTCCGCCGGCAGATGCAGGTCGAGCTCAAGCGCATCCAGTCCGAGGTCGGCATCACGTTCATCCACGTGACGCACGACCAGGAGGAGGCGATGACGATGGCCGACTCCGTCGCGGTGATGCACGCCGGGAAGATCGAGCAGATGGGTAGCCCGACGCAGCTCTACGATCTGCCGCGGACCGCTTTCGTCGCGAACTTCCTCGGCCAGTCCAATCTCGTGCGCGCCCAGGTGAGCCGGGTCGACGGCGAGTGGGTCGGGGTGCGGATCGGGGATCGCGAGGTCGCACTCGAGCGGGCCCGGATGGCCGATCCGTCCGTCGCCGTGGGTGCGCCGATCGGCTTCGGTGTGCGGCCGGAGAAGCTGCGAATCCACGGGCCCGGCGAGACCGACGAGATCCCGTCGGGCCACAGCACGCTCGGGCCCGGGCGGGTCGTCGACATCTCCTTCACCGGGGTCAGCACGCAGTACCTGCTCGACCTGCCGGGGATCGGGCGGTGGGGCGTCTTCGCCCAGAATCTCGATGTCGAGGAGGAGGACCTGCGCCCCGGCGACGAGGTGAGCGTCTCGTGGGATCCGCGGCACGCCTCCGGCCTGCGTGGCGACGACGATCTCGAGGAGGGCGTCGAGTTGCTCGCCGGGGGCCCGGCGTCATGACGAGGCGCTGGACGCCCTATTGGTTGCTCCTGCCCGGCTTCGCGTGGCTCGCGGTCTTCTTCGTCACGCCCCTGATCCAGCTCGTCTCGGTCAGCCTCCAGTCGCCCTATCCGGGATATCCGGGCTACTACTACCGCGACGTCAACGTCGGCAATTACGTCACGGCCCTCACCGAATTCGCACCGCACTTCGGGCGCTCGATCCTCTACGCCGGGCTCGCGACCGTCTTCGCTTTCCTCCTGGCCTATCCGTTCGCGTATGCGTTGGCATTCAAGGCGGGGCGCTGGCGCAATCTCATGCTCATCTGCATCGTCGCGCCGTTCTTCACGAGCTTCATGCTCCGCACCATCGCGTGGCATCAGATCCTCGCCGACGACGGCTGGCTCGCCTCGTCGCTCAATGCGCTCCATCTGCTGCCCGGCGGGCGGATCACCGAGACCGGGATCGCCGTCGTCGCGGGCATCACGTACAACTTCCTCCCCTTCATGGTGCTGCCGATCTACGCGAGTCTCGAGCGGGCCGATCCGCGGTTGCTCGAGGCCGGCGGGGATCTCTACGCGAACGGGTTCACGACCTTCCGGACCGTCACCCTGCCGCTGAGCATGCCCGGCGTCCTCGCCGGCACGCTGCTCACGTTCATCCCCGCAGCCGGTGATTACGTCAATGCCGAGCTGCTCGGCTCCGACATCAGCACGAAGATGGTCGGCAACGTCATCGAGTCCCAATTCTTCCGGGTGCCCGGCGCCTATCCGACGGCCTCCAGCCTGTCGATCAGCCTCATGGCGCTCATCCTCCTGCTCGTCACGCTCTACGTGCGCCGTTTCGGGACGGAGGAATTGGTATGAGCACCGCCGTCGCTCGACGCAGCGTCGTCCCGGCCCGGGTCCGACTCGTGCGCTGGATCGCCGACCGATGGGTCATGGCGAGCGCGCTGCTGGTCCTGGCCTATCTCTTCCTGCCCGTGGCCTACACGTTCGTCTTCAGCTTCAACAACTACACGAAGTCGAACATCACGTGGAATCCCGTCGGCAGCCCGACGCTGGATCACTGGCGCAATCCGTGCGGCGCCCCCGGAGTGTGCGAATCGCTCGTGACGAGCCTGCAGGTCGGTGCCTTGTCGACGCTCGTCGCGACGGTCCTCGGCACGATGATCGCCTTCGCGCTCGCGCGGCACCGCTTCCGCGGCCGGGCCGGCGCGAACATGCTCGTCTTCCTCCCGATGGCCACCCCCGAGATCGTCCTCGGCGCGAGCCTGCTCACGATCTTCGTCCAGGGCTTCTCGAAGGTCGGGCTGCAACTCGGCTTCTGGACCATCGTCATCGCCCACGTGATGTTCTGCCTCAGCTTCGTCGTCGTCACCGTCCGCGCCCGCCTCGCAAGTCTCGACCCGCGGCTCGAAGAGGCGGCCGGCGATCTCTATGCCGGGCCCGGCACGGCCTTCCTGCGCGTCACCCTGCCGCTCGTCGCGCCCGGGATCATCGCGGCCGCGCTGCTGTCCTTCTCGTTGAGTTTCGACGACTTCATCATCACGAATTTCGTCTCCGGCGACGTGAGCACCTTCCCCAAGTTCGTCTATGTCTCGTATCTGCGGGGTATCCCGGCGCAGGCGAATGTCATCGGCTTCTCGATGTTCGTCATCGCCGTGCTGCTCGTCATCCTCGGCCAGGCGATCGGCACGCGCCGCCGCCGCTGACCTCCTCCCTTCTTCCTCTTTTCAACCCTGTGCTCAGGAGGGCCTCATGCGCATCCTCATCGTCGGCTCCGGCGGCGTCGGCGGGGCCGCCGCGCTCATCGCCGCGGACCGCGACTTCTACGACCTGCTCGTCCTCGCGGACTGCGACGCCGAGCGGGCGGCCGCGGCCGCGGAGGCGGCCCGCGCCCGACGCCCCGAGCGGGCGGAGCGGGTGCGATCCGCGCAGGTCGACGCGTCGTCGGCCGACGCCGTGAGCGCCTTGTGCCGCGAGCACGAGATCACCCACGTGCTCAACGCCGTCGACCCCCGCTTCGTCATGGCGCTCTTCGAGGGCGCCCTCGCCGCCGGTGCCGACTACCTCGACATGGCGATGAGCCTGTCCCGACCGCACCCGGAGCGACCCCACGAGCTGCCCGCGCTCAAGCTCGGCGACGAGCAGTTCGCGCACGCGCAGCGCTGGGAGGAGGCGGGGCGCCTCGCCCTCGTCGGGATGGGCGTCGAGCCCGGCCTGTCCGACGTCTTCGCGCGCTACGCGAGCGACCACCTCTTCTCCCGGATCGACGAGCTCGGCATCCGTGACGGCGCGAACCTCGAAGTCCGCAACGAGGAGGGCGAGGTGATCTTCGCGCCGAGCTTCTCGATCTGGACGACGATCGAGGAGTGCCTCAACCCGCCCGTGATCTGGGAGGACGGCGCGTGGCGCACGACGGAGCCGTTCAGCGAGCCGGAGGTCTTCGACTTCCCCGAGGGGATCGGGCCCGTCGAGTGCGTCAACGTCGAGCACGAGGAGGTCCTCCTCATGCCGCGCTACCTCGACGCCGCCCGGGTGACCTTCAAGTACGGGCTGGGGGATGAGTTCATCGGCGTGCTGCGCACCCTGCACACGCTCGGGCTCGACGGCACCGACCCGGTGCTTGTCAAGGGGGAGCCGGTCAGCCCCCGCGACGTCGTCGCCTCGGTCCTGCCGGATCCGGCGACGATCGGGCCGCGGATGACCGGCAAGACGTGCGCCGGGGTCTGGGTGACCGGTCTCGGCCTCGACGGCCAGGCGCGCGAGGTGTACCTCTACCACGTCGCCGACAACGAGGTGACGATGCGCGAGTTCGGCGCCCAGTGCGTCGTGTGGCAGACCGCGATCAATCCGATCGTCGCCCTCGAACTCCTCGCGACGGGCGTGTGGTCGGGTGCCGGGGTGTACGGGCCTGAGGCGTTCGACGCCGTCCCCTATCTCGAGCTGCTCGCCGCACCCGCACCGCAGGGCTTCGGCTCCGCCTGGGGCCTGCGCGAGGGGTGAGCCTCAGGCGTCCTGCAGATCGCTCCAACCGATCCTCGCCGAGCGCCCGCCGAGCGTGACGACGACGTGGGACCCTGTGCTGCCCGTGACGTAGTCCCCGTGCTCGGGCTGCTCGAAGAGTGCGATCCGCGCCGGCCTCGTCTCGTCGCCGAAGTCGACCAGGAGATAGGCGGGAATGCCGGCCCGCGCATAGTCGGCGCGCTTGCGGATCCAGTCGGTCTCGATGGAACTCGGGGAGACGATCTCGGCCACGAGTGTAAGGTCCGTTGCGTCGAAACGCGCTGCCTGCCGGTCCACCTCCGCTCGCGCGACGACGACATCCGGGCGTCGAACGGTGCGGGGTCCGAGGGCTACATCGACGTCCGTCGCCGAGAGATAGCCCCCAGGGGCGATGGCGTCGAGCAGGCGGGTCAGAAGGGTGCCGGCACGCCGATTCGCCCAGCTCTCGGAAGGTGCCACGGTAGGGATGCCGTCGACCAGCTCGTAGGCGTCCTCACGTTGGGCCCAGGCCGCCTCCCAGTCCTGGATCGACATCGTCCCCGGCATCTGCGCGATGCTGCTCATTCGGCTCCTCCTCTCCACGATTCGAGTATGGCGGGTGGTCTCTGAGCACGCTAGGGCCTGCAGGTGCAGCGGGGCAGGTGGGCCGGTACATGCTGTGGATAGTCGGGCGCCACAGAGGGCCCCTGTGGACAGCGCGGCTAGGCCTCACATCTCGATATCGCGTAGTCTCATTAGTCAAGAAGAGCGGGTATCGAGAGGTGAGATGGTGCGCGAGACCTACAGCCACGGTCACGACGCGAGCGTGCTCGACTCGCACGCTGCCCGGACGGCCGCGAACAGTGCCGCCTACCTGCTCCCGCACCTGCGCGACGGGCTCGACCTGCTCGACGTCGGCTGCGGTCCCGGCACGATCACGCTCGACCTCGCGCAGGCCGTCGGGAGCGGGCGGGTCGTCGGTCTCGACCAGGTCGCTGCCCCGCTCGAGGGTGCACGCGCCGCGGCCGCCGCTCGCGGCGACGAGCGCACGACCTTCGAGGTGGGGGACGTCTACGCTCTGCCCTTCGAGGACGACTCCTTCGATGTGACCCATGCCCACCAGGTGTTGCAGCACGTCGCCGACCCGGTCGCGGCGCTGCGCGAGATGGCTCGGGTCACCCGACCGGGCGGCATCGTCGCCGCGCGCGACGCCGACTACGAGGTGATGACGTGGTACCCGCCCTCGGCCGGGCTCGACCGGTGGCTGCAGGTCTATCGGCGGATGGCCCGCGCCAACGGGGGCGAGCCCGACGCAGGCCGCCACCTCCTCGCGTGGGCGCACGCCGCCGGCCTGAGCGACGTCACGGCGAGCGCGAGCACGTGGTGCTATGCCGACGAGGCGTCACGCGGGCACTGGGCCGGCGCGTGGACGCGCCGCGTCCACGACTCGGGTTTCGCCGACGGGGCGCGGCGTCTCGGCCTGGGGGAGGCCGATCTCGACGGGCTCGCGCAGGCGTGGGCGACCTGGCCGACCGACGACGGATGGTTCGTCATCGTGCACGGGGAGATCCTCGCGCGTGTGTGACGCCCGGTCAGGGACGCTGCGGGTCCGCCAGCTCTCGGAGCTGCCCGGCGCTCAGTGGGTGCCGCGCTCCCGCTGGATCTGCGCGACCTTCGCGGCGCGCTCCCGGCGCAGGCGCTCGACGGGGTCGCGATCCCCGGAGAGCTGGGCCGGCCCGAAGACCGACATGACGAGCTTGCGGATGTTCCACCACGCCCGGTAGCCGATGCTCAATCCGTCGCTTGCCATGACCGTCGCCGCCTCGCATCGCATCTGCCGGCCTCTGCGGGCCGTCCGCCGGCGCACCTGGTCGGCGTCTGCGGTGCCTCGATCCTAGCGGTTGTGCGCACCGGCGGGACTGCGCCCCTGGTCAGGGCCCCGGGCAGAGCGAACGCGGCGACTTGTCACACCCGTGGTCCAGAATGTCGAGCGTGCAGACACGCGACGTCGTCATCCTCGGCTCCACCGGCTCGATCGGCACGCAGGCGCTCGACATCGTCGCCCGCAATCCCGAGCGTTTCCGGGTCGTCGCGCTCGCGGCGGGTTCCAACGTGCAGCTGGTCGCCGACCAAGCCGTCGCCTTCGACGTCCCCTGCGTCGCGATCGCCGACGAGTTCGCCGCCGCCGGGCTCGAGCAGGCGATCGGCGAGGCGGCGCGCACGGCCGGGCGTTTGGACTACCAGCCGCGGCTGCTCGCCGGGCCCGACGCGGCGACGCAGGTCGCCGGGCTGCCGTGCGACGTCGTGCTCAACGGCATCACCGGTTCGATCGGCCTGCGACCGACGCTCGCCGCCCTCGAGGCGGGCTCGACGCTCGCGCTGGCCAACAAGGAGTCCCTCATCGTCGGCGGCGACCTCGTCCGCCGGATCGCCCGGCCGGGGCAGCTCGTGCCGGTCGACTCCGAGCACTCGGCGATCGCCCAATGCCTGCGCGGTGGCCGGGCCGACGAGGTGCGACGACTCGTCGTCACCGCCAGCGGCGGCCCCTTTCGCGGGCGCACGCGCGAAGAGTTGCGCGACGTCACCCCGGCGCAGGCCCTGGCGCACCCGACGTGGGACATGGGCCGGGTCGTCACGACGAACTCCGCGACCCTGGTCAACAAGGGGCTCGAGGTCATCGAGGCCCACCTGCTCTTCGACATCGACTTCGACGACATCGAGGTCGTCGTCCACCCGCAGTCCGTCGTCCACTCGATGGTCGAGTTCACCGACGGATCGACCCTGGCCCAGGCGAGCCCGCCGTCGATGCTCATCCCGATCGGGCTCGGGCTCGGCTGGCCCGACCGCGTCGCCGACGCCGCCCCCGCGTGCGACTGGACGCAGGCCGCGACGTGGGAGTTCTTCCCCCTCGACGCCGACGCCTTCCGGGCCGTGCCGCTGGCCTACCGGGTCGGGCGCGCGGGCGGCACCCAGCCGGCCGTCTTCAACGCGGCGAACGAGGAGTGCGTCGAGGCCTTCCACGAGGGGCGGATCGGCTTCCTCGACATCGTCGACACCGTCGAGCAGGTCGTGCAGGACTGGGTGTCGACATCCGGGCAGGGCGAAGCGAACAATTGCCGCGTCCGCGACGTTGAGCAGGTGTTGTCCGCCGAGCGCTGGGCCCGCACCCGGGCCCACGAGGTGCTCGGCCTCGCACGAAGCCCGCGCGACATCGCCCGGGCGCAGGAGGTCTGAGCGTGCTGTTGTACCTGCTCGGGGTGCTCTTCGTCGTCGTCGGCATCGGCGTGTCGATCGCCCTGCACGAGATCGGCCACCTCGCCCCGGCCAAGGCCTTCGGCGTCAAGTGCAGCCAGTACATGATCGGCTTCGGCCCGACCCTCTGGTCGCGCCGCCGCGGCGAGACCGAGTACGGCATCAAGGCGATCCCGCTCGGCGGCTACGTGCGGATGCTCGGCATGTTCCCGCCGAGCTCGGTCGCCGCCGACCGAAGCGTCGGCACGGGGCTGCCCGTCGATGGCGACGCCCCCGCCGAGCGGGTGTCGGAGCGCTCGGGCCGGTGGAGCGCGATGATCGAGGACGCCCGCCGGCAGTCGATGGCCGAGGTCGGCCCCGACGACGGCGATCGCGTCTTCTACAAGCTGAGCACGCCGAAGAAGATCGTCGTCATGCTCGGCGGCCCGATGATGAACCTCGTCCTGGCGACGGTCATCTTCACCGGGCTCGTCCTCTTCAACGGTGTCGGCGTGCCTCAGCCGGGGGCGCAGGTGACGACGGTCGTCCAGTGCGTCCGGCCGGTCGACGCCACCCGATCCCCGGCCGCCCAGCCGGCCTGCACCGCGGCCGACACCTCCTCCCCGGCCGCGGCCGCGGGACTCAAACCCGGGGACACGTTCGTCTCGATCGCCGGCACACCCGTCACGGCGACCTCGGACATCGCGACGCTGGTCCGACCGCACGCCGGCGAGGCGTTGCCCGTCGTCGTCGAGCGCGACGGCCGGCAGGTCACCCTCTCGATCACCCCGATCGCGAACACCGTCCCGCAGCTCGACGCCGACGGCCAGGTGGTGATCGGGAGCGACGGCAAGGTCGCGACGACGACGGCCGGCTTCATCGGCGCCTCGAGCATGCCGCCCATCGTGATGGACCACTCGCTGAGTCACGTGCCGACCGTCCTGTGGACGAGCATCGAGCGCACGGCGACGATCATCCTGCAGCTGCCGCAGCGGATGGTCGACGTGTGGAATGCCGCCTTCGGACCCGCCGAGCGCGACCAGAACGGGCCGATCAGCGTCGTCGGCGTCGGCCGGGTCGCCGGTGAGGTGACGTCCGGTCAGATCGAGGACCCCATCACGCAGACCGCCCTGTCGACGCAGGACAAGGCCGTCATGCTGTGGACGATGCTCGGCGGCCTCAACATCGCGCTCTTCGTCTTCAACCTCATCCCGCTCCTGCCGTTGGACGGCGGGCACATCGCCGGGGCGATCTGGGAGGCGCTCAAGCGCGGTGTCGCCCGCGTCTTCCGTCGGCCCGACCCGGGCTACGTCGACGTTGCCAAGGGCCTGCCGATCGCCTACGCGATGTCGATCCTGCTCATCACGATGTCGGCCCTGCTCATCTACGCCGACCTGGTCAAACCGGTCAAGCTGTAGGCAAGCGCCTGGGCACGCGACGCGCGTAGGCTGAAGGTTCGACCTCTCACCGCTCTGCCCGAGCCCCCGGTAGCGCGCCTCGCGCTCTGGAGGACTCATGGCCCGTGCAGATTCCGACATCACAGCCCGCTGGGTCGCCGTGGCGGCCTTCGTCGACGACACGCGCAGGGCCGAATGCTCTCCCGCTCAGGTGGCCTAGCGGCTCACCGAGCTCTGCGTCCACACGCTCGGCTTCGCCGGCGCGACCGTCCAGCTCCTCGAACCGGCGAGGGGCACCGTCGGACTCGTCGCCCCGGGGCCCGGGAAAGGTGCGCTGCGGTAGCGACTCGTCGCCGCGCAGGCGCTCGCGCAGGAGGTCCTGCGACGGGAGTCGAGCCGCTTCATCGAGCAGCCGGGGCGACCCGTGCGGGTCGCCGTGGCTGCCCTCCCCGCGCGCCTGACGATGCCGGCCGACCGCGACCCGAGCCGTGCCGCACCGCCTCACCTGGGGCGCCCGTCCGCGGATCTCGCACGCGGCGCCGCGGGCGACGGCCGCCAGGTCGCGGGCAGCGGCCCCAAGGCCGAGGGCCCCGGCGTTCACGCCGATGAAGGTGATGGTGAGGACGGTGGGGCTCGTGGGGTCGATGCTGAGCCGCCCGACGCCGGGTTCGACGCTGGTTTCGACGCTGGGTTCGACGCGACGGCCTATGCCCTTCCGCTGCGCCACGGGCCGGTCGCCGTGGGCGGGCTCGCCCTTCTGTGCACCGACCCAGACGGACTGAGCGAGGACGACGTGCGACTCGTCCACCACGTCGCCGCCGCAGCGGCAGAGCTGCTGTGGGAGGGCAGGGTCGAACCGGTGCAGGACATCAGCGTCGAGCGGCTGCGCGACGCGATCGAGCAGCGGGTGCTCGTCGCGCAGGCCACGGGCGTCATCGCAGAGCGATTCGGCATCGGCACGACGTCGGCCCTGGCGATGCTACGGACTGCGGCCGACTCCTCGCGGCGACCGCTGCGAGTCGTCGCCCACGAGGTCGTCGTCCGCCGCCGCACGGGCCGACTGCGTCGCTGAGGGCGGCTCTCCTCACCCCACCATCGGCCGCTCATCGGCAGACGACGTCGTCGTGCGAGGTCTCCCAGCTCGGGGTCAAGCGCTTGCGACATACTGGCGCGCATGAGCGTGAATCTCGGTATGCCCGGCGTCCCGCAGCCCTCGATCTCGCAGCTGGCACCGCGGCGCGCCACCCGCAAGATCCGTGTGGGCAAGGTGGAGGTCGGCGGTGACGCCCCGATCTCGGTCCAGTCGATGACGACGACGCCGACGACCGACATCAACGCCACGCTCCAGCAGATCGCCGAGCTCACCGCCTCCGGTTGCGACATCGTGCGCGTCGCCTGCCCGAGCCAGGACGACGCCGAGGCACTCCCGGCGATCGCGAAGAAGAGCCAGATCCCGGTCATCGCCGACATCCACTTCCAGCCCAAGTACGTCTACGCCGCGATCGACGCCGGCTGCGCGGCCGTGCGCGTCAACCCGGGCAACATCCGCCAGTTCGACGACCAGGTCAAGCAGATCGCGCGCGCCGCCAAGGACGCGGGCGTGAGCATCCGGATCGGCGTCAATGCCGGCTCCCTCGACAAGCGGCTCTACGAGAAGTACGGCAAGCCGACCGCCGAGGCGCTCGTGGAGTCCGCGGTCTGGGAGGCGAGCCTCTTCGAGGAGCACGACTTCCACGACTTCAAGATCTCGGTCAAGCACAACGACCCGGTGGTCATGGTGCGGGCCTACGAGATGCTCGCCGAGCGCGGCGACTGGCCGCTGCACCTCGGGGTCACCGAGGCCGGCCCGGCGTTCCAGGGCACGATCAAGTCCTCCGTCGCCTTCGGGGCGCTGCTCTCCCGCGGGATCGGCGACACGATCCGCGTCTCGCTGTCCGCGCCTCCCGTCGAGGAGGTCAAGGTCGGCAACCAGATCCTGCAGAGCCTCGGCCTCAAGCCGCGCAAGCTCGAGATCGTCTCGTGCCCGAGCTGCGGGCGCGCCCAGGTCGACGTCTACACCCTCGCCGACCAGGTCACGGCCGGCCTCGAGGGGATGACCGTGCCGCTGCGCGTCGCCGTCATGGGCTGCGTCGTCAACGGCCCCGGCGAGGCCCGCGAGGCCGACCTCGGTGTCGCCTCCGGCAACGGCAAGGGCCAGATCTTCGTCAAGGGCGAGGTCATCAAGACCGTTCCCGAGGCCCAGATCGTCGAGACCCTCATCGAAGAGGCGATGCGCATCGCCGAGGAGATGGGCGAGCCGATCGACGAGGACGCCGCAGGAGCCCCGTCCGTCACCGTAGGGTGATCCACATGGTCCAGACCGCTGACCGGGCTTATCCACAGATTGGCAGCGAGGTCCGCGAGCCGGGTGCTCACGCCCCTAGCGTCGAGGACATGACGGCCCAGATCGCAGAGCTCGAGCGCCGCTCGCGCCAGCACGGCGAGGACATCGTCGCCATCTACGAGATGATGCGCGACCTCGAGCTCACGCTCGGGCGCCGCTTCACGGCGGTGGAATCTCGACTGGACACCGTGGAGTCTCGTCTGGATGCAGTGGAGTCTCGTCTGGGGGCCGTGGAGGAGCTGCTCCGCGAGGTCGTCGGTCTCCTACAGTCTTCACGGGGGTGAGTGGTGTGGTGATCCCCGCGCCAGGTGCGGGAGCGCGCAGCTCTGCGGACCCCGCGGAGGATGAGCGGCCCGACTACGACAAGAGGCGGCCCGACTTCCGGGCGTTCTCCGAGCGGTTGAACAGCGACTTCGACCCCACGGACCGGGACCTGCACCGGATGCTCATCCGGGTCCAGGCTGTTCAGTTGATGGAACTCACCCGGATCGATACTCTCCACCGCGATGTCGAGGCCCAGGCGTCTCGACTCATCGAGGTCGAACGCCGGTTGGACCGCATCGAGCACCTGCTCCACGAGCTCGTGACGACGAGGCGACGCGACGCGGCGACATCGACCGAAAGGGACGCGCAGCGCTGACGCGGACCGATCGTCGGTTATGGGCCCAAGTGCAGGCACACTAGGGCGCATGCTGCGGGCGACACGGGAGGTCCGAGCGCTGCGCCCGTCCGAGCGGGACGAGGCGCTCGAGCTCTGCGCGCGCAACGCGGCGCACAACGTCTACGTCGCGGCCCGCCTCCTGGAGTCCGACCTCGCCCGCTCGCGTGGGTCGCTCCTGGCCTACTGTCCCGACCGGCGCATCGAGGCGCTGTGCTGGCAGTCGGCGAACATCGTTCCCGTCGAGTGCGACGAGGTCGCCGCTGCCGCCTTCGCCGCACGGGTCCGGCGGCAGCAGTCGCAGTTCTCCTCGATCTTCGGACCGCACGAACAGGTCGAGGCGATCTGGTCGAGGTTGCGCTCGTGGTGGCGCGAGCCACTCGACATCCGCCCGACGCAGCCGCTCCTCGTCCTCGAGCCTGACGTCCCGCTCGGCATCGGCCCCGACCCCCGGTTGCGACCGGCGCGGCTCGATGAGCTCGACCTCATCGCGCCGGCAGCCGCCGCGATGTTCACCGAGGAGATCGGCTACGCGCCGTTCGACGACCTGCTGTCACGGCGCGGCTACTGGAACACGACCCGGGCGATCATCGAGCGCGGCCACTGCCTGGCGATCGTCGAGGACGACCGGGTGCTCTTCAAGGCCGAGATCGGCTCGGTCGGCGTGGGAGCCTGCCAGATCCAGGGGGTCTGGGTCGATCCTCAGCTGCGCGGCCGCGGGCTGGCCGGGCCCGCGGTCGCCGGGGTCGTCGCCTACGCCCGCGCCCGCGTCGCGCCCCTGGTCACGCTCTACGTCAACGACTACAACCTGCCCGCCCTGTCGACCTACCGGCGGGTCGGCTTCGTGCGCCAGGGCACCTTCTCGACCGTGCTGCTGTAGAGGGACCGGGTGGGCTGCGCGGCCCCGTCGCTCGCCCTCCTCTCTGAATCCACGTCGTGCCTTTGGTCCCGACTTCGGGCTGCCGTCGCGCTCGCAAGGCGGTGACCTGCGACAACGCTCCTGCGATGCGCGGGAGCTGCGATATTCGCCTCTCTGTGCCGGGGAAACGCGGCCTTCGACATCGCTACGCTTTTTCTGTCAGACCTGTGATGCAGCGCACAATCTGCGTCACTCGCGTCGGCCGCCGCAACGTCGCCTCGGACGGCGTTTTGCGATCCCGCAGCCGGTTTCGTCGTGCACTTCTCCTTCGCCATCGCCTTCGGTGTGCTCTACGCCGTCGTCGCCGAGTACTGGCCGCGGATCAAGCTGTGGCAGGGCGCCGCCTTCGGCGTCGTCGTCTACGTCCTCTTCCACATCGTCGTCATGCCGGCCATGGGGATCGTGCCGGCGCCATGGGATCAGCCGTTCGGCGAGCACTTCTCGGAGCTCTTCGGTCACGTCGTGTGGCTGTGGAGCATCGAGATCGTCCGTCGCGACCTGCGCAACCGCATCACCCACGAGCCGGACGCCGAGGTGCCCCTAGCGGACGCCACCCGGTAAGTCCACGTCGGCGTGCGTAAGCACGGCCATCGCTGCGCCGCTGCGGCCCGGCCCTCGACAGGGGTCGGGCCGGTCGCGTCCCTGAGCACGGGGTGCCGAGCCCGGCGAGGCGGAGGGGTGCCGACCGCGGCCTGGGCGAGGTTGTCGGCGGCGGCGGATAACCTAATCCAGGAAGTCCACCACCTTGCCGTCACCTCGTCGATGCGCCGGTCGCTCAGGCCCGCGGCGGATCGGCGTCCGAAGGAGCACTCGTGTCCGTCACCCGTATGTCTGCCTTGTTCCTGCGAACGCTGCGCGAGGACCCGGCCGACGCGGAGCTGCCGGGCCACAAGCTGCTCGTGCGGGCGGGCTACATCCGCCGCGCGGCGCCCGGCATCTACTCGTGGCTGCCGCTTGGGCTGCGGGTGCTGGCGAAGGTCGAGGAGATCGTCCGCGAGGAGATGAACGCGATCGGCGCGCAGGAGGTGCGCTTCCCGGCGTTGCTGCCGCGTGGGCCCTACGAGGCGACCGGCCGCTGGACCGAGTACGGCGACAACCTCTTCCGGCTGCAAGACCGCAAGGACAACGACCTGCTCCTCGGCCCGACGCACGAGGAGATGTTCACGCTCGCGGTCAAGGACCTCTACAGCTCCTACAAGGACCTGCCGCTGTCGATCTACCAGATCCAGACCAAGTATCGCGACGAGGCGCGTCCCCGCGCGGGGCTTCTGCGCGGGCGCGAGTTCATCATGAAGGACTCCTACTCCTTCGACGTCGACGACGCGGGGCTGCAGAAGAGCTACGACGCGCACCGCGACGCCTACATCAAGATCTTCACGCGTCTCGGGCTCGACTACGTCATCGTCCAGGCGACCTCTGGCGCGATGGGCGGCTCGGCGAGCGAGGAGTTCCTCGCGGTCTCGCCCGTCGGCGAGGACACCTTCGTGCAGGACGACGCCGGCTACGCGGCGAACGTCGAGGCGGTCCAGGTGCCGCAGGCGCCGCCGGTGCCCGAGGAGGTCGTCGCGGCGACGCCCGCTGCGCTGGACGTCGACACGCCGGACACGCCGACGATCGAGACGCTGGTGGCCGTCCTCAACGAGGTGCACCCGCGCCGCGACGGGCGCAGCTGGGCGGCGAGCGACACGCTGAAGAACATCGTCGTCATGCTCAAGCACCCCGACGGCCGGCGCGAGCCGCTCGTCATCGGGCTGCCCGGTGACCGTCAGGTCGACCCCAAGCGGCTCGCCGCCCAGGTCGAGCCCGCGGAGGTCGAGGACTTCACCGAGGCGGACTTCCCGAAGTACCCGATGCTCACCAAGGGCTACATCGGCCCGCGCTCCCTCGGCCCGAACACCGGGCTCGAGGAGGGCGACCCCGGCCGGCTGCGGTACGTGCTCGACCCGAGCGTCGCGCGCGGCTCGGCGTGGGCGACCGGCGCCGACCGCTCCGGCTTCCACGTCGTCGACCTCGTCTACGGGCGCGACTTCGAGGCCGACGGGCTGATCCAGGCCGCCGAGGTCCGCGACGGCGACCCGAGCCCCGACGGCACCGGCGTCCTGCACTCGGACCGCGGGATCGAGATGGGCCACATCTTCCAGCTCGGGCGCAAGTACGCCGAAGCCCTCGGCCTGCAGGTGCTCGACGAGAACGGCAAGCTCGTCACCGTGACGATGGGCTCCTACGGCGTGGGGGTGTCCCGCGCCGTGGCCGCCGTCGCCGAGGCCAACTACGACGACGCCGGCCTGCTCTGGCCGCGGGCGTTGGCACCCGCCGACGTCCACGTCGTCGCGACCGGCAAGGACCCGGCGATCTTCGAGGCCGCCGAGCAGCTCTCGCGCGACCTGTCGGCCCAGGGCCTCGACGTCATCTACGACGACCGGCCGAAGGTGAGCCCCGGCGTGAAGTTCAAGGACGCCGAGATCATCGGCGTCCCGACGATCGTCGTCGTCGGCCGCGGCCTGGAGTCCGGCGTCGTCGAGATCAAGGACCGCCGCACCGGCGATCGCCGTGAGGTGCCCGTCGCCGATGCCGTCACGCAGGTCGTCGCCGAGGTCCGCGGCACGGCCGGGTCGGGGGAGTGAGCGCGCCCGACGCGCTCACCGCGCTGCAGGAGCTCGCCGCGGCAGCAACCCCGTCCTCGGTCGAGCCGGGCACGCTCGCGCTCCTCGTCATCGCCGCGCTCCTGGCCGGCTGGGTCGACGCCGTCGTCGGCGGTGGCGGGCTGATCCAGCTCCCCGCGCTCGTCATCGGCCTGCCCGGGGCGGCGCCGGTCCAGCTCCTCGCGACGAACAAGCTCGCCTCGATCTGCGGGACCGCGACGAGCTCGATCACCTACTTCCGCCGGGTCCGACCCGACCTGCGGACCGCGCTGCCGCTCGCCGCGGCCGCCTTCGCCGGGTCGGCCCTCGGGGCGACGCTCGCGCACTTCATCTCCAAGGAGGCGTTCACCCCGATCATCCTCGTCGTCCTCGTGCTCGTCGGCGCGTACACGCTGCTCAAGCCGAGCATGGGCCGGGAGACCGCGCTGCGCTTCGACGGCCGCAAGCACACCGGCGCGGCCGTCTTCATCGGGGCGCTCGTCGGCCTCTACGACGGGGTCCTCGGGCCCGGCACCGGCTCCTTCTTCGTCTTCGCCCTCGTCGGGATCACCGGCTACGCCTTCATCGAGGCGAGCGCGAAGGCGAAGATCGCGAACATGGCGACGAACCTCGCGGCCCTCGTCGTCTTCATCCCCGCCGGCGCCGTGATCTGGCACGTCGGCCTGCTCATGGGCGCCGCCAACGTCCTGGGCGGCTACCTCGGCGCCCGCACCGCCGTGGCGCGCGGCCACGGCTTCGTGCGGGTCGTCTTCGTCATCGTCGTCAGCGCGTTCATCATCAAGCTGAGCTCGGACCTCATCGGGCAATACGTGCTCTGAGGCGCCTCAGCGCTGCGTGAGCCAGTAGACCCCGTACGGCGGGATCCACACGTGGCCGTCGCCGCCGCGGTGCACCGGGTCGCCGCTGATCTGCTCGATCGCGTCGGCGAGCCCGAACTCGTGCAGCCGCCACCACGGCCAGCTGCGCCACTCGGGTGTGACGTTGTAGAGCCCGACGAACACCCCGAGCGGGTGCCGGCGGATCGTCACGAGCACGCCCGGGTCGTCGACCGGCCCGATCTGCGTCGGCACGCTCGCGTGCAGGTAGGGGAGGCGACGCCGGACGGCCGCGAGGTCGCGCAGGTCGGCGAAGGCCCGTCCGGGCACGCTCGAGGCGTCTCCGCGCCGGGCCACCCGCGCGGGGTCGAGCGCGGGGCGGTGCGCCCACCGGTTGTCCGACTCGTGGCCGGGCTCCTGCGCCCAGTCCGGGTCGTTCGGGGTGGCCAGCTCGTCACCGCTCCAGATCACCGGCAGGCCGCCCCAGCCGAGGATCATCGCGTGCGCCAGGCGCAGGGCCGCGAGCGCGTGCGCATTCGCCTCCGACGTCGTCTTCGGCTCCGCGGACTGCCCCGGATCGTCCTCGTCGAGGCCGAGGAGGCTCGCCGCGGTGCCGCTGATCCGCCGGTCGCGGGTCTGGGCGTTCTCCTGGAAGACGAGGCCGTGGGCGTTCGACCCGGGGAAGAGGCCCGCGTACCAGTCGGACAGGAAGTACCGGTGGTCGAAGCCGCTGAGGCCCACGGCGGCGGCGTCCTCGTCCGAGATCGCCCAGCCGATGTCGTCGTGGCAGCGCACGTACGTGATCCACGTCGCCGTCGACGGCGCCGGCGGGAGCGCCCCGAGCGCGTGGGCGGCCAGCGTCACTTCCCCGGTCGCGAGCATCGACCAGATCTGCACCATGAGGCTGTTGTGGTAGGCCAGATCGCTCACCTTGCCGGTGAAGCGCGACGTGCCGAGGTACTGGACGAGTTCGTTGGGGGCGACGATCGCCTCGGCCTTGAACGCGAGCGCGGGGCAGGCGATCCGGGCCAGCGCCCGCAGGACCTGGGTGATCGAGTGGACCTCGGGCTGGCCCTGGCAGTTCGTGCCCATCCGCTTCCACATGAACGCGATCGCGTCGAGGCGCAGCACCTCGACCCCGGCGTTGGCCAGGTGCAGGACGATGTCGGCGTACTCGGCCAGGACGTTCGGATTCGCCCAGTTGACGTCCCACTGGAAGGAGTTGAACGTCGTCCACACCCAGCCGTCCAGCGCGTCGTCCCACGTGAACGATCCGGGCGCGAAGTCGGGGAAGACCTCCGGCAGCGTCGCCTCGTAGGCGTCGGGCATCGTGCGGTCGGGGAAGACGTAGAAGTAGTCGCGGTAGTGCGCCTCCCCGGCCCGCGCGCGCACCGCCCACTCGTGCTCGGCGGCGACGTGGTTGAGGACGAGGTCCATGACGAGGCTGACGCCGCGCGTGCGCAGCGTCGCGGTGAGGTCGCGCAGGTCGTCCATCGTGCCGAGGTCGGCGCGGACCGTGCGGTAGTCGGCCACCGCGTAGCCCCCGTCGCTGTCGCCCTCGCGCGGCGTGAGCAGCGGCATGAGGTGCAGGTAGCCGACGCCGAGCTCGCCGAGGTAGTCGAGCCGGTCGGCGACGCCGCGCAGGTCGCCGGCGAAGCGCTCGGTGTAGGCCGCATAGCCGAGCATCGCCGGTGACTGCAGCCAGTCGGGGGTGAGCTGACGCTGCAGGTCGAGTCGGCGCAGGGAGGGGTCACGCTCGACGTAGGCGCGGGCGGCCAGTTCGACGAGCCGGCGCCCCGTGGTCGCGGCCTGCTCGGGCGGATAGAGGTCGGCCAGGCCCGCCGCGACATCCGGCCAGAAGCGCTCGAGGCGCAGGAGGAAGTTCTCGGACGTGTCCTTGGGGAGACCGGCGACGATCTCGGCGGCCACATCGGCGATGTCGGCGAAGTCGGCAGTGTCGGCGGCGTCGGTAAGCGGGGGAACCATGCCTGACATCTTGGCCCGCGCCGACCACCGGGTGGGGCTCAGGCCGCCGTCATCTCCCCGTTGCGCGAAGGCCGGCAGCCCAGATGCCCTGGTCGCGCGAGGTGACGCGCGAATTTACGGGCGTGTCGGAACCATTTCGTAGCGGCGCCGTGCCCCGACCCCCTAGCGTGTCCGTTCAGATGGCGACCGATAGCGCTCGCCGGGCCCGAAGGAAGGGGCTGGAATATGGATTCGAAACGCCGCAGTGCCGGGATCTTCCGGACCAAGTCGATCGAGGAGTCGATCGCCGAGACGCAGGAATCGGAGTACTCGCTCAAGAAGCGCCTCACCGCCGTGGACCTCACGGTCTTCGGTGTCGGCGTCATCATCGGTGCGGGCATCTTCACCCTCACCGGTCGAGCGGCGGCGACTGTCGCGGGCCCGGCGATCCTCATCAGCTTCATCGTCGCGGCGGTCTGCTGCGGCCTGGCCGCTCTCTGCTCCGCCGCGTTCGCCTCGACGGTGCCGGTGTCGGGGTCGGCCTACACCTTCTCCTACGCGACCCTGGGTGAGTTCGTCGCCTGGATCATCGGCTGGGACCTGCTGCTGGAGCTCATGCTCGGTGCGAGCGTCGTCGCGCAGGGCTGGTCGGCCTACGTCGGGATCTTCCTCGAGCACCTGGGCATCACGATCCCCGAGTCGATCGCGTACGGCTCGTCCTTCGACCTGCCGGCGCTGCTGC
>RRZU012586352.1_pt1 | contig 18698 bp, 17 predicted proteins | sample 2165561 | NCBI WGS metagenome assembly RRZU01 (sample SAMN10456909, study PRJNA506462) | wastewater metagenome | isolation source: wastewater sludge | place: USA: Moscow, Idaho | reverse complement strand
CTAACTCCTTGTTGCCTCCAAGCCGCTTGAGCGTCTCGTTGGCAGGCTGCGTATTCTACATTAGAACCTTAGCCTGTCAAGCTTAATTTTTAAGATATTTCCTTAAGAATCAAACTCTTACGTTAAGCAGCTGTTGCTGTGCTTGCCTAACGAGGTGCGCATTCTACATGCTTTTAAAAGGCTGTAAAGGCCTTTTATGGAAATAACTCAAATTAATGTCATTTAAACCGCACAGGCACTTATAAATCATTGCTGCTTGCCGTCAACTCCCGGCATTGCGGCCAAACCAAAACCATACGCGCCCCACCTAAAGCTTTACTTTTTTCAATTCGCACTCGGCCAGCATGCCAATGCATGATGCGCTTAACAATAGCCAAGCCAAGGCCATGACCACCGGATGCTCGGGTCCGGCTATCATCTAAACGTATAAAGGGTGTGAGTACTTTTTCGCGCAATGCCTCAGCAATACCATCACCATCATCCTCCACCTCTATATAGCAAAATCCATTTTTAACATTACAGGAAACCAGAACCTGACTGCGTGCATAGCGCTGCGCGTTACTCACTAAATTTTGCAAAGCTTGGCGCATATACCTACTTTCAACATCAGCCCAGCACTCTTCGGCCTCCTGATAAACTAGCTTAATGCTTATTTCAGGGCGCAAAGGAGCTAGCTCTTGGGTTACCTGCTCAAGCAAAGCATTGAGCTCAAGGCGTTTAAAACTAATTGTCGGCATTCCAGCTTCAAGCCCAGCATAAGTCAGCATTTCATTGAGCAGCTCGTCCATATCTTCAATATCTTGATCCATTCCTTGCAGATATTTGCTGCGCGCTTGGCTCTCTTGAGCACTGGCTGCCATATCCAAACCGAAACGTAAGCGTGCTAATGGCGTACGCAGCTCATGGGCCACAGCTCGCACCATGTCACCCTGCACATTTATCAGTATCTTTAAGCGTGCAGCCATCTCATTAAAGCGCACCGCTAAGCGCCCGACCGAATCATACCCACCTTCAGTTACTTTAATATTGAGATGTCCCTCGGAAATTCGCGACGCCGCACTTTCTAAATCTTGTAAGCGTCGCTCTAAATGCCGCACCAGCAAATACACCAATATCCCAATCATGCTCAAACCAAGCGCAGCGATAAGCAGTAGCAAGTGAGCAGGATAAGCATTGACCTGCCGCACCGGCCCCAGCATAAGTACCCAAGGCGTATCATGCACGCCAGCAAAAACTCGGATTGCATCACCGCCCTGATCCAGCGCCATAACAGTGTCGCCCTCCTCAACTCGGCGCAGCTGATCAGCATCTAAATCAGTTTTATCTACGGTAAGCAGGCGCAAGTCAAAACCAAACTGGTGCCGCTCTGTCAGCTGCGCCAGTTTGGCTGCCTGCTCTCCCGCGGGATAACGAATAAGCTCATCAATTAACAGATATATAGTTGCACGCGCTAATTGCTCGCTCACTCGCCGCACTTCGGCAACCAGAACTTTAGGCTCTGCCCCTCCAATCAAACTATAAATTTTTGCCGGCGCAGTAGCGTTCGGCTTTACCAGCACTCGACCACGCAACAGCTGGCCACGATCGCTACGGTCGAGAGCAAGCGCCGAGATAGGCTTAATATATAGCGGCACACCTAGCAAACGACTCCATAAGGCAATAGTGCGCTTACGCTCAACTGCGTCAAGTCCTTCTAGATTGCTCGCCATTAAACGAAAAGTGCCACTGGCTAAGCGCTCTCGATGCTGCTCAGCACGAATCTCATTGGTCAAATGCAATGCCAACGCACCAAGCCCTGCAGTCAATATCAACGCGGCAAGTAAACCACCATATATTCTGAAAAAAATCGAGTTCACGAGAGCTCTTGAGCGGCTTCGCGCACAAAAAGATAGCCTTTATTACGGATGGTTTTTATCACTCTCGGCTGCTCTCCATCATCACCAATGCGCGGGCGTATGCGTGAAATCCTCACATCAATCGAACGGTCAACCCCGTCATATTCAATACCGCGCAACTCACTAAAAATCAATTCCCTCGACAAGGGCGTACCGGCATTGACTGCCAACAGCCAGAGCAAATCAAACTCGGCCCCAGTCAGCTCTATATGATTGTCATTTAAAAAAGCGCTGCGCCGGGCATAATCAATACTGAGTCGCCCAAACCTAAGCACCTCAGGCTCAATATTTTTCGCGACGGTATTCTCCGCCCGACGGAGTAAAGCTTTAATTCGCGCCAGCAATACTGCCGGCCGTGCTGGCTTGCAGACATAGTCGTCAGCACCTTGCTCAAAGCCCTCAACCTGGTCCGCATCATCAGTACGCGCAGTCAGCATCAATATCGGCCCTTTATAACCTTGGCGCACACTGCGACAAACTGAAAACCCATCCAGACCTGGCAGCATCAGATCTAAAACCACTAAATCAGGCTGCTCATCCATAATTCTTTGCACGGCTGCGCTACCATTGTTTTCTAACAATACGGTAAAACCTTGTGCTTGCAGATACTCACAGGTTAACTGTGCCAAGCGCTCATCATCTTCGACAATTAAAATAGTACTCATAAAACCTCAAGCAACTGCGCAGATAACACACCATATAAACTATCCTCTAGCCATAGCAGTTTTGGTGCAAGCCATGACCCATATACCCAAAAACCTCAGCGTGCAGTATTTAGCCAAGCACCAGCATGCTTTATTAACAAAACTTTATCGCAGTCACGCGAGTCGTATGCGCATCACTCCACAGGCCGATGTTTGGGTTGTTCGCAATCCGACGCTGATTGCCGGCTTATGCCTGTCCCCTGTTGCCCATGGTTACTGGCTGACCAGTTTATTTACTGCTCCCCAATACCGCCAACAAGGTGTTGCAAGCCTTTTGGTTGAACAAGCGCTGCTCAACTATCCAAACTCGCCTATCTGGTTATTCTGCAACCCAAAACTGCAAACCTTTTATCACACTCTTGGTTTTCTTGAGACTCAAGACTTACCCGAGCAATTAAGTGATCGTTTAGCTCGCTACCAGCAACATAAAAATCTAATTGCAATGCAAAATACTGAACCACGCAAACAAAGGTAGCCTTTTGCCATCACATATACTTGACTGTTATGCTAGACAATGAATACTAGATAAAAATAAAAGGCATCGGCATAAATGCTCAAGCTCACGACAAAGCTCTTCAAACGGCGTTTAAGGCATAACTTTCAGCTTTCAATCATCACTTTGATGAGTTTTTTTGGTGTCTTAAGTATTACACCCTATGCCTTATACCGCTATTACACAGCCGATTTAACTGTAGCCATTGCTGACAGTTTTGCAATCATTTCAATCTTGGTTGCGGTTATCTATGCTTGGCGCACCAATAACACTGTCAAGCCTGGCCTGTATTTAGCGATAATTTTCTCCACAGTGGCCACAATTGTCACGATAAAGTTAGGCATTAACGGGTACTTCTGGATTTACCCGTTAATTTTATTTAACTTCTTTATGGTTTCCCCTCTGCGTGCGCTGACGATAATGGTTGCAGTCTTAGCCAGCGTAGTGATTTACCACACCCTTCACCCTAACACCGTGTTTCCCAACCACTATCAAATGGTTTCATTTTTAGTGACATGCCTTCTTTCTAGTTTCCTAACCTTTATTTTTGCATTTAGAACGCAGCATCAGCGTGAACGCCTTGAGAACTTAGCTTCTCATGACCCCCTGACTGGCGCCTATAATCGCCGAATAATGGCTATAGAGCTGAATAAAGCAGTACGCGACACTCGAAGCATGCGTATATATAGCTTGCTGATCATGGACCTGGATCATTTTAAAAACATCAATGACACCTTTGGCCACCTGACAGGTGATCAAGTTTTAGTCGACTTTGTACGCATTATTCAGGCAAGTATCCGCGAGAATGACCAACTGTTTCGTTATGGCGGTGAAGAGTTTGCTTTGTTGCTGCCTGATACAAATCACGATGGCTTAAAAGTTGTCGCTGCCATGTTAAAAAAACAGGTATCGAGCAAGCTCTACAGCCCAGCAGGCTCCGTAAGCGTGTCCATTGGTGGAGCTGTTTTAAACAGCAAAGAAAGCTATCCTGACTGGTTTAAGCGCGCAGATGATCAGCTTTACATAGCTAAGCAAGCAGGGCGTAATTGTTATCGGATAGCTGCCCCAGACAACCTCAGCTATCAAGCTGCATAAGATCTCAAAAGCACCACCATAACACCGCCTAACGCTATCTTATCCCAGCGTTCTTCCTTAATATAATCCTCTCCAACTCAAGACTCAGGTCATATTAATGTCAATATCCACTGGGCTTATAGCACTGGTTGCGCTGGCCTATATGGCAGTTTTATTTGCCATAGCGTTTTATGGTGACCGTCGCGGCACCTCAGTCAGCCCGCGCATGCGTTCGACCATCTACAGTTTATCGCTGGCGGTGTACTGCAGTAGCTGGACTTTTTTTGGTTCAGTTGGTCAGGCCGCGGAACAGATCTGGTCATTTCTCCCCATTTATATTGGCCCTATCTTGCTACTGACCCTAGCACCTTGGGTACTCAAGAAGATGGTGATAATTAGCAAGCAGGAAAACATTACCTCCATTGCCGACTTTATCGCTGCGCGCTACGGTAAATCACAGCGCTTAGCGGTGGTGGTCACCATAATTAGCGTGGTTGGTGTTTTGCCTTATATTGCCTTGCAGCTCAAAGGTATTGTCTTAGGCGTGAATTTACTCACTGGTACCTCAGCAAACTCAACTGGCACCTACGCGCAAGATACCGCTTTAATAGTCACTGTTGCTCTTGCGCTGTTTACGATTTTATTCGGTACGCGCAACCTAGATGTTACCGAGCATCACCGTGGCTTAATGTTTGCCATTGCCTTCGAATCCTTAGTCAAACTCATGGCGTTTATTGCAGTTGGGTTGTTTGTGATTTACGGCCTGTATAACGGTCTTGGCGACTTGTGGCAGCAAGCCAAAGACGCGCCCAAACTTGAATCGTACTGGAGTGCTGCTACCAACTGGCCGGCGATTATTGTGCAAACATGCGTAGCCATGATGGCCATTTATACGCTGCCACGGCAATTTCACGTCACTGTGGTAGAAAACAACGACTACGCTGACCTACGTATAGCGCGCTGGGTGTTCCCTGCTTATCTGCTTTTGGTCGCCTTATTTGTTGTCCCCATTGCCTTGGCCGGCCAGCTACGTCTACCCGCTTCAGTTGTGCCAGATTCCTTTGTCATTAGCCTGCCGCTAGCTGAAGGTAACCCAACACTTGCTTTGCTAGCCTTTATTGGTGGGGCTTCTGCCGCCACTGGCATGGTTATCGTGGCGGCCCTCACCTTAGCCATTATGATCTCAAATCATATTTTATTGCCGTCGATGCTGGCTGCGCGCACCAGCGAACGTCCTTTTGAAGCCTTCCGTTACTGGATGCTCACAGCTCGTCGCCTCAGCATTATTATTATTTTACTGCTGTCATATATCAGCTATCGCTTACTAGGTACCAACACCAGCCTTGCGACTATTGGGCAAATTGCCTTTGCCGCATTAACCCAGCTAGCACCAGCCATGATTGGCGCGTTAATTTGGAAGCAAGCCAATCGCCAAGGTGTATTTGCCGGACTGATTGCTGGCTCTCTATTATGGGCTTATACGCTGGTATTACCCCTTATAGCCAGCAGCATGAGTTGGCCCTTGGCTGCATTTCCTGGGCTAACTTGGCTAGCAAACCAGCCATTTGGACTGCCGATTGACCCGCTCACCTTGGGCGTCTCGCTGTCTTTAAGCGGTAATTTTCTACTTTTTATTCTAGTTTCGCTATTTTCTCGAACTCGAGTATCAGAGCACTGGCAAGCCAGCCGCTTTATTGGTCAACATGTGGGTAGCAGGCAGACATTCACTGTACAGATCAGTGACTTATTAACATTAGCCGGTCGTTTTGTTGGTGAAGACCGTGCCAAGCAAAGTTTTATACGTTTTGCGTACAAAAAAGGGTTTGGCTTTAATCCCAACGAGACGGCAAATGGTGAGTGGGTGGCACACACTGAGCGCTTGCTTAACGGCGTTTTAGGCGCTTCTTCGACTCGCGTAGTGGTTAAAGCTGCCATTGAAGGCCGTGAAATGTATGTCGAAGATGTCGTTCGCATTGTGGGCGAAGCTTCCGAAGTTTTACAATTCAACCGCACCTTACTGCAGGGCGCTATTGAAAATATTACTCAAGGTATCAGTGTGGTCGATCGTTCCTTGCGCTTAGTGGCATGGAACACTCGCTATTTAAAACTCTTTGACTACCCTGATGACTTAATTCAAGTGGGCCGCCCCATTGCAGATATTATTCGCCACAATGCCCGCCATGGTCTGTGCGGCCCCGGCGACGTTGATACACATGTCAGCAAGCGGCTGTACTGGATGCGCCAAGGTAATGCGCACACCTCCGAACGCTTATTCCCCAATGGTCGCGTTATCGAATTGATCGGTAACCCGATGCCCGGCGGTGGCTTTGTCATGAGTTTCACTGATATTACTGCTTTCCGTAAAGCTGAAGAAGCCTTAAAGGAAGCCAATGAAAGCCTTGAGCATCGCGTCAGTGAGCGTACCTATGAGCTGTCACAACTCAATATCGCGTTAAGCGATGCTAAGCATGTTGCCGAAAATGCCAACCAATCAAAAACGCGTTTTTTAGCTGCAGTCAGCCATGACCTCATGCAACCTCTCAATGCAGCACGCCTATTTTCCGCAGCCTTATCCCATCAAGAAGCCTTACCCAGTGACGCACAGGAATTGGTTAAAAACCTGGACAGCTCGCTGCGTTCAGCAGAAGATTTGATTAGCGATTTGCTTGATATTTCACGACTGGAAAGCGGCCGCATTACGCCTCAATGCCAGCCTTTTGCCCTCGGCCCTTGGCTGGAAGCTCTTGGTGCTGAATTTACAGTCTTAGCTGAGCAACAAGGGATTGATTTTCGCTTACGCAGCACCTCTCTAAACATTGTCAGCGACCCTAAGCTCTTACGGCGCATAGTACAAAACTTCCTAACCAATGCTTTTCGCTATGCCAATGGTAGTGTGCTACTTGGCGTGCGTCGCCAAGGCGAGCAGGTGCGTATTGATGTCTGGGATAAAGGACAAGGTATCCCGGCTGATAAATTACAATTCATCTTTGAAGAGTTTAAACGCTTAGACAGCCACCAAACGCGCGAAGAGAAAGGCTTAGGTCTTGGCTTGGCCATTGCTGACGGTCTCAGCAAAGTTCTTGGGCATAAAATAGAGGTGCGCTCTTGGTTAGAGAAAGGCAGTGTATTTAGCATTACTGTGCCTATGCATAGCGGCCAGTTAAATAGCTCTCCCCCACCTATCCAGCAGGATAGCAGCCCTGCTAAACCCTTAGCTGGCCTGCAAGTACTTTGTGTGGACAATGAAAGCAGCATCTTAGCTGGTATGCATAGCCTATTGTCACGCTGGGGCTGTGATGTCCTCACCGCCAGTAATCGCCATGAGTGTGCGAGCCTAATTCAGAGCGGTATTGTGCCTGATCTGGCACTGGTGGATTACCATCTTGATGCCGGTGACACTGGCATTGAATTGCTCTCATGGTTACGCCAGCAGCTAGAGGCGCCAATTCCTGGCATTGTTATTAGCGCTGATGGACGCCCTGAACTGGTCAGCGAGGTGCATGCCGCAGGCCTCGACTTCTTAGCCAAGCCTGTTAAACCTGCAGCGTTACGCGCCTTAATTAACCGCTACCGACCACTAAGCTAGTGTTGTTAAGCGTATTAATTACAATACTGGATATGCAGTGTTCAGTGCTACTCAATGTGGCGAAACCTAGGCAAAAAAAAGGGCAACCTAAGTTGCCCGAATTGCCTTGCGTGCCTTGCTGTTAAAGAAAGTCAGTTCGACTTACGATTCTGCTCTGACTTTCTAACGAAATAGTAGAGACCGAAGAAGAAAGCGACCATGAGGGCGACTGTCCCGATACCAGCGAATACGACCACATCCATAAACATTGCAATCTCCTAACGCTATCTAATTAACTGGTTACTAAGGTAAAGCAAAAAACTAAGTAGCACATTGATAGAGGTCAATAGATGCGCCTCTTAATTGAGCTCTCATCTATGCATAAGCATGATCACTGGCGTTTCTTCTTAGCTTTTTTCTTCGTCTTCACCTTAGCTGTCGGTAAAGGTAAAGCTTTAATAAATGCCGCGCGCACATCCTGCAAGCGTTTTTCATTTAGGTCATGCACACGCCGCACCCGCTCGCCGGATAAATCAATCACATTGTTTTCTAGCTCATGCCCCATTTCATCACCTATAACCCACGTTTGAAACTACTCTACTCTGACCTTAAATAAATTGAGTTAGACCGCCTAACTAGACTTTCACATCAACCCAAAGCCCTTTACGTGATAGCCCGCCGCTATCTTTGGGCTCGGCCTGATCCGTTTTTTGATCCTGCTCATCAGCCTGCTGCTCAGCTTCGCGAGATTCTTGGTAGCGACGCCGTTGCTCTTCTTGCGCTCTTTCACGGGCCTCAGATGACTCGTCTTTTTCAATCCCCAAGGCACTGCTTTCAGCTGTTTCTTGAGCTGGCGTGACTGGCGCAATAGCAGGCTTAGGTTTGGGAACGTCTTGCTGCGAGGTGACAGGCACCAAACCATGTGGAATAGGTGGCAACATAAGAGTTCTCCTGCAATAACAGTGCAAGTTGCACTATAGCTAGACCTGCGGCAATTGTCCCCCGAGTAAGTTTGAACAGCATCACAATAAGACAAAGGTGTCCTCTAGGCTAGTATCCGTTATCATAACGCGCTTTTTACATTACGCGGAGACAAGCATGACGCAGCAGTATCTACCCGGACAACGCTGGATTAGTGACGGCGAGGCAGAACAAGGCCTTGGTACAGTTCTCACCTCAGATGGTCGCCTACTCACCATTCTTTACCCAGCTACGGGAGAAACTCGCCAATATTCGCAGCGCAATGCTCCCTTAACGCGTGTCCGTTTTGTCCCAGGCGATGAAATCAGTCACTTTGACGGCTGGACGATGACTGTTCGCGAAGTCAGTGAAATAGATGGCTTGCTGATTTACCAGGGTTTTAACAGCAATAACGAAGACTGTTTACTACCGGAAACCCAGCTCTCTAACTTTATTCAGTTCCGTATGGCCAGCGACCGTTTAGTGGCCGGCCAAGTTGACCCCCTGTCTTGGTTTACCCTGCGCTACAACTCCTTGCAGCATAACAGTGACATTCAGCAGTCTGAGCTTTGGGGTTTAGCTGGCGTGCGCGCACAGCCCATTGCGCACCAGCTGCACATTGCTAAAGAGGTTGCTGATCGTATTGCCCCTCGTGTGCTGTTGGCTGATGAGGTGGGTTTAGGCAAAACCATTGAAGCGGGTTTAATTATTCACCGCCAATTACTCAGTGGCCGTGCCAGTCGTATTTTGCTAATAGTGCCGGAAACCCTGCAACATCAATGGTTAGTTGAAATGCGCCGCCGTTTTAACTTAGATGTAGCACTGTTTGATGCTCAGCGTTTTTTAGAAAGTGACGCAGACAACCCTTTTGAAGACTGCCAAATTGCTTTAGTGGCGATGAATTGGCTGCTTGAAGACCAATTGGCGCAGGACGCTCTTTTCAGCTGTGACTGGGACATTATGGTGGTTGATGAGGCGCACCACCTTGTCTGGCACCCCGAGCAATCGAGCCCTGCTTATGAATTGATTGAGGGCTTAGCTGGAGTCATACCAGGTGTCTTACTCCTCACCGCCACGCCTGAACAACTAGGCCAAGACAGCCATTTTGCTCGCTTACGCTTACTGGATCCGCACCGTTTCCATGATTTAGCTGCTTTCCGTGAAGAGAGCCAGCATTATCAAGCCATTGCCGATGCAGTACGCGAACTACTGGAGCAAGAACAACTCAGTAGCACTGCCGAAGCCACCATCCAAACATTTTTAGGCGACAGCAGCCAAGCTCTGATCAGTGCATTTAATACTGGAGATAACCAAGCAGCACCACGCTTAACTCGCCAACTATTGGACCGTCACGGCACGGGGCGCTTGCTGTTTCGCAATACTCGCGCAGCAATTTCAGGATTTCCAGAGCGCAAACTGCATGCGGCACCACTGCCCTGCCCTGAGCAATACGCAACTCACCCTGTTGATTTGCATGCACAACTGTACCCAGAACTTTATGCGGGCGGCCCAAGCTCACTGGCATTAGACGAAACAGAAGACAGTGGCGCGGCACAACACTGGTGGCAGTTTGATCCGCGAGTTGATTGGTTGCTAGCCACCCTCAAAGAGCTAAAGCAAGAGAAAGTGCTGGTCATTTGCGCCCACGCTGACACAGCTCTTGATCTAGGTGATGCACTACGAATTCGCTCTGGCATCCCAGCGACAACCTTCCACGAAGGCATGAGCATTATCGAGCGCGACCGTGCAGCAGCCTGGTTTGCCGACGATGAATTTGGCGCGCAGGTTATGTTTTGCTCAGAAATTGGCAGCGAAGGTCGTAACTTTCAGTTCAGCCATCATCTAGTGCTCTTTGATTTACCCCAGCATCCAGACTTACTTGAGCAACGCATTGGCCGTCTTGACCGTATCGGTCAACAACACACCATTGAAGTGCATGTGCCTTATTTAGAAGGTACTGCGCAACAGCGGGTATTTGAATGGTATCACCAAGCCCTCAATGCCTTTTTAGCCACTTGCCCAACTGGTAATGCTTTGCAATTAGAGTTTAGCGAGCAACTTGAAGGCATGCTGCTGGATACTGAAAACAGCGTCGATTGGCAGTCTCTATTGGCGAGTGCCAGTGCGATGCGCGCTGAGCTAGAAGTTGAGATGGAAAAAGGCCGTGACCGTCTACTCGAAATCAACTCTAGTGGTGCCGGTCGCGGCCAAGCTTTAGTAGAAGCCATTGCCGCACAAGACGATACCTTTGCACTGCCCATTTATATGGAACAGCTATTTAATGCTTTCGGTATTAACAGCGAAGACCATTCTGATAACGCTTTGATCTTACGCCCCAGCGAAAAAATGCTCGATGCAAGCTTCCCTTTAGGCAGTGATGAAGCAGTGACCATCACCTATGACCGTGAACTGGCGTTAAGTCGCGAGGATATGCAGTTCATTACCTGGGAGCACCCGATGGTGCAAGGCGGGATGGATTTGGTTTTATCTGGCTCCATGGGGAACACTGCTGTCGCTTTATTGAAAAATAAGGCAATTAAAGCTGGCACCTTACTTATCGAGCTTATTTATGTCAGCGAGGCTATCGCACCTAAACACCTGCAACTTGGCCGTTTCTTACCGCCAGTTGCCATGCGCTGTCTGCTCGACGATAAAGGCAACGACCTCGCGCAGCATGTGAGCTTTGAGACCCTCAATGATCAATTGGAAAGAGTACCGCGCTCCAGTGCCAGTAAGTTTGCCCGTGCGCAGCGGGAGACTATCTTACGTTTAGTCGATAGCGCGCAAACAGCAATGCAACCCCGCCACGCTGAGCGCGTAGCACTAGCCAGCACGGCATTCTCGGCTAATTTAACAGAAGAAATTGAGCGCCTCAGTGCTCTGCAAGCCATTAATCCCAGTGTGCGTGATGAAGAAATCGAGACTCTAAGCGCCTATAAGGAACAAGGCTTAACGATGCTCTCGAAAGCGGCTTTGCGCCTTGAAGCAGTACGTGTCCTAGTTGCTGGCTAATATGCGTATAGGTGCTGTAGGTAGGTGGACTATACTGCAGCACCAGCAGTACTGGAGGCAATTCGATGTCATATGAGGTCAAGCCTGTTGGCTATGTGCGCTCGTGCTTTAAAGAAAAGTTTGCCATTCCACGCCAGCCTCTTTTAGCTCCGGCGGCTCAGGGCTGCATTGAGTTGTTAGCGCCCTTTGATCAGCCGGAGACAGTTATTGGGCTGGAAGGCATCAGTCATATTTGGGTGATCTTTATCTTCCATAAAACCCTAGAAAGCGCGCCGCGCTTGAAAGTCCGCCCGCCGCGTCTGGGGGGGAATAAAAGTATTGGGGTGTTTGCCAGCCGTGCTACCCACCGCGCCAACGGCATCGGCCAGTCGGCAGTGCGCTTGGATCGCGTAGAAGCAGGTCGTTTATGGATTTCGGGCATAGATTTGCTTGATGGTACCCCTGTACTGGATATCAAACCCTATGTGCCCTATGCCGATAGTTTGCCCGATGCGCATAACGCATTAGCCGAGCACGCGCCTAAATTGCTAGCAGTGAGCTGGCAGCAGCCCGCATTCCTGCTCGCACAGGAGCATGCACAGCGTTTGCAGCAGCCGGTGATTGAGTTAATTGAGCAGTGCTTGGCGCAAGATCCGCGTCCAGCTTATCAACAGCCGACAGCGGAAAGAATATATGGGGTGCAATTTTGGGATGTGCAGGTGCGTTGGCGTTATTTAACGCTGGAGCAGATTGAAGTGGTTGAGGTGTGTTTAGCTTAGATAGTTTTATATTCTGCCGGCTACTGGAATCGCTTAGAGCGTATTGGTAAAGCAGATGTGTGCATGTCGAATCTCACTGCATAGGGTCAATAAGTGCTTTGGGGTTGATGTGGATGGCGTAGCGCCGGAGTTGAAGCCCGGACGGGTTCATCGACGGATTAACATCAACCCCAAAGCACGCTATATGCAGATCATAATCATACTTAGCACGCTAAAACTCTTATCCTAAGCAGTCACTTCTTTAGCCACCGGCACCAAGCGCCCATCTTCCAAAGTCAGGATGCGATCCATCTGCTGCGCTAACGCCGGGTCATGGGTGACCACTAAAAACGCAGTACCCAATGAAATCGACAGTTCTAAAATCAACTCTTGGATGGTTTGCGCCGTAGTACGATCAAGGTTGCCGGTCGGTTCATCGAGCAATACCAAAGCTGGCTGATTAACCAACGCCCGCGCAATTGCCACACGCTGTCGCTCACCGCCAGATAATTCCGAAGGTTTATGATGAATACGCGGACCTAGACCCACCCGCGTCAACAACGCCTCTGCACGGGCGCGCGCTTCAGGCACTGGCAGGCTACTCATCAATAACGGCATGCAGACGTTTTCTAGTGCACTAAACTCCGCCAATAAGTGATGAAACTGATAAACAAAACCCAGCGCACGATTACGCAGCAAACCACGCTTCTTTTCCGATAACGCCGACAGTTCTTCCCCCGCGAGCCAGACACTACCTGTAGTAGGCGTATCCAAACCTCCGAGCATATTCAGCAAAGTAGTTTTACCTGAGCCTGAGCTGCCAATAATTGCCACCCGCTCACCGGGCTTGAGCAGCAATTCCACATCCTGCAACACCTGCACCTGTGCAGGTCCTTCACTGTAGCTTTTAGCTAAATTACGGCACTCTAAAACAGCCTGATTACTCATAACGCAAAGCCTCCGCAGGTTCAGTGCGTGAAGCGCGCCACGCTGGGTATAAGGTTGCTAAAAAGCTCATTAATAAAGCTGCACCACAAATCATGAGCACATCACTGCTGCGCAACTCTGAAGGTAAATAGCTAATAAAGTACACGTCTGAGCTTAAAAACTGATGACCAAATAGCTTTTCTAAACCAGCCACCCAAGTCGTAACATTCAGCGCACTGATCACACCTAAGATGCCACCAATGATCGTGCCCACCACACCAATCAACGAGCCCTGCACCATAAAGATCGCCATGATCTGTCCAGGTGAGGCCCCCAAGGTACGCAAAATAGCAATATCGGCTTTTTTATCTGTTACCACCATTACCAAAGTGGAAATAATATTAAATGCCGCCACCGCTACAATCAGCAACAACAGCAGTGCAATCATGGTTTTTTCCATTTGAATGGCTTGGAATAAATTACCATGACTGCGCGTCCAATCGCGCGGATGTAAATCACTGTCCGGCATACTGCGAGCAATCTCCCAAGCCACCCTTGGCGCATCAAATAAGTTATCCAACTTTAAGCGAACACCTTCCACCTGATTAGGCTGCCAACGGGATAAACGCGCAGCATCTTCAATATTAATCAGAGCCAAAGAACTATCCAGTTCTGCACCCACTTTAAACACACCTACCACAGTAAAACGCTTCAGGCGTGGAAACACACCAGCAGGTGTAATTGAGGCCTCAGGCAAAACAAAAGTAAGTTTTTCACCAACACCAGCATTAAAGCGCGCCGCTGTTTGCTGGCCGATGACAATGCCAAACTCGCCGCTTTCTAACGCATCTAAACTGCCCTCAATCATATATTCAGCAATAATTGAGACATTTTTTTCTGCGCTGGGCAAAACCCCGTTCACCAATACCGGTTGCACGCTACCACTGTGGGTCAACATGCCTTGCAACTGGGTAAAAGGCGCGACCGCCAGCACATCTGGATGCTCCAGTACCTGATCGCCGGTCTGTTGCCAATCATCCAGCGGCGTATAAGAGCTGACAGTTGCGTGCGGCACCATGCCTAAAATACGGGTGCGCAACTCACGATCAAAACCGTTCATGACCGACAACACCAGAATCATTACCAACACACCCAAAGCCAAACCGACCATGGAAGTTAAGGAGATAAAAGAAATAAAGTGATTGCGACGCTTGGCACGGGTGTAACGCATGCCAATAAATAAAGCTAAAGGTCGAAACATAATAGATACATTCACAGAAAAGATTCGATAGATTGGCAGTTTATAGCGTGCCGATTTACACTCTGACCTCCATTGCAGCCATGGGTTCGTCATGTCCACACAAGATACCGAAGATCGCCGCGAATACTATCGCATTGACGATCAAATCGCACTGCAAATTCGTTTGCCAGGCTCTGAGAACGAGGAAGACTCCTTACTTTTTAGCCTGCTGGGTGATTTACACCTTTTAGAGTATGAAGCACAACCACTCCTGCGCAGCGTAGGTGAAACTGATCGCGCACTGTCCAGTTATTTGAAAATAATCAATAAACGTATTGATTTACTTGGCCAAGTTTTAGCTCAAAACCTGCTTAAAGATATCGGTCCCGCTCGCGATGTTAGCCTCTCTGAGTCCGGTATTGCCTTTATCGACGAGCTAACCCATCCACTTGGCACTCTACTTAACTTAAAAATAGTGCTGTTACCACAAGGTTTTGGTTTGCATGTGAATGCACGGGTTATTGAGCACCGCGACACCCCCGCCGGCGTACAAATGGTTAGCGTCTTTGAAGACCTCGCCGATGCTACACGGCAAATTTTGGCACGACACATTTTACACAAGCAGGCGCAACAAAGGCGCCTAGCCCTACAACCCTCTGCCGCGGAGCTTGCGCAATGCAACAACTGATTCAAGCCTTAATCTGCTGCGCGCTGCTCACTAGCACCCAGCTATACGCTGAGGTTTTACGCATTCCCATTAGCCAGCAAGGCACCAGCACACTCCAAATGCCTGCCCGTGGAGAGCAACAAACCCAAGTTCTACAGCAGTTTGGCGAGCCACAAAGACGCCATCCCAGCGTTGGTCAGCCTCCGATTACCCGCTGGGACTACCCAGACTTTAGCGTATATTTTGAGCAGTCAACGGTAGTCAATAGTGTGCAACTGCATCAAGCCAAGCACCCAGTAACGCCATGACCTTGATTTACGGCCACCGCGGTGCCCGTGGCGAAGCGCCGGAAAACACCTTAGTCAGTTTTCAAGCCTGTTTAGCCGCTGGGGTGACCCGTTGCGAATTGGACTTGCACCTCTCTAAAGACCTGCAGTTGATTGTGATCCATGATGCCAGCTTAAAGCGCACCACCGGTCGCCGCGGTAAAGTCAGTCAATACACTGCTGAACAACTGCTACAAATGGATGCCAGACACAATACTGCACCTTGGCCCAGCCCCTGCCCGATTCCAAGCCTAGAGCACCTGTTCAGCCACTGTGCATTTGTACACTGGCAGTTGGAAGTTAAAGAGTCTTCAAAAAAACGTGCCGCTCAGGCCATACAAGCCATTGTTGAACTCAGCGCGCGCTTTGCTATGCAAGATAAAATCATTATCACCAGTAGCTCGCGCACAGTGTTACGTGCTGCCCAAGCCGGCGCACCACACTTGGCCCGAGGCTTGGTTGCTGAGTATGCATGGTTGAACCCGATCAAAATAGCATTACGCTATCAATGTCAGATGCTGGTATTAAATTGGGAACTGGCTACAAAACAGCGCATAGAACAAGCGCAAAAGGCGGGACTGAATGTTTCTGTGTGGACAGTAAACGAGCCTGCGCTAATGCGCCGACTCGTTACTTATGGTGCTGACAGCCTGATTACTGACTTTCCCGGTTTGGCCACTGCCACCCTCGGGAGTCTGTGAAGCGTTGTTGCAAATAGGCTCCGACCGAATCAGGCCACCGGCCGGAGCCGCTTAAAAAAGCCGATTAATACCATCATAAGCAGCGATACGATACGCCTCGGCCATGGTTGGGAAGTTAAACGTAGTATCAATGAAGTACTTTAACGTATTGGCTTCACCTGGCTGGTTCATAATCGCTTGGCCAATGTGAACAATTTCCGAGGCTTGGTAGCCAAAGCAGTGCACCCCTAAAATGGCTAAGGTTTCACGGTGGAAAAGGATTTTCAACATGCCCACCGGCTCGTTAGAAATCTGCGCGCGAGCCATGCTCTTGAAGAAGGCTTTACCCACTTCATACGGCACTTTGGCCTCAGTCAATTCACGCTCAGTTTTACCAATTGAGCTGATCTCTGGAATGGTATAAATACCTGTTGGCACATCATCGACAAAGTGCCAGCTGTCTTCATCAATGATATTACCCGCTGCAGAACGCCCTTGGTCATAAGCTGCACTGGCCAAGCTTGGCCAACCAATCACATCACCTGCTGCATAAATATTCGACACAGCGGTACGGTAGAACTCATCCACCTCTACTTGGCCACGGCTATTGGCAGTTAAACCAACATTCTCCAAGCCCAATTGGTCAGTGTTACCGGTACGACCGTTACACCACAAGAAACCATCGGCTTTAATTTTCTTGCCGGACTTAAGGTGTAAAATCACCCCTTTATCCACGCCTTCAACGCGCTCATATTCTTCATTGTGACGAATCAATACGTTGTTATTGCGCAAGTGATAACTCAACGCATCCGAGATTTCATCGTCCAAGAAGCTCAACAGTTGGTTGCGGTTATCAATAAGATCAACCAACACACCTAAACCACTAAAAATCGATGCATACTCACAACCAATCACCCCTGCCCCGTAAATAATCAAACGGCGTGGTGTATGGCTTAAGCTTAAAATTGTATCGCTGTCATAGATACGCGGGTGGTTAAAGTCAACATCCGCTGGTCGATACGGGCGTGAACCGGTGGCAATGATGATTTCATTGGCTACCAGCTTCTCGACACGGCTCGGACCAACCACATCAACGCTATGCTCATCAGCAAAACTTGCTGTGCCAAAGTACACATCAATGCGGTTGCGCGCATAGTATCCAGTGCGCGAAGCCACTTGACGCTCAATCACACTGCCAGCATTTTTTAACACATCGGGGAAAGAGAACCAGCGCGGCTCACCGATTTGTCTAAACATTTTACTGGTGTTAAAGCGCAAAATTTGACGTACAGAATGACGTAACGCTTTTGAGGGAATTGTACCCAAGTGCGTACTGTTACCGCCCAACTCACCACGACTCTCTACAACAGCAACCTTACGACCTGCTTTAGCAGCATTCATCGCTGCCCCTTCTCCCGCAGGTCCCGAACCTAGAATAACTACATCATAGTTGTAAACTGCCATTTGGACTCCTTCACAACATGCTCAAGGTATTGATAATCAACACTAATCAGCACATTTTAAAAATAAACCTATTAAGCCAGCATAAACAACAGCCAACAATTAGCGCTTGGTCGCGTCATAGGCTTGCGCGGCATTCTCAGCCATAGCTAGTGGCGTATTGGCCTCATCACACTTCTCACGCACGCCGCCACAAATAGAACATTCTTTCTCAATGCCTAAATTAGCAATGCCGCCGCACGAACCGGCAATGGGTGCCCGCCCAGCCAAAACGCCAGCTGACATGCCCAGTACAACCAGTGCCATTACCGCAAAAACCACTAAAAAAAGTACAAAACCGCTCATTGATTACCTCCCTCAGGAAAAATCCTGGAAAACTCAGAGCTTACTTGCGTTACAAAACCATCATCATCGCGCAGCACAAAAAAAGCAGCGATCCCATGCTCTTCAGCAAAAGCCAAACCACGCTCCGGTCCAAGTACTAATAACAGTGTACCTAAGCCATCGGCATGTAAAGTGGAACGATCAATTACCGTGACTGAAGCCAAGCGATGGCTAATCGGCGCGCCAACTCGCGGGTCAAGAGTATGCGAGAAGCGCACTCCGCCTTCCTCAAAGTAGTTACGGTAATCACCGGACGTATTGACCCCATAACCGTCTAACTCAAGAATTTGCTGGATTGCGCGCTGACCATCACCCAATGGCTGCTCAAGAGCAATACGCCATGGTGAACCATCTGGTTTGCGGCCAACTGCAATCAATTCACCCGTGACTTCAATCATGTAGTTGTCAACATTGAGCTCAGCAAAACGCTCACTGATACGGTCCACTGTATAGCCTGCCGCAATACTATTGAGATCAACCTGCACATCAGCGTCTTTGCACAACTGGTCACCGACAACCCGCACATGCTTATAGCCTGTTTGCGCTTTTGCCGCGGCAATTTCTTGCGCACTG
>RRZU011616703.1_pt1 | contig 18706 bp, 10 predicted proteins | sample 2165561 | NCBI WGS metagenome assembly RRZU01 (sample SAMN10456909, study PRJNA506462) | wastewater metagenome | isolation source: wastewater sludge | place: USA: Moscow, Idaho | reverse complement strand
TTTTTGCCGATTTGCTCAAACAGAGGCAAACCGATCTCTTCGGTCAATTTCTTGATTTGCATCGATACCGTCGGCTGCGTCAGAAATAATTCCTCAGCCGCTCGGGTAAAACTCTTCAAGCGAGCAATCGCTTCAAAAACCTCAAGTTGCCGTAACGTGCTATGGCGCATGGAGTCTCCTGTATTTTTATCCAATCTATAGATAGGGTTCTATTATAACTATCGAAACAATTGATTGTTATTTATCATTCAGCGATTCTACACTATATCTGACCCGCTGTTAGCACACCTCCTAACTAGAAGTATATAGCGTGGTTTTTTATAAATTACTTGGAGAATATTATGGCTTCACAAACGATGAAAGAAGGTAAAGAGCGTTACCAATCAGGAGTTATTCCGTATAAAAAAATGGGTTATTGGGAACCTGCTTATGTACCCAAAGACACGGATATTATCGCCATGTTTCGTATTACACCACAACCCGGTGTGGATCATGAAGAAGCTGCAGCTGCAGTTGCTGGCGAATCTTCCACCGCGACCTGGACCGTAGTATGGACTGACCGACTAACCGCTTGTGAGCTTTATCGTGCTAAAGCATATAAGTCTGAGCTGGTTCCAAACACAGGTCCGGGTACTGATAACGAAGCACAATACTTTGCATATATCGCCTATGATATCGATTTATTCGAAGAAGGTTCGATCGCAAACTTAACCGCCTCCATTATTGGTAACGTATTTGGTTTCAAAGCAGTCAAAGCACTGCGTCTTGAAGATATGCGCATTCCTGTGGCTTACCTGAAAACTTTCCAAGGCCCTGCAACAGGCATTGTGGTTGAGCGTGAACGCTTGGATAAATTCGGTCGCCCATTACTTGGCGCCACCACTAAACCAAAACTAGGTCTCTCAGGCAGGAACTATGGTCGCGTGGTTTACGAAGGACTCAAAGGCGGCCTGGATTTCATGAAAGATGATGAGAATATTAATTCACAACCTTTTATGCATTGGCGCGATCGTTTTCTGTATTGCATGGAAGCAGTGAATAAAGCATCTGCTGCCACCGGAGAAGTCAAAGGACATTATTTGAATGTTACCGCCGGCACCATGGAAGACATGTATGAAAGAGCTGAATTTGCAAAATCTCTAGGCTCAGTCATTATCATGATCGATTTGGTGATCGGTTATACCGCGATTCAATCAATGGCAAAATGGGCACGCAGAAACGACATGATATTGCATTTGCATCGCGCGGGTAATTCGACTTATTCACGTCAAAAAAATCATGGCATGAATTTCCGTGTAATCTGTAAGTGGATGCGTATGGCAGGTGTCGATCATATTCACGCAGGTACAGTTGTTGGTAAGCTTGAGGGCGACCCGCTTATGATCAAGGGGTTCTACGATACCTTACGTGAAACACATACTGAAAAAAGTCTGGAACATGGACTGTTCTTTGATCAAGACTGGGCATCATTGAATAAATGTATGCCGGTTGCTTCAGGTGGTATTCATGCAGGCCAGATGCATCAGTTGCTCGATTATCTCGGCGAAGATGTGATACTGCAGTTCGGTGGCGGTACCATTGGACACCCTCAAGGCATTCAGGCTGGTGCAGTAGCAAACCGTGTAGCGCTCGAAGCTATGGTTATGGCACGCAATGAAGGTCGGGATTACGTGAAAGAAGGCCCACAAATTCTTGCAGATGCTGCGAAATGGTGCACACCGCTCAAACAAGCATTGGATACGTGGAAAGATATCACCTTTAACTACGACTCCACAGATACCGCTGACTTTGTGCCTTCCACAACTGCAAACGTTTAATCTTTTCAGGAGAAGCAATTATGATGACCAATCAAGGTAATATAGTTACACAGGGGCAATTTTCTTTCCTGCCCCCGCTGACCGACAAGCAAATCTCGGCACAGCTCAAGTATGCGCTGAAAAATGGCTGGGCCATCGGGATCGAATATACTGACGATCCTCATCCACGCAATACTTATTGGGAAATGTTTGGCAATCCAATGTTTGATTTGAAGGATCCAGCAGGAATTTTGCTGGAAATTAATAGTTGCCGTAAAACTTTTCCAAATCACTATATTCGCGTGACTGCATTTAACTCGACACGCGGAGTAGAGAGCCCAACCATGTCTTATATTGTCAACAGACCCAAGAAAGAGCCAGGGTTTAGTTTAGTACGTCAAGAAGGTGCTGGACGGAGTGTTAGTTATACCATTCATTCCTATGCGACCGATAAACCGGAAGCCGAGCGTTACTAGCAGTAAAAATAAAATTTCTCTCTCTTCGTCAGGAGAGAGAGAAATTAGTTAACAAAGCAAATGTGATAGCATTAAATCGAAGTCATCTTAAAGATTTAATTAATATTGATGTATATATCACAGTATTAATCCCATGAGACCTCAATGAGTGATCAAACATGCCTAAGCAATCTAAAAACTTAACTTCATCTAAAGACCCATCAATTGATTTGGATGCAGAGTTCCGCAATACGAATATCCAGGAAGTGCTGGACAAACTGGATCGTGAGTTGATTGGCTTAATCCCTGTGAAGACTCGTATTCGTGAGACTGCATCATTGCTGCTGGTCGATCGTGTTCGCAAACAACTGGGATTATCTGCGGGCGCCCCTAGTTTACATATGTGTTTTACTGGAAATCCTGGTACTGGGAAAACGACAGTAGCTCTTCGCATGGCGGAAATCTTGCACCGCTTGGGCTATGTGCGTGAGGGACACTTAGTCTCAGTGACTCGAGATGATCTAGTCGGTCAATATATAGGGCATACCGCTCCCAAAACAAAAGAAGTGATAAAAAAAGCGATGGGGGGTGTACTTTTCATCGATGAGGCTTATTATCTTTATAAACCAGAGAACGAACGCGATTACGGCGCAGAATCCATAGAAATTCTGCTGCAAACGATGGAAAATAACCGCGATGACTTAGTTGTCATCTTGGCAGGTTATAAGGATCGCATGGATAAATTCTTCCATAGCAACCCCGGCATGCGCTCGCGTGTCGCGCACCACATTGACTTTCCTGATTACGGTGCAGATGAACTGGTTTCGATCGCGAAATTGATGTTAGAAAGCCAGAATTACTGTTTCAGCAAAGCCGGTGAAGAGGCTTTTGGAAAATATATTCGCTTACGGATGAAATCGGGGCATTTTGCCAATGCTCGCTCGGTTCGTAATGCTCTTGATCGTGCTCGATTGCGTCAGGCGAACCGCTTATTTTCAGGAACCAAGAAATCATTGTCCAAAAATGATCTTATTACACTTGAAGCGGAAGATATACTTGCCAGTCGCGTTTTTCTTGAGGCGTCGCCTGATAGTAAACCCAATTCCAAGAAAGCAGATTAATAGCAATTTGGAACAAAACCTTGAAAGAGATGGAGACGCTAACTCGACCCTGGCGCATTTTTCCCAAAAAGATAGATGCGGCTTGTTATAACCGCGGACGGCTTGCGCTGCTTCGGCTAGGGCATCCGCTGCGCGTCACATTGCAGCATCATCGTGGACTAGAAGTCATTTTGGATAGTACCGAGTGGTTATGTGTCGACAGTAATGCAGAGGACCAACCTGTTCTGGCATGGCGTGATTTCAAGATTCATGGACGTAATAATCTACACCGGCCTATTGCCTGCGAGTTATGGCTATATCATAGTTGTGCCGGTCTTATCATGGGATCTGCTCTGGATGATTTGAACACAGCGCTCGAAACACTCACGATTGATTTAAGATAAATGTACACCCCTTAAACAGAGGATATAAATGCCACTCGTAGATATGCGCGATATGTTGCATCATGCTTATCAGAATAACTACGCAATTGGTGGTTTTGGATTGGTAAGCCTGGATTTCCTGGAAGCGATTATCACAGCGGCTGAATTCTGCCGTTCACCTGTCATTCTCAATCTTTCCGAGCCGCTTTTCGGCCAGCATGACTTCAGATTAATCCTACCGGCAATTGAACGCGCAGCACATCAGGCTAAAGTTCCGGTTGCAATCCACTTTGATCACGCAAAACAGCACGAATCCATCGTAGAGGCAATTAAGTTGGGCTGCAATAGCGTCATGCTGGATGTATCTTCGCAAGCATTTACTGTGAATATAGCCCAAACCAGCCATGCGGCAGAAACGGCTCACGCATGTGGCGCCGCGATTGAAGGAATGCTAGGTTTTGTCGGCGGCACGGAAGGTGAAAATGCTATCAACCACTTAGGTGAGGCTATTTATACCTCGGCTGAAGAAGCCAAAGTGTATGTTGATCGTACTCACGTTGATTCTCTAGCTGTTTCCATTGGCACTGTCCATGGTCGTCAGAACAGTCGAACCAAACTGGACTTCAAACGCTTAAAACGAATTAATGACGAACTTGGGATTCCGTTGGTGTTGCATGGTGGTAGCGGATTAATCGAAGATCAATATCATAAGGTAATTTTAAATGGTGTTGCTAAAATCAACTGCTACACAGAACTTTCCGATATTGCTGCTGCCACCATTCGCTCCAACGTTCAATCACGCACTAAAAAAGGTTATATCGAAGCGATGCAAGATGTTAAGGATAATCTCCTTGAACAAATCAGCCTTTACATGCATCGCTGGGGTTCGGCTGGCCGTGCCGCAGAAGTACTAATCCAATGTCGTGCTTGGCAACCTGTAGAACAAACTATTGTTTACAATGTCCAGAAGCGCTACTTGCAACAAATTCACGCCTTAATCGAACAGGGCCGAGAAACATTAAGCGCCATTCCTGGCGTACGTCAAGTTTTCGCAGGCTGGGCATTATCGGTATCGGATCAATATCAACTATGCTGGCGTATTCAATTTGCTACTACTGATGCCAGCAAGAATTTCCAATCCCATGCGGAATATATCGCTTTCATTCATCAACTATCGCGCATATCAGAGTCTGATAAAATTAATATCACATTTGCCCCAACCTCGCTTGGAACAAATTCCTGTTTAGAAGAAATCAAAATTCCTCAAGCACAGCATTTAGCATAAAAGCGGATGCCACTCAGTCAGATATGTGGCAGCAATGGTCCGATTTAAGAGCTTATTTAGATTTCCATGTACAATCTCATCGTATTTACTAATACGCTATTCACTTTGTCTATGGCAATATCAGGATAGATGGTTTTATCCGCCAGATCCTATAGTCATAGTCATCTGAAATTTGCTTTTGCTATAGCATAGCGAAATAACATAAAAAGGAGACACAAATGAAAACTCTTACAACTCTTATCGTTACAACCATAATCCTGGCGTTGACCGGTTGCGCAACCATGACGGATACGCAACGTGGCACAGCACAGGGAACCGTGATTGGTGCAGGTACAGGGGCTGCGATTGGGGCGCTTATTGGTGGTGGAAAAGGCGCAGCCATTGGAGCAAGCTCAGGAGCTCTGCTTGGCGCGGGTGCCGGTTATATGTGGTCACAACGCATGGAAGAGCAAAAAAGGGAAATGGAGACAGCCACCGCAGGCACTGGCGTACAAGTCACGCAAACCGAAGACAATCGTCTCAAGCTGAATATTCCCAGCGATATATCATTTGATACCGGTCGGGCTGACATCAAACCAGGTTTCAGACCCATTCTCGATAATTTCGCAACAACCCTTATCAGTAATAAAGATACGACTGTCAAGATTATTGGGCACACTGACAACACCGGCAGCGATACAATCAATAATCCGTTATCGGTTAACCGGGCCGCCAGCACGCGCGATTACCTGGTAAGCCGAGGCGTATCCATCAACCGCATTCAAATTGATGGTCACGGCTCTCGCGAACCCATGGTTGAAAATAACACACCAGAAAACAGAGCGGAAAATCGTCGCGTTGAAATTTTTGTGACAGAAGTGCAACCAACGCCGAAAACAGAGCCTGTGACACCTAAACAATAGAGTCAACCAAGTGCCGCCAGATTAATCGGCGGCTCCACGAATAAATCTTAGGTTATTTTTGAGAAATTCCGATAAATGATTTAACAATTCTTCTTCTTTGTAAGGCTTGCCAAGAAATATATGTACGCCTAAATCCTTGGCAATCTTACGATGTTTCTCAGCGGCTCGTGAGGAGATGATGATCATCGGGATATGGGCTGTTTCCGGATTCGCGCGCACCTTTTCGATCAATTCAAAACCATTCATTTTAGGCATTTCCAAATCAATCAGCATGACGTCAGGGATGATTTCCTGAAGACTTTCGATCGCTTCGATACCATTCTTCGCAATTACCACGTCGCAGCCTTCACGTTCCAGAAGACGACAGGTTACTTTGCGCACGGTCAGTGAATCGTCCACTACCATGATAGTAGGTGATTTGACTGATTTTTTGTGTGTGGCGGGAGTCAATTCGGGTGCCGGTGTGCTGAGTGCCTTTTGCACATCGCTGCGTTGCATCAATTTGACGGGATTCAGGATCAGAATAATTTCACCATCGCCGGTAATGGTGGCGCCTTCGATACCTGGCGCTTGAGCAAGCTGCGAACCGGTAGTTTTGATGACTACTTCGGTATCGCCTAGAAATTCGTCAGCTTGAATTGCCAAATATTGGGTACCGCTATGCAGAAATAACACTGGATTGTGTTGCGCAATCTCCGGGCCATGATCGGATTCTCCCAATAGCTGCGATAGATGGGAAAATGGATATTTCTTTCCGTTAAATTCAACGCAGCGTTCCTGATAGATTTTCTTTAATGCATCGTGATCAAATTCCCGATGATGCTCCACAATGAAAGCCGGAATCGCATAGGTTTGTTTTCCGGCACGGATCATGAATGTCTGTGCCACGGACAGCATAAGCGGCAGATAGATCGTGAAGCTTGTGCCTTGATGAAGAACAGAATCGACGCTGATACGGCCGTTCAGCATCAAAATTTCATTTTGGACGATATCCAGCCCAATGCCGCGGCCGGCAATTTCGGTGATGGAATCGGTGGTTGACAAACCTTGCGCGAAAATCAATGACATGGTGGTATCGTCGTCAAGAGCTTCCTTTTCCTGAACCAATCCAAGCCGCTGCGCTTCCTCCCGGATGCGTGGAAGGTTCAGGCCACGGCCATCGTCACTGAGTGTGATGATCACTTCATTGCCTTCCTGACGCAATTGCAGGGTTACTTTTCCGCTATCTGGCTTGCCTGCTTGCTGTCTCTGCTCCGATTCTTCGATGCCATGCGCAATGGCATTACGTAGCAGGTGTTCGAGCGGGGGGTTAATTTTCTCTAGCACATTGCGGTCAACCTCAACTTCCGCGCCGAGAATTTCCAGAATAACCACTTTCCCCATATCCTCGGCCACTTGCCTGGCGATGCGGTAATAACGCTCGGCATAATTGCTAAACGGTATGGTACGAATCTGCAGCAAGGATTGTTGCAGCTGGTGGTTGATAACGGATTGCTGCGCAACGGATTCTTCAGCGGCATGATGTGTCGTACGCAAGCTTTTTTGTACGGTGATTATGTCATCAACACTCTCCGCCATCAGTCGCGTCAATTCCTGCAAGCGGGAGAAGCGATCGAATTCGAGCGGATCAAACGTGTGTTCGTTTTCATGTTGTTGCGCGAGGTGCGATTGCATTTGAGTTTCCGCCTGAATTTCCACTTCGCGCAACTGATCATGTAAACGATGTGTGCTCTCGGCAAGATCCTGCAAAGACTGTTTGAAATTGTTTAATTGCGCCTCAACTTTAGATCGCAGAATACTGGCTTCACCGGAATCATTCATCAGTCGATCAATAAGCTCAGAATTGATGCGTAAAATAGCCTTGGATTGAAGTAGCTCAGTTTTCTCAGGCGAGACCTGATTTTGTGCTGATGTATCCGCTGCACTATTGATATCAACTTGCTCCAAGACCACTGGAGTGCCCATATTTTGCAGCTGTTCAATCTGGCTACTGATGATGTCAAATTTACTTTCTAGCTGATCCAGCGCAGAATCCGACATATTATGCTCATGGAAAGCCGTTTCGACATGGCTTTCCATGGCATGAATCAAGTCGCCCAGCACTACAGCTCCCGTCATGCGGGCACTGCCCTTCAGGGTATGCAATAACCGTAACATCGCACGGTGAATATCGTCATCCCCCGGCAACATGCGCCAAGCCCGCAATTTGCTGCCAATTTGCGGAATGATGTCATAAGTTTCCTCAAGGAATGCTTGCAGCAGTTCCGGGTTGATCTGATCGACGACATCGAAAAGCGGCAGCACAGATTCGACTGACGTGGAGAGCAATGATGACTCCGGCAATGCCACCACTTCTTCGAATTTCACTGCAGGTCCATCGGCATTGACAACAAAGCCAATGACCTTAGCTTCAGCTTGTTGAGCCAGCAATTCTTTTACTGTCAGTAACAATTCTTTGGCATCAACATGGGTAGTGCCCTGTTCGCGCAAATCTCTGCACCATCCGGTATATGCTTGGCGTGCACGGGTAATCAAGTCTACTAATTGATCGCTAACCGGTATTTGCTCATTCAACCAATGATTCAGCACTTGCTCCAGATTCCACCCGACATCACTCATTTCCTCCAGCTTGACCATGCGGCCACTGCCTTTAAGTGTATGAAATCCACGTTGCAAACTGGTGAGCGCGTCATGATCATAGGCACCAATGCGACACCTCTGCAGATCATTACTGAGTTCCGCCAACACCTGATCCGCTTCTTCAAGGAAAATTTCGAGCAACTCCGAATCAACATCTTCGCTTGCCACTTCACTGCACACTATTTCCAATTGTGCTTCGTTGACAGGCGAAATTTGTATTGCTGGTGTCGATTGCGATGCTCTAGTACGGCGCATTGCTGCCATTTGGAATAATGCAAGCGCTTCCTCGACAATCTGGATACTATCGGGCTGCCCACTTCTCAGCGCTTCAATAAAGAAACCTAGGCTACTTAATCCATCCACAAGCAAAATCTGTTCTGATTCAATGATTACATAATCTGGCTGCAACAGTTTCTCAATCAGATTCTGACAAAGCTTCAATAACGTTTGGGCACGATCCAATTCCAGCATAACCAAAGCACCTGAAACTTGCTTGAATAAGCCTGAAAGCAAAGCTAGTCCGGATCGTTCGCTTGGCTCAAAAAAGAATTTATCCAGAATACTCTCGATTTGCGCAAGATTGGTCAGCATTTCTTGGGCAACTTGCGCCAGTAACTCTTTGTCCTGCGTGCTACTTTCTAACGCGTCAAAGAAAGGAACCACTGGCAATTCGTTAATGTTGACATCACCGGCAGTAACACTATGCAAACGAGAAACTAGAATATCAATCTGGCGTGGCAGTCCTGGCGACAATTTGTAAAAATCATCGAGGATGCTCTCAATCATCAATAAAGCAGTAGCCATTTCCATGGCCAATTCCTCGTCCATATCTTGCGGCTGTGCATGCAAATACGCGGCGGTATCACTCATTGCTTCGATCAGCTTGATTAACGGTGCACACTCCGTTTGCCGCGCTTGGTGCAAGAGCCAATCAAGATACTCTGACAGAGCAACCAAGCTCTCTTGATGCCCCGCACAAAACTCTCGCCAAATATCATTGGTTTGCATCAATGTACCGCGCAATCTTTCCAATAATGGATTTAGAAATTCCGACTGCTCAAATGTCAGCGCATCGGTGGCTGAGAGGCTTGGCCAAGCAAAGCTGCGCTTGATATCATCAATACGCTGTCCGGTCGATTCGCTATGAATAAGGTGATACAACAATTCCCGCATTAACACCGCCGTGTTACCCAATGTTCCAGCAGCCAAGTGACGAATCGCTTGCTCAATCTTCCCGCACAACCTCCGGGTCATGAGGTCAATTTGACTGCCATCCAAAAACAGCAAATCTTCCAAGAAACCAGCCGTCACCCACCAAAAAACACGTTGCTCTGCCGTTCCAGCAAATGCCTCGATCTGATTCACGGCTGCTGCCATTTGTTGCAAACCCTGTTGATTCGAAGGATCACGCAACCACTTCAGCAAACCTGCCTGATATTCGGCGCCCAACTGCTTGCCCAAGGTTTTGGCGGATATGACATCAATATGCGCAGCTGGGTCTTTTAGCACTGGATCCACGATTAATCGCGGAAAAAACAAATCACTTTCGGGTGCATTCTCGAAACCATACACTTGCATTAACGAGCGATAAACTGGGAACAATCGCAACGCATTTTCTTCGGCACCATCGATGAGTTCGTTGAGATAGAACAATAAAGCTTTGGTGGATTGTTTCAGCGTATCAATAACCGGCGGGCTCAGTTCAATTTTCTTATAAATCAGCGCATCAACCACTTGCTCCATTTTTTCCGTGACAATGGTGACGCTTGTCAGATTTAGCATCTCCAACAAGCCATCCAGCTGATGGATATAATTTCGGCAGTCTTTGATCAGCTTGTCATTATCGGGATGCTGGCTATACACCTCCAGATTTTGATCTATCAATGCAAATACCTGATAAATTCCATCCTTAATGCCAATAATTGCCGAAATGTTAAGTTTAGGTTGAGCGCTCATTTTCCGTACCCATCAATTCATAGTGAGACCGAAAATACCCTCATACCTTGAAATTAGATACCGATGCTTTCAGCTCTGATGCAAATCCAGTAATCTGTTTAATCGATCCGGTAGTTTTCAGGGTTCCTTGGGTATTCTGTCGGGTAATATGAAGAATTTCTTCCATATTGGCAACCACCTTGTGTGCTGCTCGTGTTTGCGCATTAGTCACATCAAAAATATTCGATACTAAATGAGCGAGCTGCTTGGATACTTGTTCGATCTCCTCCAAGGCCCTTCCGGCCGCATCGGAGCGCTTTGCGCCTTTTGCCACACCCAGTGTACTGCGCTCCATCGCAGCGATAGCGTCCTGGGTGTCACCTTGAATCGTAACGATCAAATCGCTGATTTGTTTGCTGGCTTCCGTTGACCGTTCAGCAAGGCGTTGTACCTCCTGCGCGATCACAGTAAAACCATGTCCCGCCTCACCGGCGGCAGTAGCTTGCAGCGCCGCATTCAAAGCCAGCACATTGGTTTGGTCGGTGATATCAGTAATCAATGCGACAATCTCGCCAATTTCCTGTGAACTTTCACCCAGGCGCTTAATCCGCTTTGAGGTATCCTGAATATAGGTACGAATCTCATTCATTCCGGCAATCGATTCACGCACTGCCGATGTGCCTTTTTCCGCCGTTGCCAACGATTGTTTCGCCACTCTTGCGGATTCCATCGCCATATCCGATATTTCGCTGATCGATTCGGTCATGCCTAAAACCGCAATCGTTGTCTGTTCGATTTTTTCCGTTTGATGTTGTGCAGCAGCTAATAACCCGGATGAAACTTGTTGTGCCTGATTGGATGCTCTCACCACTAATGCACTAGCTTGATTAACCTGCTCCACCAGGGTATGCAACTCCTCAATCGTACAATTGATGGCATCGGCAATGGCACCGGTTGTGCGGTTAGTGATATCGGTGCGAACCGTTAAATCGCCGTCGGCAATTCTTTTCATGTTATCCAGCAAATTCACAATGGCTTTTTGTGTTTTGGCCACTTCGTTGCGGCTGGCTAAATCTTGATAGCGTGCATTCTGACGCACTGTCCGGATAAAAAAGATCAACGCAAGCAACACACAAGTACCGAGCATCACCATCAGTCTATTTAAACGCGATATCTTGTGCGAGGTTTGCTCCTGAATCTGATCGCCCAATTCGCGCGAGATATCCAGCATTACATCACTCTTGCTTACCATCTCATCAATAGCCAACTGTACCGTTGCTGCTGTAGAAATCTCTTTTTGTATCACGTGCAGGTGATCATCGAGCCTTCTCACCAATGCATAAACATGCGAAATCAGGTCCTGAATCATTTCATCCCGACTTGAAGCTACGCCCAAACCGTTCTCGCCTTGGCTTAACGCGTGCGTAATCGCCGAAATATGTGCATGATCCTGTGTCAATTGCGCAGTAACTTCTGCCAGTGGAAATTCGATTGGCAGTAGCGTTTTCACATTTCTCGCGACGTTGCGTGCATGCATTCTTATGACTTCCACCGTACGTACTTCATTCGACAGATTGCCAATTTGCACCATACGGCTGATCAATTCTTCACTACGCCTGTTCAGTTGACTATGCGCAATATGGATCGCTTTGATACTGCTAATGAGTTGCAACAGCGATTCTTGCTGACTCAAAATCAGATGGATATTTCCTTCCTCAATTTGCCAGTTTTTAAGATAGGCATCCAAACTCTGCGACGATGCGTCTGCAACGGCAGAGATGGTCTTGCCATGATACAAACCACCTTGCAATAACAGCATAATATATCGATTCAGTTGATTCTGGCCATCTTGCAATGGTGTAAAAGCTGATACATTGCCGGTGATTATTTGCTGGGCGGCATTGGATACACGTAAATGCTGCAACTGTAACTGTGAAACAAGTTCTGGTTGTAGCATATTGTTTCTGGCTTGCTGTACACTGAAAATCAGTGTACTCAGTAGCAGCGCTGTGAAAAACATCACGATGCCGCCCAGTATCCAGCTATGGTTGAGCAAGGTGGTTTTTTTCGAAACATTTCTTTTCGCTGGCAGCGCGATAACCGGCAGCTTCTTTCCTATCGCAACCAGACCGGCTGTTAATCCAAATCGAGAAAAATTATTTTCCATTGTTTTCTCCTGCTTTCAGTTCAGCTTGCCTGAATATTCAAGCGCATTGACGGCAAAATCATCCGGCATAACCGATGTCAGCTGCTAGCTTAACCGCAGGAGTATGTGATCAAAAACAGAATAAGACCTGGAAAACAAGGTCTTTTAGATGTGGGATTGTGGATCGGTTATGCGAGGAATAATCTATACGCCGGATTCTTGGTTTCGTCCCAATAGCGATAGCCCAATTGATCCAGGAAAGCGTTGAAGTCAGATTTTTCTGCGGGAGGCACTTGGATGCCGATCAACACGCGGCCATAGTCGGCGCCATGATTACGATAGTGGAATAAACTGATGTTCCAGTTATGGCTCATGCTGTTCAGGAAATTCATCAATGCGCCAGGACGATCGGGAAATTCAAAACGATACAAAATCTCGTTTTTGACTTCGCGAGCCCGCCCGCCAACCAAATGTCGGATATGCAATTTGGCCATTTCATTACTGCTCAGGTCTTCGGTCGCCAGACCGCTTTGCTTCAATTCGCTGATCAGCTTTTGAGTTTCCTCCTGATTGCGTACCGATACGCCAACAAAAATATGCGCCACTTTCGAATCAGCATAGCGGTAATTAAATTCAGTAATGCTTTTGGCGCCAAGCAAATTACAGAATTTTTTGAAACTGCCAGGTTGTTCCGGAATCGTCACTGATATCACGGCTTCACGTTGCTCACCAATTTCCGCTCGTTCAGAAATATGCCGCAGACGGTCAAAATTCATATTGGCACCGGACGCGATTGCAACCAGCGTTTTATGCATGATTTTCTCACGTGCAACATACGCCTTGATACCGGCAATTGAAAGCGCGCCGGATGGCTCCATAATCGTGCGCGTATCTTCAAATACATCTTTGATCGCCGCGCAGATGGAATCAGTATCAACCAGAATCACTTCGTCGACCAATTCGCGGCATAAACGAAAGGTTTCCTTGCCCACATGCCGCACCGCCACACCATCCGCAAACAATCCCACTTGTGCCAGTTTGACACGACGGCCACTCTGCAACGAGCGGTACATGGCATCGGCATCCACCGGTTCAACGCCGATAATCTTGATTTTCGGATACAACCGTTTCACATACGCGGCAATTCCAGCGATCAAACCGCCACCACCAATCGGCACAAAAATAGCATGAATCGTACCGGTATGCTGGCGTAGAATTTCCATGCCGATCGTTCCCTGTCCGGCAATGACATCCGGGTCATCATAAGGATGCACAAATGTAGCTTGTTCTTCCTTCGCTAGTTGTATCGCGTGCTCATATGCATCGTTATATGAATCGCCTTTCAATGTCACCGTGGCACCCAGCGCCATGACCGCATGCACCTTGATCTGTGGCGACGTTTCTGGCATCACGATGGTTGCGGAACAATTGAGTTTCTTGGCAGCCAATGCTACCCCTTGCGCATGATTACCCGCGGAAGCGGCAATCACACCGCGATTGCGCACTGCAGGCGGCAGCTTGATCATCTTGTTATAGGCGCCGCGCAACTTAAAAGAAAAAACCTGCTGTAAATCCTCCCGTTTCAACAACACCTGATTATGGATCCGCGCAGATAAATTGGCGACAAGCTCCAACGGACTCTCAATCGCCACATCATAAACCTGCGCGGTCAGTATTCTTTCAAGGTAATTGTTTTTCATAACGAGAAGTGGATAAATTCGAGCGCTATTGTAATCCGGAGCTAGAAGGGGATTTTAGCACGATCGCGGATGACGTAAATTTTGTTGATTGGTGGCGTAGTATTAAAAACGAAGTTACTGCACTTGCACTGAGGAACTTCGCAAGCAATATCGCCATCATTGCTCAAGAATATTTCTGATCGGTTTGCACTAGCGGATTGTTCTCAGTTGCCGATGAATCGATTAATACATTCGAATAAATCCTACACATTTATGAGGCAACCCTTGGAAATTATTCTTTCAGTGCTGTGAATAATATTACTTCAAACCCACAATAGCACATAATTGCTTAATCGAGACCAAGCTTGAGAAATCTGCTTCATTTACTAACTGTAGAATTGATTCATAAGGTATTGGACGGCTGAAAAAGTACCCCTGCTGTAAGTGACAGTGATTTTCCAGAAGAGTCCGAGCTTGCCGCTCGGACTCAACGCCTTCGGCGATGATCGTAAGTCCTAAATTAGCTCCCAATCCGATAATCGCTTGCGTAATAGTTAAATCATTGATATTTTGATCTAGTGCGCGGATAAAAGACTTATCGATCTTCAGAATATCGATCGGCAATTCACGCAATAATGTAAGTGAAGAGTAGCCGGTACCAAAATCATCAAGCGCAATGAGGACACCAAGTCCTTTAATTTGCTGCAATATCACCGCGGCACGTGCCATATCGCTAACGACAGCACTCTCGGTAATTTCGAGTGTGAGTGAGGTCGCTGGTAGCTTGGTTTCAGTTAAAACCCGAGAAAGTGTGGGTAAGAAATTTTCATTCAGCAATTGACGCGGATGCACATTGACTGATACATGAATAGGCTTACTGCTCTGAATAAGTCTATACGCTGCAACGCATGCGGTTTTTAACACTTCTCTCCCTAGTTGCTCCATTAATCCAACGCTTTCTGCTAATGGAATAAATTCGCTCGGTGATAGGTATCCTCGTGTCGGATGAGGCCAACGAACCAACGCTTCCATGCGCACGATGCTTTGTTGATGAACATCAACAATAGGTTGGTATAGCACTTGTAAATGACCCTCATTTAAAGCAATGCGTAATTCTTTCTCAAATTTAAGCCTATCGCGCGTCCAAGCGACAGAGGACTCAGTTGAATAAAATCCGAAACTATTGCCACCTTCATTTTTTATGCGACGCATAGCAGTACTTGCTTGTTCTAAAACAATCTCATTGCCTTTCCCGTCTTCAGAGAAAAAACTAATACCAATGCTGACTGTCACAAATACTTCCTGGCCATGCAGAAAAAATTGATGCTCGATTAAATCTAAAGCTTCTTGAGCTCTTTGCGCAGCAATATCTTTATCATGCAAGTCATTAAATAGAAGAACAAATTCATCACCTCCCCAGCGTGCTAAAAAATCAGCATTTGAAATGATGTTACTGAGTCGCTGTGATACCATTTTCAGCAGCTCGTCGCCTGCGCGGTGACCTAATGCATCGTTAATTTTTTTAAAATTGTCTAAACTAACAAAAAATACAGCAATAATTTTTCCGTATTTTTTCGGTGATGATGTCATTGCTTCAAATCGCTTTAGCAGCAATGCCCGGTTTGGTAAGTTGGTCAATGTATCGTAACTTGCTTGATATTCAACTTGCCTTGTCAATTCAATGGTATCGGTGATGTCAGCAAGCGCAAACAAAAACCCCATCAACGCTTTATGTTCATCACGCAGCATATGGCGCGTAATCCGCACAGCGCGCTTCTCGCCACCAGAAGTTTTTAGATAGCACTGGATAGTACCGATACTGGATGCAGGTATCGGTATTTCTGAGTCTATTAACCCAGTAAAAGCAGTCCTATCCTGAATTTTACTAAGATGCATCAGTTTGAGTAACGATGCTCCTTGAGTTTGATTGAGCGTTACGCCAAGGATCCGCTCAGCGCCTTTGTTCATATAAATAATATGATTGCGCGTATCGGTCGTTATAACGCCATCCCCCACAGATTCCAAAGCTGCGCTTGAACCTGCCTTGGCAACAAAGAGTGATTGCATGAATTCGTTAATGCGTTGCCAACTCAATAGAGGGTAAATCGCTATCGTTCCAACCAATGCAGCACCAGGAGGAAACCAGATATGGAGAAATCGCAAAACGCCCCAAACAACACACAAACCAAAGCCAATTAGCGCAAGGAGCAATGGTATCGTGATGTTTCGCTGAAAAGTACCGAGTGTGAATAATATGGCGAATACCCAGGCTACAGAAATTAAGCTAACTGAATAGTTAGCTAGCGGAAGAATCATGCGGTCATGGATTAACATGGAAAGAACATTGGCATGCCACTCTACTCCACTCATCGGTCGACGGTTAATCGGAGAAACAGGTGTAGCAAATCGGGTTCCGATTCCGGTCGCGGTCATTCCAACAATGATAATCTTGTTTCTTAGGCTCGCTAAAATCTGATCATCCGACAATACCTGAGCATATGATACTTGTAGAAAACTTCCGGATTTTCCAGCATAGGGTATCAATACTTCGTGTGAACGCACCCAGCGCCCCCAAGGGTTAATATTTTCATCAGGAAAACTTTTAATCCAGTTTGCTATGTTTTGGTTAGCTGATGCAGCTAGGGTTAGTGCAAATGCTGGCCACTTGGGTTCTTCGATGCCGGCCGTTAGAAAAACCCGTCGGGCTATACCATCGCTATCCAGTTCAATATCAACGTGACCTAGCTTTGCATGCTGACGATAGATAGGAAGTGGTTCAACAAGATAAACATACTCTCTATTTTTATCAGCAACTGGAGCAACGGGGAGAATGATCATGCCATGAGACGCGATAGCCGCTGCCAGGGAATGATCCGCCTCAGGGTCGTTGGTTTGTGGTTCTGAGAATATCAGATCAAACGCAACTGAGTGGTTACCAATACTCTCTAATCGCTTGATTAATTCGGCATGTACACTTCTTGACCAAGGCCAACGCCCTAGCGTCTTTATGCTTTCCTCATCAATTGCAACGATAACAATACCATCATCCGGTGGATAATATTGTATGGTGGAAACTTGATCGTAAATAACTGCGTCAATACGTTCTAATACTGCAAAAAAGGACAAGAATCCCACACTTGTTATCAGCAGGATCGCACGCAAAACAAATGTGTTGCGAAATGCGCGATCTACCCACCGGATCATAAAAGTAGATCAATCAACGGTGCGAATGGCAACAACAACCAATAGGGATTAGCGTAAGGGATATCGATTTTTTGTGATGGTCCCCAAGGCCCTTCATAACCATCGGCTTCGATCGTTTTCGTACGCAAGAAATATTGACCTCCATCAGGTCGTGCGACTGTCAATTGGGTTGCTGAGGTTTTCTCATCATATAAAATTTGATTAAATGTCTCGTCGCGTGCTAACTGGAAATGAAAACTTTGATCTTCGCCACCGGCTCGCCATGCAAATGTCATTTGAGTTTTATCGAACTTTGTTGCTTCCATAGTTGGCCCTGGGAAGGGCATCCGGAATGACATGGCATCTGTAAACGGCCCTACACCTTCAGTCGTGGAAACCGATGCAATACGCCAAAAATAATGGCCCGGCGGCAAAGGATCGACCAACCGAAAGGTATTGTTCGTAACTTCGACGTTATCCATCGCAGTTGTTGCGAATCCGGGGTCCTGACTAATCATAACGCGGTAATGCGCCGCTTCCGGCTGAATCGACCATTGGAATTCGCGCTTGACCGGGTCAACCATGCCTTCAGGTAATGGCGCAATAATAAAAGGGGGTTCCGGACGAGCATTCAGTGTGAAAGTTATCGTGGCGTCATGCCCTTCAATACCGGCAGCATCAATGCCTCGAACTCGCAGCCAGTAGTCACCATCTGGAATATCACCATCACGGAAAGGTAATTTGTCTGTAGTAAACTCAGTCCATAAATTCTGGAAATTTTGATCATTAGCAATTTGGGCACGATAAGTCACAGCACCCGCAAGCGGATTCAATGAAATCACCAAAGGTAAGCGTTCATAGAGCACAGGGGTATTACTCAAATCCGGCGCAGACAACAATTTAACCGGTGAACCGGGTGGCGCACCGGGTACTGTGATCGTTCCAAAACCCGCCGAAACTGCAATTTCCTTTTTCTCACCCTCGACTTGCACTAAACCGGATAACACCTCACTGCTCGTATGCTCATCCTTGGTTGCTGTTCCAACCCGAAAATCAGTACCTCGCACGGAACTGACGGCAGATGGTGTTCTAATTCTAAAGCGGGTACCGATCCCTGTTTTTTGTGGCACGTCACTCTCGGTCCGACCCCGCTGCAATTCGATGAGCGTATCCACCGACCCGTTGTCACCCAGCACATTCAT
>RRZU012105941.1_pt1 | contig 18708 bp, 22 predicted proteins | sample 2165561 | NCBI WGS metagenome assembly RRZU01 (sample SAMN10456909, study PRJNA506462) | wastewater metagenome | isolation source: wastewater sludge | place: USA: Moscow, Idaho | reverse complement strand
ATTTAATAAAAAAAGCAAACCCTCTTCAAATCCGGCTTTGCTTTTTTGGTTTATCATTATAAAAACATATTTTCTTCCTTTAGGAATCGTATTCGTATTCCCAGTGTATATCGCCTTTTTCCTTACAACGGTCATAGTCGGCAAGGACGTCTACTGACGTCTTATTCATCAACAATAAAGCGATAATATTCGGAACAGCCATAAGCCCCATACTCATATCTGCCATCGTCCAAACAAAGTTCTGATCCACGAATTGCCCCATAAAGATTACAAATAAGGCAATAAACTTAAAGGATCCAATAATTGTTCTGTTGTTTGTGAAAAACTTAATATTTGACTCCGCAAAGAAATACCATCCGATAATAGTAGTAAGGGAGAACATACTTAAAGCGATGGATAAAAAAATAGCACCAAATCCTCCAAAACTCAGCTCAAATGCCTGCTGGGTCATAAGAGGGGATTCTACTTGCATCTGAGCAGCAGAAATATCTGTACGATAAGCGCCGCTTGTCATATTAACCATAACAGTTGCCAGACAAATCATGAATGTAGAGATAAATACCCCGATCATTGCGATAAAGCCTTGTTCTGCAGGATGATCTGTAGAAGCAACGGCATGAGAATGCGGTGTAGAACCCATTCCAGCTTCATTTGAAAACAGTCCTCTTGAGAGTCCGTAACGGATCGCATGCTGTATGGTAATCCCTAATGCTCCTCCCCCAATTGCTTGAGGTGCAAAAGCTCCTTCAAAGATCAAAAGGATGGAAGGAATTAACTGTCCTATGTTTAAAATTACGATTAAAAGAGATCCTAAAATATAGGCAAAAGCCATAACAGGAACTACCTTTTCTGTAAATCCTCCGATTCTTTCCATTCCACCTGTAAGAATGGCCCCTACTACTGCCACAAGTCCTACTGTTATCCACATTTCAGACAAACCGAAGGCTTGATTTACAGATAGAATAACAGAGTTGGATTGTACCATTAACCCTACTACTCCAAGGGCAAAGATACAAATTGCTGCAAATATTTTTGCCAGCCAGCCGTTTTTTAAACCATTTTTTATATAATAAGCTGGTCCCCCGACTAATTCACCATTTTCTGTTTCTCGATACACCTGAGCCAATACGGCTTCTGAGAATATCGTCGCCATTCCGAAGAATGCTGAAAGAAGCATCCAGAAGGCTGCTCCCGGACCCCCTGTAGCGATCGCTGTTGCTACCCCTACAATATTTCCAGTCCCTACCTGTGCTGCTATCGCTGTAGAAAGAGATTGGAAGGGTGTCATTCTTCCTTCTTCTACAGGTACTTTGTTTTTTATATCTTGTATCATTTTTTTTAGGGCGGGCATTACCCTTGAAAACTGGGGGAATTTTAGACGGATTGTCATATAAATTCCTATCCCTACAAGCAATACTAATAGAATATAATTCCATAGTATGGTGTTGATAAATTTTACCCCTGATAAAAAAATATCCATTATTGTTTATCCTTTCTCTCTAATGCATCCTATTCTTAGGATCATTCTGGTAGACAGCAGTTTCAAAAAATAACATGTATAAAACTAAAGTTTTTATAATCTTCAAAGAAAATTCTGCTGCCAAAAAGTTTGCTTCCTAGCTGATGCCTTTTTCTAAGCCTTGTAGGGCTCGTCTAATTTAAATACGAAATGAATGATGATCCAGATTACAGCCGAACGAATAAAAGCTGCTAAAAATACAGTTTGAAAATCGACTGGAACGATAGCGGATTGCAAAAATATGAATCTCGCTAAGTATTCTGCTGAATTCGCACCAAAATCACATAACATTAGCAAAAGAATCAACGGTGATTTATACACTGATGTATCGTGGCGTATTATAAGATTGAACAATAGACCGTAGACAATATAGAAAACAATCTCAAGGGCATAATTTAATACCATATTATCGAAAGATCCTGCTCCAGCATAAGCAGTTAAAACACGTGCTAAAAACACAGCAATCCCTGCTAGTAAAGACGTTTTCATTACATGTAAACTTTTATCACGATATAAGGCTACTATAAGAACTATAATTCCTAAGGAAATACGAAGGCCTCCATCGCCGACAGAAATATTAAGCAGCGATGCAATTCCTGCTAATAGAGCAATTACAAATGGGTTTGACATATCTTTTCTCCTTTCTTTAAAATCACAAGGATTATCTTGCGATAATCCTTGTTTCTTTAAGACGATAATTTCAATATTATTTTATCAATTGGCTTTGGAAAATGCAATCAGTACAAAGTTTTAAAGTATATATACTTTGTCACTTATCCTACAAATGACTCTTTTCAAACTTTCTTCTTTCTTCTCTCCTCTTTGATTTTCTACCATTTATAGATTTTCTCCTCAAAGAACAAGGGGATTAATATCTTAAAACTTTTTTATATATATTTATGTGTTTTTTTTAACAATTAATGTTCTTATATTTAATATATATAAATAGTAACTAAGGTCTTAATAGACTTTTAGAACGATGAAATTGTTCTAAAGCAATTTTGAATTTTACTTTTATAGAGATGTAAATTATTTATGATAAATCTTGGGGAGCAAAAGAAGGAAAAAAATAAAACCGCAATTTCATATTCAAAAGAAAGTTTGCAGATCCCCAAGTTCTTTATTCTTGGAATATAGATTTATTAAACCATTTAGCAGGAAATAAAAAAAGGAGACTTCATAAATATAAAGATTTCCTGTCTCTTTGTCAACAATTTCTGTTGTAATTTATCTATCTCTTCTATTAGACACTGCTTTTACTGCTTCTTTTTTATTCTCACTAACTCATCTATTTTCTTTGATCATTTATATATCTGCTAGGTACCGGTTTCTTTTTATGAAATAGAGGCTTCTGCTTCTATTCTTTAATGATAGGACTAGTAGATTCTCGTATTATGAGATTTCCTTCAAATATCTGATCCCTAGGAACAACTTTTCCCGCCATAAGATCAACGAGACTTTGAGCAGCACAGGTTCCAAGCTGGTCAAAAGAGATATTGACTGTTGTAAGAGAAGGGGAAACCATTTCTCCTACCCTATATCCTCCAAACCCGCAAAGACTGAGGTCATCGGGAATCTTGATTCCCAGCTCGTAACAGGCTCTGTGAACACCTATTGCTATGTTGTCTGTTGCGCAGATCACACAGCTAGCCTTTGTATGAGGTAATGCCTTTAAGGCTTCTTCTTTTGAATCAACCGCAAAAAATTCGCATTCTTGATATTCAATCTCTACATCTGCCTGCTGAAGGATATCAAAGAGCCCTTTTTGTCGATAAATCCCCACTGCTTCATCATCTTGTTTTACGCCGAAATACAAAAATTTACGATGGCCTAAACTTAAAAGATATTCTGCCAATATACAGGCAGAATGATAGTCATCATTTCGTATACAATGAACCCCATCGATCTTCTGCCCAATGACAACCATGGGAATCTCAATGCTCTTTATAACTTTCTTTAACTTATTTGTCACTACAGTTGCAAAAAAGATTACTCCTCCCACTTTCATTCTCTCTAATTCCTTTAGGCTCTCTACCTCTTTATCTAAATCTTGAGTCGTATTGACAAGACAAAGTGTATTTTTATTCTTATAAAGTACATCATCGATGGCTTCTAGGCTGATATTTAAAGAATGACCATCTAAACGAGGAATTATAGTTGCTACTAAAGGACTTACACTGGCTTTTAAACTTTGGGCAAAGGCATTGGGCTGATAGTTCGTTTTTTGGACAACAACCTGTATTCTTTTGCGAGTCTCTGGACTAACGGATCCTCCATTAAAATATCTGGAAATTGTGCTCTTTGAAACATTAGCAAGTTTCGCTATTTCATTGATCGTAACCATTCATTTCCTTCTTTCTACTATTCTAGATATTAATAGTTAAACTTTTGTATAAATTATATCATAATTTGTAAAATTATTACACTTATCTTAATAAAATTTTCAAAATAAATTCTGCACTAAAAACATATAAAAAATTGTACCTGCAGCTATCGAAAGAAGCATTTGCCGTTTTAATTTGTGTATGACTATTACAAGAACCGTACTAAAAAGTTCCGGAATCCCTCTGTTTCCGGCTAGAAAGTCAATATCCTTTAAGCTGTAGACAACAAGAAGCCCAAAAACAGCAGCGGGAAGAACCTTCCCTAAATATTCTATAAATCTTGGTGTTTCTCTTTTTTGAGGAAAGAGTATAAAAGGCAAAAATCGAGTTATCATCGTGCCGATGACAACGACAGCTATTGTAATCATTCTTTCTGCAAAATTCATTCCATAACCTCTCTTCTTTCTAATTTCGGTTTCATCATTCCAAGACTAAGAAGTATTGTAATCATTGCAGGAATCATAAAAGCCTCTTTCCCGAAGAAGACCCGGCAGAGGATTGATAAAACAAGACCAATTATAGAAGAAGTATGCCTTTTTTCCTTCATCCACTGTTCCATAAAAATCACAATAAACATGGAGGCCATAACAAATTCGATTCCTTCCGTATTGATCGATATCAAGGAACCGAACACAGCTCCCATAACCGCTCCAGAAACCCAGTATATCTGATTCAATAAGGTGACAAAAATCATAAACCAGTCCTCATCCACATCTTTTGGAATATCCACTGCATAGTTTATGGAAAAGGATTCGTCGCACATACCAAAGATTAAATAAAAGCTCTTCCATCCTTTCCCCCGATACCGGTCCAGCATAGAAATTCCATAAAACAAATGGCGTGCATTGATCATCAGTGTCATCAAAAAAGCTTGAATAGGGTTAAAGCTTGCTAGGAGAAATCCAACCGTTACAAACTCCATACTTCCAGCAAAGATCAAGGTGCTCATAAGCAAAGAGTACCACACGTTAAACCCAGAAGCATTCATATAAATTCCATAGGTGAGTCCCAAAAACCAAAATCCTGCAAATATGGGAATTGTATAGGGAAAAGCTTTCGAAAAAGCCTTACTAATTTTTTCTTTTCTTTCCATTATTACCTCCTAAGAATGTATGATATCATAAAAGACTATAAAAAAGACTCTTTTCCAAAGAAAAGAGCCTTTCTGTATAGAATACTTATTTTGTCAATTTGTCGATCACCTTAATGATTTCCTCTATCTTTTCTTGAGCACTCTCTTCATCCTTCGATTCCATAGATTCCTTGACACAGTGATGAAGATGGGCTTCCAATACATCGCGATTGATCCCTTTGAGAGCCTGTATTACTGCCATAATCTGGTTTGAGATATCGATACAATAACGGTCTTCTTCTACCATTCTTTGAATTCCTTCAATCTGGCCTTTGACCGTTTTTAAACGATGTTCTACTTTCTTATTATCCGCTTTCATTTTTATCCCTCGATATCGATGACGTCGTATCCTGCCTCTGTTACAGCATCTTTTAACACACTGTTATCCATATCTTCATTTACTTCCACATTCGCTATCTTTGCCTCTAGATCAACTTCCGCCTTTACTCCCTCTATTTCATTTAAAGCGTCTTCTACTCTTTTTTGGCAGTGGCCACACACCATTCCTTCAATATGCATTACTTTTTTCATCCCTGTTTCCTCCTCCTTTTTAATATTATTAGATTTTTCTCTTTTATAAGATTCCAAAGTTTCTTCTGCCTTAAGGGGCTCTATATGAATCTCTTTCTTTTCTTCTGGCTTGTATTCTTCGTAATTCTCTTTGGAAAGACTATGGAACTTTCTTAACCGCAAAGCATTTGTAACTACAAATACAGAACTAAAGCTCATGGCTGCCGCCGCAAACATAGGATTCAATATTATTCCAAATTTCGGATAGAGCACTCCTGCAGCTACTGGAATAAAAAGAACATTATAGAAAAAGGCCCAAAAAAGATTCTGCTTTATCGTTCTTATTGTCGCTCTTGATAGTTCTAATGCAGTAACAGCATCTTGCAGATCTGAACGGATAAGAACAACATCTGCAGATTCGATAGCCACATCAGTTCCAGCTCCTATAGCGATACCTACATCTGCCCTTGCTAAGGCCGGTGCGTCATTGACTCCGTCTCCTACCATAGCTACTTTCTTCTTTCCTTCCTGAAGTTTTTGAATAACATCATTTTTGTCTTCCGGAAGTACATCTGCATAATATTCATCAATAGGAAGATTTTTTACAGTAGCTTTTGCTGTTCTTTCATTGTCTCCTGTTAGAAGAACACGGTGAACTCCGTCTTCTTTTAATCGATTCAAGGCTCGTTCGCTTGTGTTTTTTACAACATCAGCTGCCGCAATGATCCCTATAAGCTTTCCTTCTTCTGCAAAGTACATGGGCGTTTTTCCTTCGTCAGCTAAGGCTTCTGTCTTAGATAAAAAGCCTTCTACAGATATTCCTTCTTTTTCCATAAGCTTTCTATTGCCCGCTGCAACTCTTTTTCCATCTATCTCTCCATGAATTCCCATTCCTGTAACAGCTTCAAACTTTTCCACCTTAGAAAGGCGGATATCCATATCCCTTGCAGCCTGAACAATGGCATCAGCCAAAGGCTGCTCAGAAGCTGTTTCTAAAGATGCTGCTTTATGGAGAAGTTCTTTTCCTTCTATCTGAAGAGGAAGTATATCTGTTACATAAGGCTTCCCTTCTGTAATTGTCCCTGTTTTGTCGAAAACCATGGTGTCAATTTCGTGAAGAACTTCTAAGGCTTCAGCGCTTTTTATTAGAACACCGTTTTCAGCCCCTTTTCCTGTTCCTGCCATAATGGCAACAGGTGTGGCAAGACCCAAAGCACAAGGACAAGATATAACGAGAACAGTAATGGCAAGTCTTAAGGCAAATTCAAAGGGCTGTCCTGTAAATGTCCAGAACAGAAACACTAAAACTGCAATCACAATTACGATAGGAACAAAAATCCCTGCTACCCTATCAGCGATACTTTGGATGGGAGCCTTTGTAGCGTTTGCATCTTCTACCAGACTTATGATTTTTGCAATCGTTGTATTTTCCCCCACTGTTGTAGCTTCAAATTCAATGGTTCCTCTTTGATTGATTGTCGCGGAAATTACCTTGTCTCCTTCTGCTTTTTCAACAGGAATACTTTCTCCAGTCAATGCAGATTCATCTAGAGATGTTTGTCCCGAACGGATAATTCCGTCTACAGGTATACTTTCTCCTGGACGGATAATAATAATATCCCCTGTTTGAACCTCTTCTACCGGTACATCGACTTCTGTTCCATCTTTTATAACATGGGCAAACTTCGGCTGAAGATCCATCAGCTTTCGAATAGAATCCGTTGTTTTCGATTTTGAGCGAACTTCTAAATATTTCCCCAAGGTAATTAAGGTGACAATCATCGCAGCAGATTCAAAATAAAGATCGTGCATATAGGTGTGGACAATATCCATATCATCAAAAGCAAGACCGTAGTTGATGCGATACAATGCTAAAATCCCGTAAAGAAATGCCATCCCCGCTCCTACTGCAATTAAGGAATCCATATTCGGATTTCTTTTCCACAGAGCCTTTAACCCTCTTGTAAAATAAGATCCGTTTACCATCAATATCGGTAAGGTTAAAACGAGCTGTGTTAAGGCAAAATTGCTGCTGCCTAGTGGTCCTTCCATAAATGAAGGCACCGGGGCTCCAAACATGGTCCCCATAGAAAAATACATGAGTATGATCAAAAGAGGTATGGAAATCATCAGCCTCTTTTTCATTTCTTCTGCTTCTTTTTCAAAGAGACCTTTCCGGTCCTCTCCTTCTGAATCCGCTTTGCTGCCTGTTTTTTCCTTCAGAAAGGCTTTGTAGCCGGCATTTTCCACTGCTTCTATAATCTTCTCCGGGTTTGTCTGGTCGCTGTCGTACCGGACATCCATAGAGTTTGTCATCAGATTTACAGCAACATCCTCTACTCCATCTATCTTTTCTACAGAACGATTCACTGCCTGCTGACAGGAAGCGCACGTCATTCCCTCTACATTAAATCTTTTATTTAATTCAGTCATGAAATACCTCCTATTCTTTTTCTTTCTTATAGTATACACCCCCTCGGGGTCCCTGTCCAGTTTTTTTCCAAAGTCTACGAATTTTATAAATTTTTACTACAATCTATTTTTCGTATATTTACTGGATTGATTTTCTAAAGACTATTACACTATAATAATAATATGAGTTTGGAATTATTATCAGTAAATAAAGAGGTGTATTATGACAAAAAAATTGAATACACAAGAAATCCTTGAAAATAAAAGAGAACGGATTCATCAAGTTCAAAAAATCATTCGGTGGGCAACTTTTATAATTATTCTTTCCGTGATCCTATTTCTTCTCTATGGACACAGCAGACATTGGTTCGACTCGCCAGAAGTTCTCCATAACTATTTTAAAGCCTTAGGGGGCTTCGGGGTGGTGCTTTCTTTCCTGCTTTTAGTGGGCAACACTGTTTTTCCTGTTATCCCCGGCGGACTGCCTGCTTTAGCTCTTTTTATGCTGAACGAAAAGTTTATAGGTTTTCTTCTTGTTATGGCTGCAACGATACTAGGCTCGGTTATTAGCTTTCTCTTAGTAAAACGGTATGGAGAACTTTTCGTTAAGGCCTTTATATCCGATAAAGTATACGATTCTCTCGTGAAAAAAATATACGATGAACGAACTGCAACAAAATTAGCAATCTTAGCCTTTTTGATTCCCGGCATGCCCGATGATGCTACCGTTATGATCTGCGGACTGACAGATATGAGTTTGCAAAGAATGGTCTTTTTATGTTTCGTTTTTAAACCCTTGCCAACTTTCCTCTATTTATACGGAATTACAAGCCTATTTCAATGGCTCCTCAAATTTTTCCTATAATCTTGTGGTAGAATTATTTGTATATAGGTTTATCCAAATAAATAAAGCAGGTGTTTTATGAAAAAGAAAGCAACGTTAACCATACTTGCCGCAAATCTAATTCTTTATATCATTATGGAAATATTCGGCGGCTCGACACATACAGGAGTTTTAGTCTATTTCGGGGCGATGTTTAAGCCCCTAGTTCAAATGGGGGAATGGTGGAGATTTTTCACTCCAATTTTTCTTCATATCGGTTTTTCTCATTTATTGATGAACAGCTACTCTTTGTTTATCTTAGGTCAATCTTTTGAAACATTATATGGATCTGTAAAGTTCATTATCATTTATTTGTTTTCCGGTATTATGGGAAATCTGATGACCTTTGGACTGGGAAATGATATGACCGTAAGTGCAGGAGCGTCTACGAGTATATACGGTCTGTTCGGCTTAGGAATTGCTATTATGGTCTTCTACCGGGAAGACAAGCTGCTTCAAGAATTTTCCCGGTCTTTTGTAATACTTCTTGTGATCAACTTAGTCTACAGTTTCACTATTCCGGGAATCGACATGCTTGGACATTTAGGCGGTTTGTTGGGAGGGATTTTCCTAGGAGGAGTCTTCCCCATTGTCAACCGCAGTCTTCAAAAATACTCCCAGATAATAGGGGCTATTTTATATCTTCTGGTCGCAGGATTTCTCTTTGCAAAAGGAATGAATATCATTTAATTCCAAAAATACAAACTTCTCCCAAATATTGTAATCAATACAATGTTTTAAATGTTAAACCATAAAATTTTGGGTATATATATTACTGTATGAATATAACAAATATTAAGGGGGAATTTTTAATGGAGTTTAAACTTTACAAATGTAATGTATGTGGAAATGTAGTCCTAAAAGCTGTAGATGATACAGAAAGTTTAGCATGCTGTGGAGAAGACATGGAGCTTCTACAAGCAGATACTGTAGATGCAGCGAAAGAAAAACACGTACCTGAAGTTGAAAAAAATGGTGAAGAATTATCTGTTGTAGTTGGATCTGTAGAACATCCTATGGAAGAAGATCATTACATCACAAACATATTTGTACAACAAGGCGACAAAGTTCAAGTAGCTTACTTAAAACCTGGCGACGCTCCAAAAGCTAGTTTTAAAATCGAAGGCGGACCTGTAACTGTTTATGAGTACTGTAATAAGCACGGTCTTTGGAAGACAGAAGCATAATTTAGCCTAAAAAAGAGGATACTCTATCCTCTTTTTTTTAATGAAAAAAAAGAGGATTCTCTGTAAGAAAAACCCAAGTCCATCGGCTTGTGGAGTACAGATCTTTGTAAAAATCTGCTTTTCAGATCCTCCCGAAGCTTTGGATCTAGGATTATGGATATAAAAAAAGAAGCCCGCTTAACGCAATGCTCCTAAAAGATCTGCTCCTCCTTTGACTAGGTAAAACAATAATAAAAGAGATATGATTCCTCCTAAGGGTAGAAGGATTCGAAATGCCGTCTTTTTTGTTTTATGGTGAAAAACTTTGCTTCCTATAAAAGCTCCTATTCCTCCCCCCGCCAAAGAGAAAAATAGGAGAACTCTTTCTGAAATTCTCTGACCTCGTTTTCTCGATTGTTTCTTATCATAGCCCATTAGAAAAAAAGCGATCAGATTCCATAAGGCAAAAAGCTTAATCATTCGCTTCTACCCCTCTTTTAAAGCGGCTGATAAAAGGCGGAATCAACAAGAGCTGCAATGCAATCCCCGGAAGTCCTGTTGCAATCCCTCCTGTCACAAAGAGAATTGGATTCATCTGTACACCGAATAGAGCCACTAATAAGGCTACCACTAGGCCGGCCACAATTCTTCCTGCGATCATCGCTGTAATTAGAACAAAATATGTATTCCATCCTTTTCGATTCGATAAAAGAGATGTAACCACTGCATATGCTGCCAGCTCACAGACCATAATCGGCGCCATGGGCATAAAAACAGGCATTCCTGTCATAATACTGCTTAGAAAAGGAGTTACTGCCCCTACAATGAAACTTGTAGAAGGTCTTAAATAAAAACCTGCTATCAAAATCGGAAAATGCATGGGTAAAAATATCGTTCCAGCTATCCCTGTAGAATGAAAGATAAAAGGTATGACTAAACCGAGTAGAATAAAAAAAGCTCCTAATACTAATTCCCTCGTTTTTTGATTTCTGACACCTTCGTAATTTCTCATATTATTTCCTCATTTCTTGGAAGAATGATGCGATCTTTTCCACAAGCTCCTGGCAGTTTCTGCTTTCTTGAGCTCTTTTTTCCATGGGGCAAAGACCATCTTTACTCCTGTTTAATATCCTATCTACTAATATATCATATTTAAAAGGAATATTTTTCTTTTCCAAAAATTCTTTCGCACTTTTCGAAAAGACCTGGCCATAGACCTCACTCACTCCGATTTCCTCTGAGATCATCGCATGAGCAAGCCCTACCACTGTATCTGCTACAGAGGATTTCTCCAAATCTTTTTCTTGAAGGGCCTTTAAAATGGGTTCGATTCCTTTTTTGTTTTCTTCAAAAAGAACCCTTCCCTCCTTTACAAAGACGATGGATTTTCCCTTATCCAGTTCCCTAGCAGCTATCTCTATATCCTTCATACCTTGTCTCATAAAATGTCCGTTTCCTTTCCCTTTTTACAACACCGATCAGCAGGCCTTGTTGCAGATTCTCTTTAAGCCTAAAATTTTAGCCGGTCCTGCAATTGTATTTCCATAGAAATACACATCCTTGTCTAGATCTATATAGTCGATAATCGTGCCATTGACAATAGTGCTTCCGGTACAGAGTATAAGATCTGCCCAGTCTACTATTTCTTCATAATCTTTTACACCATCTTCTATAAGAACGCCTAAGTTTCTGCTTCCGATATTTTCCTTATTCAAATCCAGCACGCGAATCTTAAAGCCTGTTTTCACCAAGGCTTCTATAAATGCCGGCTGATAGCCGATCACAGCGATTCTGGTATCTTTCTTTTCTTTAAAGATCTCCACAAGCTCCCAGGCACATTCCTCCGGCTCTTCCCCCTGGCAGTGGACAGTCCCCTTTATCAGATCAAAATGCTTCATTACAGCATTTAGGGCCGCAATAAAAATCCCCCGATCATATTCTTTCTCAAGTTCTAAGTTGATAATATCTTGCACGGTTCCATGAAAAGCAGAACCTGCCAAGGTAAAAGCCTGACCCTTTGCTCCCCCGAATTCTGCTTCTAATATCTTTTCTTTTCCAGTAAGCAGGGGATAATCTTTTCTTTTTGTATCCCCTAAAACATCGATTCCTTCAAGTAATCGAAAGGAGACTTCGATTTCTTCCTTTTCAATTTTCTTCTCTTTTACAAGCTTTGTAAAGTACTCTTTTAATTTTATGTAAAGATCCATTTCCTGCTCCTTTAGAACATTAATATACATTATATGTATCTATTGTATAATAAACACTAAAAGAATCAATAGATTTCTAATTATTTGTAAAAAAATTTCTGGGTCAGAACTCTAAGTTTGCTCCATTATTCCAACAGCAATCCTTCTAAATCTTCTTCTTTTAATTTCTTCATTTCTTCTTTGCCTACTCGTTTCTGTATTCTACCTTCCTTTAAAAAAATAAGTTCATCTCCTAATAAAAGAGCCTCCTCCATACTATGTGTCACATAAATCACGGGAATATTCTGAAAATCCGCTAAGTTCCGAACCCCTTCCAAGGCTTCTTTCCTGAGACCATAGTCTAAAGCGCTCACTGGTTCATCCAGCAATATTAAATCCGGTTCCATAACCCATATCCGAGCCAAAGCCGTCCTCTGCTTTTCTCCTCCGCTAAGATTTTTAACATTTCTTGACTTTAAAGATCGAATCTTAAAATAATCGAACGCCTCCTCAACTCTCTTATCCTGGACTTTGAGGCAGACAGATTTCATTTTTAAGGGAAATCTAATATTCTCTTCTACATTTAAAAAATCAAAAAGTTCGTAATGCTGGTATACAAATCCGATATTTCTTTTTTCAGGACCAAGGTCGTCGATTCTCTTTTCTCTAAGGCAGATGCTTCCTTTTCCCTTATAACGGCCGGCTATGGTTTCTAAAAACAAGGTTTTACCTGAACCAGATGGACCTAAAACCACAAGGATATTCCCCTTATCCACATCTATCGAAATATTTTCTAATTCAAAAGCATTTATTTGAACAGATAAATCACGAATACTAAGCATATTATCCCTTCCCTTCTATCCACTTAAATATCGATACTGTTAAAACAGAGATTATGATCAACAGCAGGGAAAGACCGGAGGCTATATCCGTATCTCCAGTGGAAATATTTAGAAAAATGGAGGTTGCAAGGGTTTCTGTTTTCATTCTTGTAATTCCTACAAGCATCATAACGACACCGAACTCTCCTACTGCTCGAGACCAGTTCATAATTGTCAAAGCAAGCAGCTCTTTCTTTAAGGAAGGTACCACTACATAGATAAAGGTCTTCCATTCATCTGCCCCTAAGCTTCTCGCAGTAAAAATCATCTTCCCATCGATTTTATTATAATAGGTCTCTAATGTTGTTATGGAAAAAGGAATATTTATAAAAAGCATGGCTAAGTAAACACCGGATTGCTGGTATACAAAATCAACCCCGAAATTCTCCAAAAGAAATCCCCCTATTCCATTTTGTCCAAAAAACAGCAAAAGGGCAATCCCTGAGACAAGATGAGGGATTCCCATAGGTAGGCTATACAGATACCTGCAGGCTGTTTTTATTTTTTGTGAACCATATAAAAGCTCGTTGCACATCAGCAAACAAAGGCCTGTACATAAAAAAGAAGACAAAACACTTGCCTTCATCGTCAATATTAGAGCCTTCTGAATTTCAATTTCATAAGGAAAAGTGACGAGATATCTCCATCCTTTTTTGGCAACGGATAAAAAGGGCAGCAGCAGGAAGCTGGTCGTCAAAACAAACAGCAGCCAACTGATCCCTTTAAATATCTTATTCACTTATCCACCCTTTTAAAACCATACTGCTCAAAAATAGCCTTTCCTTCTTCGGACAAGATCAGCTCCATAAAAGATTTTGATTCATCCTTGTTTTGAGTAGTCTTTAATAAACCGCTCATAATGATTTGATCGATATTTTCTTCTTCTGGAATTTCAATGATCTCAAATTTATCTTTTTGAGAATAAGCTCCATCCTTTGTTACGATAGCACAATCTGCATTTCCTGCCTCCACCGCTGTATAAAGCTCGTTTACCGTTGCTGTTTTTACAACAACATTTTTAGAAACAGTGTCCATATTGTTTTTTTTGAAAATTCCTTGTGATGTTTTTCCTATGGCATTCGATTTTTCCTCTCCTAAGGCAATGTTTATCCCCTCTTTTTCTAGATCCTTCAGTCCGGTAATATTCTTAGGATTTCCTTTCCCTGCAATAATAACCGGTGTATGATGGGCAATTTCATTTCCTTCTTCCACAAGATCTTTTTCTTTAGCATCTTTGTAAACATCTTCTGAACCAACAATAAACAAATCCCCTTTTCCTGAGGATTCCAACTGAGCTAAAAGCTGTCCCGATCCGGCATAGATATAGTTGATTTTGTTACCGCTTTTCTTTTCATAGATCTCCTTGATCTTCTCCATCGGCTTTTTTAACCCAGCGCCGGAGTAGACCATAAGTTCCAAGCTTCTACCTTTTGCTTTTCTTGTGTTTTTTCCTTCTGCCTTTGAGCCTTTTGATTTCCTTCTTCTTGGCAAGCTGTACCTAAAAGAATAATGGCCAGGAACATGATACATATTTTGCTTAGTTTTTTCATAATACCCTCCGTTATGTTTTTTATATAATATCGGATTATATCATTTTAGTTTCTTTTAATCAAATTTAGTTAGTTTTATTTATTTTAGTTACAGTCTAAAACGTCTGCTAGGAATATTATTTTGTTTTTAAAAAGGACAAAAAAATTGCTCTAAAGTAGTAACGAAAGCAGTCTTTCACTCTACTTTAGAGCAATTTTTATTCATTCTCCGCTAGATATTCTTCGATATCTAATTCCATAATATATCGATCTTCATTTTCTCCATACTCGTTCATAGACATTCGAATGGGATTAAATCCAATCTTGTCCCCATAGAGACGAAGTGCCGGTTTGTTATTCACATCAACTGTAAGCTGCAGCCGTTCAAAGCCTAAGTCTCCTAAATCTCTTATCAATATTATTAAAAACTCATAACCCAAACTTAATCCTTGAAGTTCTTCTGCGATGGCATAGTCGAAAAGATAGGCCATCTTTGGATCCGACCAGTCTCTCATAAAAGAGGCCATCCCCAAAACTATGTTTTTGTTTTCATTTGTCATTATATATACATTTCCATGACGAAGAAGAGGAACAAATCCAAACTCATCTAATGCACTGTGACCAAATACTGTATCCCAAAATTCTATCATGTCTTTTAAAAGCCGCAAGCTTTTCCCTGACACTTCGTATACGGCTAAAGACTCTACTCCATCGATATTCTTGACAATCCTGTGGGTAATCTGGTCTATTTCTTTAAATTTCATCAATCTTCCACCTTTCTGTAATAATCATATCATATTATAAAAAAAGCCGAATGAAGATACATTTTTTCTGCTAACTATTCACTTAGCTGTAAAACAAAAAGTCGACGCGGAAACGAATCTTATCTTTTGCCACTTTCGTCGCACGAATCCGTCCTCCATGGCTTTTTACAACAGCTCTTGCAAGGGATAAACCTATTCCATAACTTCCCCCATCTCGTGTACGAGACATATCCTCTCGATGAAAGCGGTTAAACAACCGTTCTAGATTTCCTTCCGGCATCACCGCTACAGTATTTGCAATTTCAAAAATTATATTTTTCCCTTTTTTTTCTAAAAGAATTTCTATTTCTCCTTCTTCTGGCGTATATTTTATACTGTTGTCCATTAGAATTGAGATTAAATGAGACAAACGGTTGGGATCGCCGCTGATATAGAGATCCTTTTGAATCTGTTTTTGAACTTTTATCTTTTTTTGATCGGCTAAGACGGTAAAGGGCTGGATCGTTTCTTCTGCTATCTCTGACAGATTTGTTTTTATAAAATGAATATCTGTATTTTCTTCATCCATTTTCGCTAATGTTAAGAGATCTTTAATAAGGAGATTCATTCTTCGAACTTGATTTTGGGTACTTTCGATCCATTCATTCCGTCCGTACTGAAGCTCGAGCACTTCGCAGTTTGCCGCGATTATCGACAAAGGCGTCTTTATTTCGTGGCCTGCATCTGTAATAAATTTTCTTTGTCTCAGAATTCCTTCTGTCATGGGTTTTATGGCTTTTCTGGAGTAGACATTGACCACAATAAACACAGCAAACAAGCTCATTGCCGAAATAAACAGGGTGTTTGTAAAAAAGCTTTCTAGGGCCTTTTGACCTTCGTATATATTGAGCACATAGATTGATGAGCCTTCTCGATCAATCAGATAGCGCATGTTTTTAATAGTACCTTTATTCTCTGGGCTGTTTATAATAAACCGGCTTAAAGTTTTCCCTTCTTCTTCAGAAATAGACTCCATATGAGAGCGGTCTATCACCGTTTCGCCCTTGTAATCAACGATAAAATACCGCATCTCATAAGGTATGTTTTCTGTATAAAAGGATTGTTCGTTTAATGAACTTAAATCCTCTTGGGTGATCTTACCCTTGTTTTCAGAAAGCAGTAAAAGAAAGGCGTCTGCTCTGGAATTCATATTGTAATAGTTTAAGGAGGTTGTAAAGAGGATAATCAAGAATAGTATCACAAACAGTGTCGCCATGGTAATCACCACAAACTTGCGCTGAAACCTCCTAATCATCTTTCTTCTCCAAACGGTATCCTTTCTCCTTTTCCATCAGGACTTGGACAGAAGCATTTATGGCTTCCAGTTTTTTTCTCAAATAGGAAATATAAACCCAAACGATATTTTTCTCGACTTGCGTATCATAGCCCCATATCTTTTCCATAAACTCTTCTGGTGTAACCCAACGTTTTGCTGTAATTAAAATTTCCATCATTTTGCATTCTTTATTGCCAAGGCGGATAGAGGAAGTAGATGTGGAAAGTTCATAGGTGGAACGGTCAAGCTCTACATTTTCAAACTGCAGCAGAGGTGAAATAAATTCGCCTTTTCGTTTTGTAATAATTTTTATCCGAGCTAAAAGCTCCGCCATTACAAAGGGTTTTGTCAAATAGTCGTCTGCTCCGTTTTCCAATCCTTCCAGCTTATCTTCTATCTCAGCTTTTGCCGTAAGCATTAAGATGGGTGTTTCAATCCCTTCTGTCCGGATGCCCTTTAAGACTTCAATTCCGTCTTTTTTTGGCATCATAATATCGAGAAGGATTCCATCATAATCTCGTTCTAATGCGTATTCGAAGGCCTTCTCTCCGTCGTAGACAGCATCGACTTCATAGTCGTTATGTTTTAGAATGGCCACAAGGGCATTTGATAATTCCCGTTCGTCTTCTGCCAACAGTAATCTCATAGTTCCTCCTCGATTTTCCCATCGATCCAATCGCGAATTGTCTGCATCGTTAAATCTGTAGATGCCATTTCATCAGCACAGCGCTTCAACTCCTCTACAATCATTTCGCTATGGTCTATACTTTGTTTGTACTTCAGCTGATGCTCTAAGCTTGCCCAGCTGTCTTGAGAAATGGTACGAATCTGAATCTCCATATGCATCTTCGAAATAGTATCGCTTAGTCTGCGGTCGATCTCTAAAATGATATGGAAACTCCGGTAGCCGTTGGGTTTCGGATATTTCACATAATCTTTTTCCTCTAAGATCCGCACCCCCTCCATACTCTCAAAGTAATCTCTTATGCTGTATATATCTTCTAAAAAAGCACAAACAACCCGTATTCCGGCGTAATCGAAGAGTTTTGTTAACGCTATATCGAGATTGTATTCTAATCCCTGTTTTTCAAGCTTCCCCTCTATACTTTCCGGTTTTTTAATTCTCCATTTAAAATGCTCTATTCTTCGCCGATCTAGGTCTTCTTCCATCTGTTCAAGACGCTCGATTTCAGAGCTCATTTTATGTAATTCTTCTTCGATGATCTTTAATGTTTCTCCATAAAAAAGCCTTTGGCTTTCAAGAATTTCCGGCTTTTTAATTTTTATTGACTGCATGTATTTCTCCTTATTATCAGGGAGGATTCCCTCTGATTTAAAATATATATTTATATATATTTTCTCAAAATCATATGTAGGAATTGAGGAGATCTATTTTCAATGATGTCCTCTCTCCATTATTTGTAAAAATGGCTGCTTTCATCTTTCTTAAGGCTTCTAAGGTAAAAGAATACAACAGCAGCTATCATATAGAGGATACTAATACTTAGATAAATCCACTCTGGATAATGGATCATAATATAAGCTCCCAAAACCCCTCCCAGAAAAAAGAAGGAAATATTTACAGAATAGAAAACTGCCTTCCACAAATTCTGTCTATTCCCTCGAAAGGCTCGTCCGAAGATAACTCCCGCATCGCTTAAATAACCGGTCATATGAGCAGTTCGAACGATAGCACCTTTCCAGTAAAGGAAAAATCCGTTTTGACTTCCTACAATAAAGGCTAAAATATAAGCCATCGTATGTCCTTCTTGGAAAAAGAAGGAGGCGACGGTAATTCCTGCTGCGTAGAAAAGCAGCAAAAAACCATAGCGGAGCCTGAGGTTGAATTTCTGCTTGGTAAAAATAATCCCCGACATAAAAGAACCTAGGAAAAAGCAAAGTATCAGTATAAAATACACAATAAATATATCCCACTTGCCTATCGTCGAATTTATTGACATTTGAGCAATTTTCCCAGAAACATAAGTAATGGGCAGCTGAAACTGCATAAGTCCCACTGCATTGAT
>RRZU011108283.1_pt1 | contig 18708 bp, 9 predicted proteins | sample 2165561 | NCBI WGS metagenome assembly RRZU01 (sample SAMN10456909, study PRJNA506462) | wastewater metagenome | isolation source: wastewater sludge | place: USA: Moscow, Idaho | reverse complement strand
CGCATGTTGAAAATTAAATATTTTGTTTGCCGGATTTTCACACATAAAAAATAATAAGGATTGTTGAAGAATAAATCAAAACCAGTAAGCTTCAAACTTGAAATAGGAACTGTGTACGAAAGCGTAATAAAGAATTTCAAATAACCAGAAACCTCAGTAGAATATGTGCTGACTTATCTTATAAAATTTTTATTAAACTCTTTATCAATTGTATTTTCCTTATAAGAAATACCAGCGCTTACACACAATAATCATTTATAGAAATTTAGATATTAAAATACTATTGATTGCATAAAAATTGAATGTTTAAATTCAAAAAAAAAGTACTTTCATTTTAAATTTACTTTCTACTAAATCTTTATAAATGTAGTTATTCGGCAATCGCTCCTTAAACCATTCTACTTAATAACTTTTTCATCAATTTACGCATTGGAGACCTTTTTTTTGGTATCTCGCCATAAATCTCTTCTAAATTATCGGGTAGAGTATTGGTTAGAACTCCATAAAGATTTGTTGTTTCAACATTTGCAGCAACTTGTGCCTTCACTTTTTGTATTATAAACTCATCTGCATCCGACCATGATGTATTTGCACTGTAAACGAGCAAAGTAACATCAGCTTTCTCTAGTAATACAGGATTTGTTATTCCATCTCCTAATGCAGGAAAAATACTGATTAAAAAATCGGGAACAACGGCTAACTGAGCTACACATTCATCATAATTATTTAATTTCACCAAAGGTATTTCAATGGCTGTTTCACTACCTTCTTTGCCTTCAATATTCTTCTTAGTGTTAAAATTCACAATTACACTCTCAAATCCAAGCAATTTCAACTTTTCGTCAATCCTTTTGGCAACATCTGTTTTGCCTGCATCGTCCCAAGCACTGCATATTTGAACAACAATGGGTTTTTTATTTATATTTGACAATTGTTTTAATTTCTCAAAGACAAACAAATCAGCCTGTTGATTAATTTTTTCGTTATCAGGATATTTTTTATTGCTTTCTATACTATAACCTGCCAATACCGGTAAGCCTGAGTATTTGTTAAGAATTGAAGGTTTCTTAATTCGTTTATCCATCAACTCAATGATTAATACAGCCATTAAAAAAAATATTACAGAAAAAAGCGCAGCAGCTATCATATACAACTTTCGAGGCGGCATAATGGCATTGATAGGAAATCTTGCCTCATCAGAAACTTTCATTGTAGAGCGCATATTAATATTTTGCTCATTTTGCCGGGCTAAACTCAAATGGTTCAAAATGCTTAGATATTCCCGTTCAAATACATCAATTTCTCTTTCAAAGCGTTTAATATTAGCTCCAACAGGCGCAAAACGTTTGAATTGTTTCATGAACTCAATCTGCCTATCTTTCATCGATGCATATTGAGCTGCAAAAGTTTGATTGTTTTTAACTGCATCAAGCCATTGAGAAAGTATCCGCTGTGTTTCAATGCCCTGACTTTTATTATCGAAAATGTTAAGCGAATCAATTTTCAAGCTTAATTGCTCTTCAAGGTCTGTCTGTTGACGCTTCAAATCGGGGAGTTGTGCTTTAAACGTCGATGCTTCATTAAGTTCAATGTATGTAATAGCTGTACTTGTATTAACCAATTGTTGCCTGATACGCAGAATTTCAGTATTACGCAAATTTATTTTAAAGCGCGATTCAACCTCTTTCTCAATCTTATTAAGCACAGACTCAGATGCTTCAAATTGCATTTTTACTTCCTGAAGTAGAATTTCAATTTTTTCTTGTTGGGTAGTTACTTGCTCGGTTTGTTCGTAGTAGTTTATAATGTCGTTGTCAATATTATACTCTAACAGTTTTTGTTCAGAAACATCAAGTTTTTTCTGTATTTCACTAAGTTTTTGCTCGAAATAAGCTACAGTAGAGTTTGACATGCCAATTTTAAGTCCGCTATAATTACGAATAAAAATAATAGTAGCAAATTTCACAGTATTATATGCAATGCCGGGATCAACACTCTGGAAGCTTAATTTTATCAAATCACTATTCGACAATCGTTCAGCTTTTATATTGGAAATTGCCTGCACGCTATAGTACTTGTGTCCATAATTTAATAGTCTATATACATAGTTGGTTTCGTCCTGTACTATAGATTTCTTAATATTTTTATATGTTGCATCAAAATTATTTGCCACCACAAGATTTTTCACTTTGTCAGGTACAGTAGCTTTAAGCTCTTCAAAAGCATCTTGTGACAGAATTTCCTTTTGGGCTTTTTCCTGCATTAAATGTTGGGTAAGTAAACTCAAAGCAACCTCTTCGAAAAATTGTGGAGACTTGAGCATAGTCATTATATTATTATACTCGTTTTGTGTGGCTACATTATCGACCCGTACATTTTCAACACTTAAACCTGTATTTGATGTTACACCTGTAAATAATGTAGAACTTGCACTAAATTGAGGTTTTAGATTAGCCGTAGCAAAATATACCAATACTGCCACAACAATTGGTATAGCAATAATGTACATTGCTTTTGATAAAAAAAGTTTTATTAATTGGATAAAGTTCATTTTTTAGTGGTTTGATTGTAAGTCCCAATTAACAGTTTCATTAAATAATACTTTGCATAAAACTCGTTTTTACTCGTAATATAAGCTTCATGGGCTTTTGTGTAAGAGGTACTTATTGATGCATATTCGGTTACACTCAAAAAATTGCCGGCTAAATCGTTGCTTGCTTTTAAAAAATCTAATCTAGTAGCCTGAAGATTGTTCTGGTTAATAATCATCCTTTCCTGTGCGGCTTTCATAGTAAAATACTCATTCACTACAATTTTCGATATTTCGATTTTCAACTCATCACGCTTAAACTGGGCTTCCTTCACGGAATACATAATTGCTTTTTTCTCATTCTTATTATTGAGAAAAACAGAAAGCGGCAATTTTATTGTTAACCCTCCAAAATAGTTAAACTGCTCGCGAGCAGTAGTTAGTCCTACATCTGGTAAATCGGGGTTAACTTCCTCTATCTGAATTTGATTGAACAAACCGTACCTGGTATTGGCATCAATATGTATATAATTTGTCCATGATTTTTTCTGAATCTTAAGTTCTTCAAGAAGTTTTTCAACCTGTGCATCGTTGGCTTTAAGCAATGGCGAATATTCGATGGCTGCTTTTATGCAATTATCGAGTGTCGGAATTTCAATTTTTTGCATATCACTAAAAACTGTTGAATCTTGATCTACAGGATTTTGTTGCGCGTAAAAAGTTGAAATATAAAGGCAAAACAATAATAATAACTTATATCTTTTTTGCATATCCTTTAATTATACATTTTCGTGCTGAAGCATAGCAGGAATTGTTTTCAATAAAATTTTTATATCGTACCAAAAAGAATAGTTTTCGGCATACTCAATATCGAGTTGTTTACGTTCGTCGGCTGACATAACATTAGCCCCACCTCTTTTGGTTACTTGCCATAATCCGGTTATACCTGCCGGAGCCAGAAAACGCTTGGCCCACTGATCTGAAGTTAGTAGTTCAGCTTCGTAAAGTGGCAGAGGTCGATTTCCCACAATTGACATATCGCCTTTGAGTACATTTATAAACTGAGGCAATTCATCTATACTTGTATTTCGCAAAATTCTTCCAACTTTAGTGATTCGTGGATCGTTTGCCATTTTGAAAAAAGCATTTTCACGTTTTTCGGCTTTTCGTTTTTTTACAATATCTTCAGCAATAAAACCCTCGTCGTGTATCAAAATTGTATCATCGTTGGATACACTCTCATTAAGGTTTTCGCCCTGGGTGTTTAAAACTTCATTATTGTTACCTTGATATTGATTTTTTTTCATCAACTCATCAACACGTTTATCAGCATCGGAATACATACTTCTGAATTTCAAAAAACCAAAAACCTTGTAGCCGGTTCCAATGCGAGGAGCTGCGTAGTAAAATTTACCTTTCGACTCAATGCGAATTATCAAAGCAATTAAAGTAAAAAGTGGTAAAAGTATAATCAATACGCTACCGGCAAAAAGGATATCAAAAGTACGTTTCCAAAGAGGTAGTTTGAAGGGAATTATTACTTCACGCGATGGTTTTGACAGTTGATCATAATGAGTTTTAACAAACTCGAAACGTTTGAAAATTGCAAGCGGATTGGCACTGACCTGGTATACATCATGTACTCCGAGCGACAAATATTTTATGTCAGGCTTGTCGTTTCCAATTACAAAAATCACCTTCTTACTGATCAAAACTGATTGAATTAAACCCTTTGTAATTACTGAATCATGTTCATCATCAGTTTCATGATAAATAAAAAGATCGAAATTCACGATTTGTTGAATGACTTCAAAAGGAGCCTTGAATTTTGATACAGTAAAATGTTCGTCTGAAGTTTTAAGACGTTGAAAAAAATCGTTGTCATTTCCTATATATGCAATATTATACTTCATAATTACAAAACAAGATTTGTTAATAATTAATAGATTTATCAGCAATAAAATGAAAATGCTAGCTACTTATTCTTCAGCAGGTTTTCAATACGGGCTAACAGTTCAGCAGGATTATAAGGTTTTTCAAGATAATCACTGGCACCCATATTGATAAGTTTAATTTTTTCGTCGCTCTTATCAATGCTCGACAAAACAATTATTGGTATATTATTAAATACTCCCGAATTTTTAAGCTGTTCCACTAAATCTTTTCCACCAAGAACCGGCATCATTAAATCGGTTACAATTAAATCGGGCATGTATCCATTTTGTAGTAACGAAAGTGCATCTACACCATTTTCAGCACTTTCCACCTCATAATTTTTTGATAATATTGTTTTGGTAAGTCTTCTAAATTCTGTTTTGTCATCGACAATTAAAATTTTCTTTTTCATGATGGTTGATTTTTTTGTGAATAGATTCTTTTTAAGTAAAAAAAATTAAAATCAGACATAAGACTAAAAATCCTTATGTCTGATTAATAACAAATCAAAAATAATACTTTTTTACATACAAATCATATTATTCTCAAATTATTTCAAATATAATTTCGATGCATCACGATAACCGTTTTTATTAATATACCAATCCATATAGTTGTAACCACGACTATTTGCCCAGCTGTTGAACATTAAAAATGCTTTGGTGATATCCTGTTTCTCTACAGGATAATCAAACTTCACTGGAATATTTATAGCCCAGGGTAAATACTTATCAGACATATAGTATTTTTGAACTGAAGGATTTGAATTGTCATCACCTGTACCAAATAAACTGGCATTGGCAAGTTGAGTGGGTGCTCCTCCCGGCAAATGCACTTCGCGCCCCCTATCGCCTCCAATCACAATGAATGGATTGTAAGGTGCTGTTCCAAATTGTGTCAATGGAATTGGATTGTTAAACTCAACTTTTATTGTTATTTTTTGAGTTGGTGTTGAATTTCCGCCGTTTATTGTATTTACAATAGAACCATTAAACTTCAGCACATTAAAGGAATCATCAAAAACGGGAATAACAGCTTTTGACTGATTTTGTTCCGTGCCATTTGTATTTAAAGCAAAAATTGACTTTGAAAATTTCTGTCCGTTTACACTTTTTATGTTTGCAACTGTGGTATTTAATTCGATAGCAAATGCATTTCTTAACGAAGCACCAATTGCTCTTACTGTTAGCTCAGCGCTAAGCTCTACAATATTGTTTTGAGCATTAGTAATTTGGTTAAAAGTGTAATCAAGCACAAGATCATTAAAATCATAATCTCCCTTGATTGGCCACAAATCTTCGAATGCTAATGTACCAACTTGATTTACACCAGGGTAATAATTATTATAAACTTTGTTAGGATCATTGGGATAATCGTCCATTGTGTCCGAAACTCCATCATTGTCGGTATCGTTTGGGGAGTCAATTTTTTTGTAAATATCTGTTTTAATTGCCGTATAAGGGCTTGCAGTGGCGTAAAAAATAGCATCATTAAAATCATCATCGGGTTTTTGTTCTCTGTGTATGTCCTCAAACCCTATTAATAATAATTGGCGTTTATCGTCGCGTAACAATACATTGTGTTTGCGCAAAGCAGGATTTGACTCCGGATTAAAGCGAACATCAGAATAAAAAGTATTGTAACCTGCCGAAAGAGAAGTTAACGTACCGGCACCAAAACCATTTGAACGGAACCACCATGCGACAGTAGTACCGGCGGGAAAAATATTGGTGTATGTATTTGTTTGAGGATCGAGATATAATAGTTGTACTTTGTTACCCGAAGCTAACATACCACCTGAGCCTGAATATGATACATTTGGGAAAATAATGGTTGCATCCCGAATGGCTTGCTTACTCGCTGGAGGAGTATTAGTAGGATGAGTATAATATCCCAATGTGTTTTTATAACCCGCACCTTCGTGTACAAAAGTAACCCAAACTTCTGCGTCTTTTGTTAGTATAATGCTGCCATCATCTTCCGAATTGAAGTATTCAGGATGCGTATTCTGCAGTTTACTGTTTTCAGGTAATGTTGCATTCACATCATTGAGAAAGTCATTGGAAATAATGTCCTTAGCGGATGTCAGATAATTAGGAAAACCTGAACTATTCCAACTTCCTAACACATAAAACCCACTAATCAACTTTGGCGTAGGAAAAGTAAGAACTCCCGGTGCCTTTTGGGCCGAAGTTGCAGCTTGATTTACAGCTCCTCCAATGTTTACTGCTATTTTATCGCTATCAATTTTCACTTGATGCAGTGTAGGTAACCCAATGTAATTTACCAAAATGGTAAGGCTGTCAAGGTATGTTGGAGTGGCAATTACCGAAATCATTTTGCCATTGGAAGTTGTACTACCCTTGTACATCAAAAATGAATCTGCATTCTGAATGAGGCTTCCATTTTCACTTAAGGGATTAGTACTGTAAATTGATATGCCTACACCCGACAAAGGCTGATTTGAATTGTCGAAAGTTGAAATAGTAAGTTCAATATTTTTTACCGTTTTGAAGTCAAAGCCAATTTTTGTATTTATATCATCTAATTTTTCATCGAGACAAGATGTCAGAAACGAAAAAGATAAAAATGACAAAATCAACAATTTGTTTAATTTATAAGTTTTCATAATGATTATATATCAGTTATATGTTTATTTTTCTCACCAAAAGTCAATTATTATACCAAACAATCAATAACTTGTATTTCAGATAAATACACAATATATTTATATTACATAACTCTTCAAAACCAAATAATACTATTCGAAAACGAAGACTTACATTTTGGTTTTAAAACCATATTTCTGAATTCTGCGATAAAGGGCGTTCCATTCAATATTTAACATTTTGGCAGCTTCCGAAATATTATTATTCGATAAATCAAGCGCTTTCATTATTGTTTGTTTTTCAATTTCGTTTAAATCAAGCGTATCGAATGAAACAACACTATTGTTCGCCATATTATTAACTTTACTTAAAATCATAATGCTGTCGGTATTCATTTCATCGTCAGCACAAAGAATAACTGCTCTTTCGATAATATTTCGAAGTTCGCGTATGTTTCCCGGAAAATGATACTGTTCGAGTAATTTTAAAACAGAGGGATTTACAACCGGTTTGGCTTTATTAAGTTTACGTGCATAGAATTCGGTAAAATACTCTATCAGCATTGGCAAATCACTTTTTCGCTCGCGCAAAGGGGGTAATTGAATAATAAAAGTACCAATACGATGGAATAAATCTGTTCTGAATTCTTTGTTGCCGAGCAATACATCAATAGCCTTGTTAGTTGCAGCTACAAGGCGAATATCAAAATTGATAGATTTCTGCGTTCCTATTTTGGTGAAGGTTCTGTCTTCGAGCACTCTAAGCAGTTTCACTTGAAGCTGAAGGCTCATTTCGCCAATTTCGTCGAGAAAAACAGTTCCTTTATCGGCAGTTTCGAACCAGCCGGCTTTGTCGGAAATAGCTCCGGTAAAGCTACCTTTTCGATGTCCAAAAAACTCACTTTCGAATAAATCTTCGGGGATAGCCGACATATTCACAGCCCCGAAAAACTCATTTTTCCGAGCACTCATATTATGTATTCCTCTGGCAACTAATTCTTTACCTGTTCCGCTTTCGCCCAATATCAAAACCGAGGTATCTGGTGTTTGTGCAACCATTGCCATCTGATTTTTAATATCCGAAATTGCTTTTGAGTTACCTATCATTTCCAGACCCATTTCCTGATTTACAATTTTCTGCAACGAGTTCTTTTTGTTCTTCTCGTTTTGAAATTGTTTTTTCAAAATGCTTAACTTTTTCAATTTTTCAACTGACATCCATATATCAGAAGGTGAAAATGGTTTACGAAAATAATCTACAGCGCCGCGCCTCATGGCATCAATTACGGTATCCATATCGCCGGAATCGCTTATCATAATGACTTCTACATCGGGATATTTAGCTTTAACACGTTCCAATACATCCAAGCCATCCATTTCGGGCAATCGATAATCACAAATCACATAATCGATATCCGTTTTCTTAAGAATTTCGAAAGCTGATGATGGACGATCAGCAGTAAACACTTCGAAGCTCTCGCTCAAAATAGAAGTTGAAAGTCGTCTGTAAATAGGATCATCATCTAAAATTAGTAATTTTAGTTCTTTACTATTCATATTTCCAAGGGATTATTTAATTGAATATCAATAGTTATAGTAGTTCCCTCACCTGACTTACTTTGAACATTTAATTTTGCAAAGTTTTTTTCAACAAAATCTTTCACCAACATTAAACCCAAGCCTGTTCCCTGCTCATTATGAGTTCCTGAACTGCTGTAATGTTCATTTTTATAAAAAATTCGTTTTAGAACTTCGGGTGTCATTCCTATCCCTGAATCGGAAACAGATACCGATACTGTATCGATATTTTTATGTGTTTTAATTTTGATGATTCCTTCTTCTTTACTGAATTTAATGGAGTTTGAAATTAGATTTCTGAAAACGGTATGCATTGACACTTCATCGCACCACACAGTTTCTGTTTGAGCATCGAGTTCAATAGATATTCCCTTTTGGTCGGCATTTGGTTTTAGAAGATCTACACAGCTTGTTAAGATTTGATATATGTCGGTTTGACGAGGCACAATTACAATTTTATTGTCTTGTAAACGTGTCCATTGAAGCAAACTATTAAGTAAAGTACTTGTTTCCTTAGTTCTAATATTAAGATGATGAATAATTTCTTTGAAATCTTCACTTGACGGGTCAAAGAATCTCTGATCGATGGCATCAACTGTTTGCTGAATTGCCGACAAAGGGGAACGTATGTCATGTGCAATAATTGAATACAATTTATCGCGTGATTCGTTCATCTCAATAATTTTTTTACGAGACTCGGCCAGTTCCAAATGTGTACTTACACGAACAAAAAGTTCTTCGCTTTTGAATGGTTTAGTCATATAATCGACGCCACCTTTTTGAAAACCTTTTACCAAATCTTCAGTTAATGTATTGGCGGTAAGAAATACAACTGGAACTTCTTTCCAATTTTTGTCAGCTTTAATTCGTTCACAAACTTCATAACCATCCATTTCGGGCATACTGATATCGAGCAAAATCAAAGCAGGAGCTACTTCGGTCAATATATCCAAAGCCATCCTACCACTGTCAGCTACTACTACTTCAAATCCAAATGACTCAAGAATTTTTGAAGTTAGCATCAAATTCATCTGATTATCGTCAACAATGAGAATTTTTTTATTTGAGATTTTTGTATTCATATTAATATCTTACAAAGTTTTTAAAAAAAATTTCTTTAGTTAAATTATTGAATCAAATTAAGATTTACTTCCCAAAAAACGATCAATTGCATCTCTTAATTTCTGCGAATCAATTGGTTTAGTTAAAAACTCATCCATTCCTGATTGAAAACATTTCTCACGTTCTTCTTTTAAAGCACCGGCTGTAAGTCCTACAATTATTGTATGATGGGAAGTGTTTTTTTCAAATTCTCTTATTTTTTTTGTAGCTTCATTTCCATCTAATAAGGGCATTTGCACATCCATAAATACCAAATCATATTGGTTTGAAACAATTTCTTCATAAGCAATTCGTCCATTTACTGCTTCGGTTACTTTCACATTTGGCAAAATATTAGATATCATGGCTTTTGTCAACATCATATTAAAAATGTCATCATCAGCCACTAAAATATTTTTTACATCTAAAACTGATGAAGGTGTGGGAGATTCATTCCAATCATTTATTACTTCAGGTATTGACTTATTAATATTTTTCAGATAATTGAATATCACATCGTATCTGATGGGTTTTTCGAATAAATGTTTTATACCCAAACTTCGGCATTCATTTAGGAAACTTATATCAACACTTGCCGAATGAAGAACTAAAAAATTAAGTTGATGAACTTCAATATTTAATTGGTTACAAATTGATTTAATTGATTTAATAGCATTACCTTCAGTCATATTATTATCCACCACAATAACATCGAAAGTAGTGCCCATCTGAAGAATAAATACTGCCTCTGCAGGGCTATCACAAATTATAGTTTCTATCCCCCAGTTTATAAACATTTTTTCAATCAGTACTCTGCTTGTAAAATTGTCATCAATAATAAGCACCTTTTTAAGATTTTCAATTTTTTCAGTAAAAACTGCACTTTGTGATTCGTAAAGCAAATTCAGCGAAAAGCTAAAAACTGAACCCTTTTTAGGTTCGCTTTCGAAAACAATGTGTGAGTTCATTTTCTGAGCAAGTTTTTCGGAAATTATCAAACCTAAACCTGTACCACCAAATTTTCGGGTAGTTGAAGTATCGGCTTGTCCAAATGCTCTGAAAAGTTTAATTTTATTTTCGTCAGAAATTCCTATTCCCGTATCCCTGATACTGAAAGTGTAAACACCCGTATCATCAATATTAGGTAAAAATTCAACTTTGAGTTCCACTTCTCCCTGGTTAGTAAATTTCACTGCATTATTAAGCAAATTAATAATGATTTGAGAAACCCTGAATGAGTCTATATATGCAAAACGAGGTAGATGGTCTGAAATGTTAAGCAATAAAGCTATTCCTTTTTTCTCGGCACTGTATTTTACAATATCAATACAATTCTCAATCATCTGAATTACATCGTTTTTCTCAATTTCGAGTTCTAGTTTCCCTGCTTCAATTTTCGAAAAATCAAGTATTTCGTTGATAATATTAAGTAATGATTTTGCACTTGTATTGATTGCATTGGTATACTGAAGCTGCACTTTATTCACCTCGGTATTTAACAAAAGTTCCGAAAAACCAATTACTCCATTGAGAGGAGTGCGTAATTCGTGACTCATATTTGCAAGGAATTCAGATTTTGCCTGATTTGCTTTTTTTACATTTTCAATTTCGAGCTTAAGATTTTTCTCAAGATCACTTCGTTGAAGCAAATTTGCGTAAATTTGACCAAAAACCTCCAAAAGCGACATTTCCTTCTGTGTATATAAATGTTGCTTTTTGACATTATCGAAGCTTATAAAGCCCAAACAATTATTATTTACAAAAAAAGGCACAGAAATCATCGCTTTAACTCCTTTTGCACGAAGTTCATTCCCATCATTTCCATCATATTCAGCCAAATAAGGAATATGAAAAATGTGATTCTGTTTGTGGTTTTCAATCCATGGCGTAATTTCCGAAAACAATATCTCGGTAAATCCCGGAAGTAAGTCATCAAAATCATCATTATGCCATTCGTATTCAGGAAAACACTTTTCGTGTTCCCAATCATATTTGAAGATTAAGGCTCTGTCAGCCTCAACAAAACAAGCAATTTTAGCTAACGATTCGATAATATTTTCTTGAATTTGCTCTTGATTAATGTTAATGTTTTCAATAGAAATTGTTGTTAACAAATCTTGCAAATTAGACATTCGGATTAATTCCGTTTCATTTTGTTTAATTTTTGTTATATCGTCCTTAACTGCAATATAATTTATTATCGAACCATCTTTGTCAAAAACAGGTGAAATAACTGCAGACTCCCAATAGTTTTCGCCATTTTTCTTGCGGTTACAAAATTCGCCCCGCCATTCTTTTCCTGATGATATGGTTTCCCATAAAACTTTATAACTTTCGGGCGAAGAAACATCTGACTTTAATATTTTAGGATTCATTCCTATGGCTTCATCATAAGTATAACCGGTAGATTTTGTAAATTGAGGATTTACATATTCAATTATACCTTTTATATCTGTAATTACTATTGTAGCAGTACTTTGTTCTATCGCTTTTGTAAGTTTACGGTTTTGTAATTCGAGCTGGTTTATTTTTGAAACATCCCTTAAATATCCAACAGTACCTGCATGATGACCATTTACATCATAATACGCCGCCTTATAAGCCTGATCATTAATTATATGTTGTGGTAAAACAAGTTTTTCGTTAATGCTAAACGGAGTCTGGGTTTCTAAAAGCTGATTGTCATGTGACCTTAAAATATCAGTATTTGCATTATCAACCGAATACAACTCAGCATCGGTTTTTCCAATAAAGAACTCAGTATGGTCAATACCATATAAGTTTGCATAAAATTTAGTTACTGCAATATACCTTCCTTCAAGGTCTTTAACCCACAACAATCCTTCTTGATTTACAATGTGTTTTAATATGTCCGAACCGGTTTTGTTTACTTGCTTCTCGGAATCAAATTCATTGATTAGTTTTTTTAATTCAATAGTAATTTTATCTAGCTTATTTTCAGGTAAATCAGCAACTTCTGATGTTTCCATGTCGGCCATCAGTTTTTTCAAACGTGAGAATATATCTAAATCTTCTTTCATAAACAATTATGTTTTCAACGAATAGTAGATAAAGGTCGTGATATTTTTTTTAAAGTAATACTCACCTTTAATACTGAATATACTAAGATTAAAAAATGTTTGAATAATGAACTCAATTTTTAAATTCGAATAAATTTTTTGGTCAAAAAACAATTAAAAACGATACAAAAAAGGCAATAAATGGAAGCAAGACTTCATAAATTAGTAACCAAAAATAGATAATGACACATGCCAAAAAGCTGATTACCGCAATATTTAATTAAGTTATGCTCATAAAAACCTGTTAAAAAGTTCCTGATATATGATTAAGCCTAATCATTTCTACTGATTAATCTCATTCAATGTTTCGAGCCATGAGTCCTTTAATACAATTAAATAATTACTAACCAAGTTTTTATCTTCTAAATTACTTTCAATTAATTTGCAAACTTCAGCCAATTTTGCAAACTCCATATTCAAAGCACTACCTTTAAGTTTATGTGTTGTGAGTTTTATATGTGCTATATCATTGGATAAAATAGCCGTTTCAATTTCGGAAATGTATTTTGGAAATTCTGTTTTCGACATATCCATTATTGACATCATTACCTCATTATTGCCAATTTTAGAAAATAATTTTTCCTTCTCGAAATACTTACAATCAATGTTCAGTAAATCAGGATTCTCTACAACATCTTTACGAATATCTGATATTTCAATATATTTCTTTAGTATCAGTTTCAATTCTTTTGTATCAATTGGCTTCGACAAAAAATCGTCCATCCCCGATTTAAAACATATCTCTCTTTCTTCTTTAGACACTCCGGCAGTAAGAGCAATTATAGGAATAGTCAAGCCGTTTTTAAGTTTTCTTATTTGTCTTGTAGCTTCCAATCCATCAAGTTCGGGCATTTGTACATCCATCAATACTAAATCAGGTTTATGATTTTTTATTATTTGAATTGCCTCAATACCATTTTTTGCTTCTAACAATTTTACGCCGGGCATCGAAATTTTTAGCATATTTCCAATTACGAGCATATTCATTGGTGTATCTTCTGCTACCAGAATACATATGTCATCTTTTACCTTGAGAATAGATTGAGTTTCTGTTTTAACACTGGAATCAGTATACTTTTTTTCATCCTGTACTGATAAACCATTGAGGTAATAAAGTAATTCATCTTGTTTCACCGGTTTAGTCAACTGATAGGACACGTTAAGCTCTTTGGCAAGCTCGTGAATCTTTAGTTCGTCGGAGGAGCTGTACAACATGATTATTGGTTGGAGCGTTTCGTTTTTCTCAATTTCCTTCCTTATATTTTTAATTGTATCTATTCCATCCATTTCGGGCATGTGATAATCTACAATTATCAAATCGTAACGTTTGCCTTTTCTCATTAAACCAAGTGCATCAATTCCACTCTCAACAGTTTCACATTTAATTTTCCAATACCTGAATGTATGTTCAAGAATTTGACGATTATTTGCATTATCGTCAATTACCAAAATATTATGTATATTTTCAAAATTATTTTTAATTGAAGGTTCACCATATTCAATTTGAGTTTCTAAATCGAAATAAAATGCAGTACCTTTACCATATTCACTTTCAAAACCAATTCGGCTACCCATTTTTGCAGCAAGCGAATTTGAGATAATAAGTCCTAAGCCTGTACCTCCATATCTGCGGGTTGTGGATGTATCTGCCTGCGAAAATGCTTTGAATAATTTATGTTTATCTTCTTCTTTGATACCAATACCGGTATCGCGTACCGAAATATTAAAAACGCCTCTATTGTTTGATTTACTTGAAAAACTCACTCTAAGTTCAATCTCACCAATATGGGTAAATTTAACTGCGTTACTCAACAAGTTCACTAAAATCTGTTTGATTCGAATCGGATCAATATAAGCAAATCGGGGAATTGCAGGATCAATATTTAATAATAATTCTAGCCCTTTATTTGAGGCAAGCACTTTAATAATATCTGAAGAGTTTTCGAATAGCTGAATAATATCTGTTTTGACTGACTCAATTTCTAATTTACCGGACTCAATTTTAGAAAAATCAAGGATATCGCTAATTACACCTAGTAAACTGTTGGCCGAATTAATGGCATTGTCAAGATATTCCTTTTGATTATTGGTAAGTTTGGTAGTACGCAATAATTCAGTGAACCCTATTACCCCATTAAGAGGTGTACGAATTTCGTGACTCATATTTGATAAGAAATTTGATTTGGCCACACTCGCTGCTTCAGCCATTTCTTTGGAACGGATAAGCTCAATTTCCGTTTCAACTCGTATTAATGTATCACCTAAAATATTTGTTAATACTATAATGATATCTTTATGATTATCTTTCCATTTTCGATGTGATTTTACCGAATCGAATCCAAAATACCCCACTAAATTTCCATTGTTTGTAATCGGAAAGCAAATTAATGTTTTGATGCCCTGGCGTTCAAATTCTGTTTTCTCAATCTTTGCATAATCAGACAAGGTTGAAGTATCATCAATATGAATTATCGATTTAGAAAGTACTTGTTGTTTCCACCATGGAAAGTTATTGATATCTATATTTGTAATACTGTCTTTTTCTGAATTTATATTATTTGCACACCACTCATGTGTATTGTTTTCGAGTTGTCTGTCCTCGTCGTATCTCAAAATATAAGTTCTGTCAACATTAAAAAACTCACCGGTTTTTTGTAACATTGACTTGATTTTTGTATCAATATTGTTATTATCAGCGCTAATCATGTCCGAAGAAATTTCATTTACCAGTTTCTGCAATGATATTTGACTTTTAAGCAACTCATTGGAGAGCCATCTATTCTTCAAATTTACAATCATTTGGGCAAAAACCTTAAGTAAAACCTTTTCCTTTTCGGAGTATATATGATAGTTCACTACAGAATCAAATCCAACAAATCCCACACATTTATCTCCATCAATCATTGGAATGGTAATAAGACTTTTAATGCCCTGTGGTTCCAATATTTGACGTAAAGGATCATCAATTTCCAGATCACTTACATTATCAACAAACATGGGTTTATTCATTTGATGGGTTGTGACCCATTGTGGAATTAAATCAGTTGAAACATTTTGCAAATTTTCAATTTCTGAATCAATACCCTCATTACACCATTCAAAAGTATTATTACATTCATTAGCAAACCAATCATATTCAAAAACATACGATCGATCAGCATTAACAAAACGTCCGATCTCTTCCAACGAATTCTTTATTGTCTCTTCTAATAAATCAACTGAAGCATTGATGTAGTTATTTGAAATACTAATGAGTAATTCTTTAAGCTCTTCGGTTAGTTTCTTTTCATTGATATTGTTTAAAAAAAGCAATCCTGCACTTTTTCCGTTCCAAACTATTGGTACTGAACTAAATTCAACCCAGCAATAGGAATTGTCTTTTGTTTTAAGTCGAAAGGAGTATTTCTGATTGAAATCAGTTTGGTCCATCACAAATTGTTTGTACAAATTCATAATGTACGTCCTGTCGGTGTCAAAAATAAAACGTTCGACACTTAATGCTAAGAGTTCTTCATTGTCATAACCAGAGAATTTTTGGAACATTGGATTAAAAAATACCAATCGTTCATCCTGAATTACTATTATACCTTCCTGAACATTATCGAATAGGAGTTTATATTGTTCTTCACTCTTTTTTAATGCTTCACGGTACAATTCTTCCTGTGTAATATTAACAACAATATACAAAAAACCAATCAGTGTTTTTCTTTTGTCCAAAATTTCTGTTCGTTCTATTCTATATTTCTGATTCGATATGCATATTTCAATAAAATACAAATCGCTTTCAGAATTATAAATAAAGTTTCCGGATCTAACCATCTCCAGGAAATCATCTTCAGTAATCAGTTTTTTTTCGATCATATCCATTGCTTTTGGATTTGCAGTAATAATTCGTTGCTTTGTATCTAAAGCAAATATTGCATCGGGTAAACTATCGAAAAGTGAATTTAGAAGCAATGGTTTTATGTCAAATATTTTTGAATTCTTTACACCATAGATTACAACCAATCCCATAATCATAAATCCTATTGGTGTTAAATCAATAAAACCAATAGGTCTGAAACCGATTATATAGAAAGCACTAAAAACAAAAGGTATAACAGAGCCAAAAATAACAAATGCAGCCCTTTTGCGCTGGATTTTGGATGAATGTAAATAATTTACTATTACCAATATTATTCCAATGCTAATCAGGAAGTAGGAATATATGATATGAATCCAATAAAACGGACCAGATGCAAATTGATGTATAAAACCAAATTTGGTTGATAAAATTGATGAACTTGTGTAAAAAAGTTGATGAGAAATGTTTGTATTAACCATAAACAAATTAACAGCTGGAACTACAAACAGAGCAGAAATAGAGAATACATTTATCCATGCATCCTTTCCTGTATATCGGGAGGCAAATATTAGCCAAATTACAGGTATTGAAACAATACCCCAATACTGAAGTTTGACAAACATAATCAGGATCTCATAATTGTTAGCACGAAGTTCCATGCCGTAAAAAACAGACCAGATTGTGATTGCAAACATCAATGCGGTAATTGATTTGTAAACTGTATAACGGGTATGCGAAAGCACATATATCGATACAATTAACGATATAAATGCTGAAAATATAAATATATTACTGTAAATAATAGCATTCATAGGCATATGTTTTATGCTTTAACATTTTACAAATTTGGTTGCTATTACAAAGATTGATTAATTTTTTAAATAAACAAAACTAATTCAAGTTTTTCTAAAAAAAATCAACCAAATTACTTTAATTTTCAATACAGAGGTTAGACTTATCGATATTTACAAATACATGAATTTCGATAAAAAAAGGTTTTGCTTCAAATTGATCCTGATTTGGATTAATTTTGTAAGGTGAGGTTTGAGTATATTTTCACTATGAACCTTTCAATTTATAATAATGGTTCATAGTGAAAATAAATATATAATTACATTTTATCGTTTTACGTTCGGCATTTCAAGACCATAGCCTTTTTTCTTGTCTTCGGCTTTGAGCCACAATGCAAGGAAAAACGCAACTACTCCCAGACTTGCAAAAATAAGCATGGGCACTGTGTAGTTATATTTCAGTGCTTCACCGGCAGCAATGCCATCGGCCACACCAGGATTCGTTGTTTTCAGGGCCCAGCCAATCAACATAGGTGTTAGCATAAGCCCGATATTTTGTATCCAGAAAATAATTGAATAAGCTGAACCCAATACGCGGTTGTCGACCAGTTTCGGTACTGAAGGCCATAAGGCAGCAGGTACAAGCGAAAATGAAATTCCCAACAGAATAATTGCAGTTAAAGCCACTGCGAAAGTAAAATTATCGGCTGGGGTAAGTGCAAAGATAAGGTGACAAACAACCACCAACAAAGAACCGAGCATAAGCATGGTTCCGTCTTTACCTTTATTATCGATGAACCAACCCAACAGCGGTGTAAGTACCATAGCACCAATGGGGAAATAGGAGAAAAGTCCGCTGGCTTCGGAAGTCGTCATGCTCAGACGGCTTTCGAGCATTCCGGTAGCAAATTTCTGGAATGGGAAAATAGCTGAATAAAACAGTACGCATAGTCCGGCCACAATCATAAATGTTTTGGAGGTGAAAATTGCTTTCAGGTCGCTGATTTTGAATTCTTCTTCAGGATCGGCTGCATCGCGTGCCGAAGCATCCTGACGTTCGAGTGTACGGTCCATAAAGAAATATACGCTAAAGCTCAACAATCCGATAAGCAACAGCAATGTACCTATGCCTACCGACATGCTGATACCACCTTGCTCGGCCAATACCGGCGATAAACGGAATACGGCAAACACACCCAGACGGGCAATGGCCATTTCGATACCCATAGCCAACGCCATTT
>RRZU013142130.1_pt1 | contig 18709 bp, 15 predicted proteins | sample 2165561 | NCBI WGS metagenome assembly RRZU01 (sample SAMN10456909, study PRJNA506462) | wastewater metagenome | isolation source: wastewater sludge | place: USA: Moscow, Idaho | reverse complement strand
ACCCCGGTCAGCAAGGTACCAATCCCCGAAATCTGCAAGCTCCAGATCCAGTAATCGACCCCAACCCCCGGACTATACTGATGCCCGGATAATGGCGGATAAGCCAGCCAGCCGGTCTGCGCAAACTCACCCACCCCCAGCGAAATATTCATCAGCGCAACGCCGACAATAAATAGCCAGAAGCTCAGCGAGTTCAGGAACGGGAATGCCACATCACGCGCACCAATCTGCAATGGCACCACGATATTCATCAGCCCTACCATAAATGGCATCGCCATGAAGAAAATCATGATCACACCGTGCGCGGTGAAAATCTGATCGTAATGGTGTGCATTCAGGAAGCCTTCCGAACCGCCGGAAGCCAGCATCAGTTGCAGACGCATCATGATCGCATCGGCAAAGCCACGCAATAACATCACCATCGCCACGATGATGTACATAATGCCGATCTTCTTGTGGTCAACCGACGTCAGCCATTCCGTCCAGAGCCAGCCCCATTTTTTGTAATAGGTCATGGCAGCAACAATCATGATGCCAATCAACCCGACGACACTCAGCGTCCCCATAATAATGGGTTCGTGATACGGGATCGCTTCAAGCGTTAACTTTCCAAACATGTTTTATTCCCCGGAGCCTGAATGTGATGGCATGTGCATACCCTGCTCCATGTCGTGAGGCATTTCCTGTTGCATGCCATGACCCTCTGGTGCAGCCTGCTGATTAGCCGGAACCATAAAGCGGTTGATGATGTCCTGATACAAAGCCGGTTTCACTGCACCAAAATACTCAACCGGGTTATTCTGGGTTGCCTTGGTCAGTTCATCGTAATCTGTCAATTGCAGTGCTTTCGGCGATTGTTTGACTTTCGATACCCACTCATCAAATTTCTCCGTCGACGTGGCATAAGCCATAAACTTCATACCCGAGAAGCCAGCACCACTGTAGTTCGCGGAGATCCCCTTATAGGCGCCCTCTTCATTTGCGATCAGATGCACTCTGTTCTGCATCCCGGCCATCGCATAAATCTGACTACCCAACTGTGGAATAAAGAATGAGTTCATCACAGAACCGGATGTCACTTTAAATTCAATCGGCACATTTGCCGGGAAGCTGATTTCATTCACCGTCGCAATGCCCTGCTCCGGATAAATAAACAGCCATTTCCAATCCAGCGAAACCGCCTGAATCACCAACGGTTTTTCTTTGGAAGCCAGCGGTGTACGGGGATCAAGTGAATGCGTTGTTTTCCAGGTGAGCGTGCCAAGAATCAAAATAATGATGAGAGGAATCGTCCAGACAACAAATTCGATTTTGTTGGAATGTGACCAGTTTGGCGAGTAGGTCGCATTTTTATTGGAAGCCCGGTATTTCCAGGCAAAAACGAAGGTCATGATAATGACCGGGATAACAACAATCAGCATAAGCCAGGTTGCAGTAAGGATCAGCGATTTTTGCTGCATCCCGACTTCACCTTTCGGATCAAGTAATGCCATATTACAGCCACTTAGCAATAATGGCATCAGCGATGGTAACAACCACCAGAACCTGTTTTTTATCATCTAACAACTCCGTCGAACGGGAATATCACATTTCCAATGTGCGTCGCCTATTGTGAAAGCTACCTGAAGCGTTGTTAATACAATGTTGTATTTTGTTTATATTTTTATGATCCATGTATGAAAAAAATGATCTAACGCAATATTTTATTCCAACTTTACTTTCGTAAACGAATTCAGACCCGGACTCATAAATCACTGTCATCCTAAACTTATCTTAGACGCTCTCTCACCAGTCGCCAGTTCCGATTAGATTTACCTGCTTGCTCACAAGCAAAATAAAAACCATCAACTACGCTGTAAACAGAGAGTAATTTCAGAATGGAATAGCAAAATGCAGACTCAGATGAATGAATTGCCGATGACCAGGCAGGATTTGTCGCAGCGTCTTGCCAATTTGCACGAAATCATCCGCGGACGTTATGATTTTATCGATCGGATATCGATCGCCATCTATGACGCGAAAAACGACCTGCTGAAAACATTTGTCGGCAGTACTTCTGATGGCATCCCCCTGCAAGGTTATGAAGCACATCTTGCCGACGTGCCATCATTACAGGCACTGATCCATTCCCGAAAAAGCCGGATCGTGCAGGATATGGACGCCGTATTTAATAGCCACAGTGACCATACCGGCTGGCTACGCAGCCAGAACTATCTCAGCAGCTACACTATCCCTATTTTTCAGGGCAATCTATTTGTCGCTTTTCTGTTTTTTGATTCAAAAAAAGCCGATGCATTTCAGCAGGAGACCGTTCATTTTCTGGATGTGTTCGCTGATCTGGCGGCACATCTCTATCTGATTGAGCTGGCGGCAGTGAAATCACTGATCAATACGGTACACCTTGCTACTGATTTCGCCCGGATCAGAGATCTGGAGACAGGCAATCATTTAGATCGGATGGCAAAATATTCACGCTTGATCGCCCGTGGCGTTGCAGAGCAGTATCAGCTTAGTGATGAGTTTATTGAATACCTGCACCTTTTTGCACCTTTGCACGATATAGGAAAAGTCGGCATTCCTGACAAAGTGCTACTCAAAGCCGGAAAACTGGGAACAGCCGAGTGGGAAATCATGCAGCGGCATGTCCAGCTCGGCACAATGATGATTGACCAGATGGTCAATGATCTGGGACTTAATCTCGACAATGCTTCAGCCATTATGCGTAACATAGTGGCAGGCCATCATGAGCGGGGCGATGGTTCAGGTTACCCGCAAGGATTAAAACTGGAACAGATCCCTATTGAAGCGCGAATTGTAGCTATAGCGGATGTGTATGATGCACTTTCCACTGCCCGGCCGTATAAAACTGCCTGGACAGAGGAAGATGTTATCGCCGAATTACAAAAGGAAGTCGCCGCCGGACGACTGGATGCAATATGCGTCGCCGCATTACTGAACGCCACCGAAGAACGGCTGGCGATCCAGGCCCGCTTTGCAGACCCGGTCTGATATAACGTTGGTTTTAAGCACCGGTATCTGGATTTTCATCGTTGTCATTGGTAATAATCCGGGATGCCAGCACCTTGTCGATGCGCATACCATCCATATCAACAACCTCCAGTTTCCAGCCATCCACTTCCAGAATATCGCCGGTAGCCGGAACACGTCCCAGCAATAACATCACCAGACCGCTCAACGTATGGTAACGATTGCGTTCTTCCTCCGGTAAACGCGCCAGTTGCAGGCAATCTTTTAACTCCATTACCGGGATCAGACCGTCCAGCAGCCAGGAACCATCCTCACGCTGTACGGCCCAGGCATCGTCATTATCTTCCTGATAAAACTCGCCGGTCAGAGATTCAAGCACATCCTGTACTGTGACTATGCCCTGTAACTCACTGTATTCATCAACCACAAATGCCATATGCGAACCCGACGCACGGAAATGCTCCAGCAGCTCCATCCCACTCAACGTTTCGGGTACATAACTGCATGGCTGACATAGCGCTTCAAAATCCAGATCCAAACCTTGTACTGTCTGCGCCATGATCTGACGGGCACTGATCACGCCGATCAGATCGTTCAGACCACCGCGACAAACCGGAAAAGTAGAATGCTCAGAGCCTGACATTCTCAGTAGATTCACTTCCAGCGAATCCTGCAAATCAACAAACACAATATCTGCCCGCGGCACCATCAGTGAGGCAACAGCGCGATCATCCAGACGAAATACATTACGCACCATTTCATGTTCATTGCGCTCAATGGCACCGGATTCAGAACCTTCAGCCAGCATGGCATGAATTTCCTCTTCTGTGACACTGGCACCGTTATTCTGCTTAACGCCCATCAGACGGATCAGTCCGTGCGTAGATGCAGATAAGAGTAAAACAAACGGCCGCGTGATTAATGCCAGTAGTTGCATCGGGCGGGAAACCAGACAAGCGATATTTTCAGCGCTCAATTGACCCAGTCGTTTGGGAACCAACTCCCCGATGACAATAGAGGTATAGGTCACCACGACAACAACAATCACTGTTGCCGTCACACTGCTGGTCGCAGCAGATAATCCGAAATGTTGCAGCCAGACAGATAATGGCTGAGCCAGAATGGCTTCCCCAAAAATCCCGTTCAGAATACCAATAGACGTGATACCGATCTGCACTGTTGATAAGAAATTGGTTGGGTCTTCTGCCAGTTTAAGTGCTGTTTTGGCACCTTTATCACCCTCAGCGGCCTGCTTGGCTAAACGCGCCTTGCGGGCGGTGACAATGGCAATCTCTGACATAGCAAAGACACCGTTCAATACAATCAGACCAATCAGTATAAAAAATTCCATAACCGCCAAATCAATAACATATGTAAATATGATGTTAGCTGATCTCCCCCCAACCTGCTATCACCAGTTAACCAGTGAAAAAATGCATTTCGTCGAAAATATCAGCAAACAAACTACAAAATGCTAAAATTTAGCTTTCACATCTAGACGCGGCCCCGGATTTCATTATAATCCCGCCTCGTTGAATACGTGTGCCGGCTTAGCTCAGTTGGTAGAGCAACTGACTTGTAATCAGTAGGTCATCAGTTCGATTCCGATAGCCGGCACCATTCAACCCAAGCCCAGATAGCTCAGTCGGTAGAGCAGCGGATTGAAAATCCGCGTGTCCGTGGTTCGATTCCGCGTCTGGGCACCATCATTCTGAAGCCTCGCAGCAATGCGGGGCTTTGTTGTTTTTATCCCCCGTAAATCTCATGGTTTTGATTTTGACTCCGGCAGTAAAATCGTTATACTGCGCCGGTCATTGGGGAGTAGCCTCCTTTAGGGTTTGCATCAACAGACTTGACCCTCACGGTCATGGTGCAAACAGTGATTCGTCATTAAGACGGATACACCTGGCAAGACCTTTGACCATACCCTGTGCGGCCGGACAGGTGTGTGGTCAATGGAAGTTTTCCGGCCATGGAGTATCAAGTGTCTGCTTTTATCATTTCCACCGGTATCGTGGCTCTGGCTGAGATTGGCGATAAAACCCAGTTGTTAGCATTTATTCTTGCCGCCAAATTCAAAAAACCTGTTCCTATTATTCTGGGAATTCTGATTGCCACCCTGGCCAATCATGGTTTTGCCGGTGCAATCGGTGCCTGGTTAACCTCGCTGGCTGATTCTGAAACAATGGGACTGATTCTGGGTGTGTCATTCATAGCTATGGCAATATGGACACTGATCCCCGATAAATTTGACGAAGCAGATGCCAAACTGGCTCATTTCGGTATATTTTGCACAACCCTTATTGCATTTTTTATCGCTGAAATGGGTGATAAGACACAGGTAGCGACTGTTGCGCTGGCAGCAAAATATCAGGCATTGCTCCCTGTGGTTGCAGGAACAACGTTCGGGATGATGTTAGCCAATGTACCGGCCGTCTTACTCGGCAAAAAAATCGCCAACAGGATTCCGGTCAGATTAGTGCATGGTATCGCAGCCTCAATTTTTGCCGTCCTTGGGGTAGCCACATTATTGGCAACCATGAAGCCGGAACTGTTCAGCTTTCTTGCTTTCAATTAACCAGCCAATGATCCAGCCGGAATGATTCCGGACGAATCACCATGTCATTTTCAGATGCTGCAACAGACCTGCAGCATCTGTCAGTGCGTGCTGCTGCCATTTTCCCAGCTTTTTCCGCCACGGTTCCGGTAGCATTAATTCCTGCTGAAACTGACTTTCCAGCAAATAATAATCATGAAGCACTCCCAATCGTTGCTGTAACTGAATCAGCGCAGGTAAACGACGGCACTGCTTCTCTGTCAGCACCGGCGCAAAGCCTTCCCCCCAGTAACGGAGTCGTTTTACCTGTAACCGTAATGAATGCCAGTCAGTGACCGGGGATGTCACCAGCAAATCTGCTGTTGCAATCAGCACACGCTTTTCCAACTTGCGCATCTGTGCCCTTGCCGCAGACTGCAATACGTTTTTGCGTTTATTGCTGAGCTTTTTACTCCACTCCCGCTCTACCTGTGACAAGATTTCCGGCAAATAAATTTCCTGCAACCCGACGAGTAATTTTGCCCGGGAAGCCGTCAATTTATTCGCTAAAAACAAAACCTGCTTTTCACCAGTTTCCGTTTCCGTACGCAACGACTCTGCCAGTCCAAGCGCAACTTCAAGATCACGATCTGCCCCCGTTAATTTTGCGGCTCCCCCCAATTGCTCCCGCTGTTTCCTCAGTACACGACTACGCGGAAACAACCCCAGCAATACCCGCTGACTACGCAAGCTGATCCGTAAATCATGCAATGCTTCAGGATCATCGGAATCAACCAGACGCACCAGCGCCTGCGCGGCATTGTCAGACAGTTCTGAGAAATGAGATGAAAGTGCCCGGCTGAACGATCCGCCTACTTTTCTATCCTTGCTTTTCTTCATCACCGAAAATTCCCGGATGCTGCGTTCTTTCTTGTTGTTCAAGTATCGTTCAAATCCGGAACTCTATATGGAAAATGCGTGTTCCTGCGTAATGAGAGGTGCGTCACACTGCAAATTTAATGGTACAAAAATCCAGTTTATGTGTTTTCTTTCCGATTTTTTCCCTTTACGAATCTCCCGATAATGGCGCTGCTTAATGGGGAACCGCGATATCAGTACATGGACGTTACTGAATCGCATCATTCAGGAACATCGGGGACAAACCGTCACCGGGAACTATTGGGAATCACTATGATTACTAACCTCATCAATGAAAAACTGATATGCCTCGATTTGCAGGCAACCACCAAGGACGCCGTATTTCGTGAAATGATCGATCTGCTGGCGGTTCAGGGGAAAGTCAGTGATAAACTGCTGTTTTTACAAGACGTGCAGGCACGTGAAGCCATTGGCAATACCGGTTTCGAAGACGGTGTCGCGTTACCTCATGCTAAGAGTTCTGCCGTTTCAGAACCTGCAGTTGTAGTCGGGATCAGCCGCAAAGGCATTGAATACGGTGCTGAAGATGGCAAACCATCGAAGCTGTTTTTCATGATTGCCTCACCTGCTGGTGGTGCTGATCATCACATCACCGTATTGGCTGAACTCTCCTCCAAACTGATTGAACCGGGCTTTTTTGATGCCATCATGGCAGCAAAATCCAGTCGTGATGCGCTGGCACTGTTAACAGCAAAAGCAGCACCGGTAGCCGGGCCAATGGGTGAAAGCAAAGGCTTTCTGATTGGCGTCACCGGTTGTCCGACCGGTATTGCGCATACCTATCTGGCGGCGGAAGCGCTGGAAAAAGCCGCGAAAGAATTAGGGTACAAAATTAAAGTTGAAACCAACGGTTCCATCGGTGTGAAGAACGCACCTACCGCAGAAGAAATCGCTCGTGCTGATGCCATTATCGTCGGCAGTGACAAGCAGGTGGATATGCACCGCTTTGCCGGCAAGAAAGTCATTAAAACCGGTGTTAAAGCACCGATTAAAGATGCCAAAGGCTTAATCAGACAGGCATTGACCGCAGCACCTTATCAGCCGCAGGGAAATGCGACACCGGCCGAGGGTTCCAAATCCAGCCAGGCCCGCTCCGATCTCTATCGTTTCCTGATGAACGGTGTGTCACATATGATCCCGTTTGTTGTCACCGGGGGTCTGTTGATTGCGTTGTCACTGGCAATCGGCGGTGATCCGACACCCGGTGGTATGGCTATCCCTGAAGGCAGTATGTGGAATTCTGTGCTGAACGTTGGCGTCGTTGCGTTCAAGCTGATGATCCCGATTCTGGCCGGTTATATTGCTTACGCGATTGGTGATCGCCCTGCCCTTGCCCCTGGTTTTATCGGTGGCTGGATTGCCAATGACGGCTCGTTCTACGGTGCCACTGCCGGAACCGGCTTTATCGGGGCGATTGTGGCCGGTCTGTTGGTAGGCTATTTCGTCCGTTGGATTGCAACCCGGGACTACAACAAATTGTTGCGTCCACTGGTACCTATCCTGATTGCACCACTGTCCGGCACCTTGTTTATCGCTGCGATTTTTATCTTCATCATCGGTGCACCCATTGCGGGTCTGATGACCGGAATGACCAACATGCTGGTTTCCATGAGTGGTGGCAGCCTGGTGTTGCTGGGCATCGTGATTGGCGGTATGGCGGGCTTTGATATGGGTGGTCCGGTCAACAAAGTCGCCTTCCTGTTCTCTGTCGGCATGATCGCATCTGGTCAGACACAGTTTATGGGGGCAATGGCCTGCGCTATCCCGGTTGCTCCTCTGGGTATGGGTCTGGCTACCTTCCTGGGTCGTAAAATGGATCTGTTTGACAAAGACGAAATCGAAGCCGGTAAAGCGGCCGGTGCCATGGGTCTGGTTGGTATTTCTGAAGGCGCTATCCCGTTTGCCGCACAGGATCCGCTGGCTGTTATTCCTGCCAACATGCTGGGCAGCATCGTTGCCGCAGTGATGGCGTTCGTATTCGGTGTGACCAACTCTGTCGCACACGGTGGTCCTATTGTGGCGCTGCTGGGTGCCATGAATAAACCGCTGCTGGCACTGGCTGCCATGGCAGCTGGCGCAATCACCACCGCAGTCGTTGCTATCACGCTGAAAAAAATCAAAGCCGCGAAAGCTACAGTAGCTAACGCAGCCTGATCGCTGAATATATAACTGATAAGCAATTGGTCTGACAGCCCCCCTGTCAGGCCAATTTTTTCATAAGGGTTTTATCTGATTTCTACCGGTAAACGCCTTGGCCCCCACGTTCCGGGCTGATTTTCAAATACACCGGCAATTTTTACCCCGCAATGCTGGCAACAACCACCGTGTATCGCCCAACTGCCCAGACGATAATAATCCCGTTCAATCACTAATTTCCCGCAGGACGGACACCAGGTACTGCCATCGGCCACATCATGCACATTCCCGACATAGACATAATGCAGACCATGCGCCTTGGCGATATCACGCGCCTGCAGCAGAGATGCCATTGAGGTAGACGGTTTATCCAGCATATGAAAATCCGGGTGGAATGCGGTGAAATGCAGAGGTACATCCGGCCCCAGCTCATCGGCAATCCAGCGGCACATGGCTTCCAATTCTTCTGCAGAATCATTTTCACCGGGGATCAACAAGGTCGTCAGTTCAAACCAGACTTTGGTTTCCTGTTTCAGATAACGCAGCGTATCCAGCACCGGTGCCAGATGCCCGCCACAAATCCGGTGATAAAACGACTCAGTGAACCCTTTGAGATCTACATTGGCTGCATCCATTCCGGCAAAAAAATCACGGCGTGGTTCAGGATTAATGTAGCCCGCCGTGACCGCGATGGTTTTGATATCTCGTGCATGACAGGCAGCTGCCACATCCAGCGCATATTCCATAAAGATAACCGGATCGTTGTAGGTAAATGCCACTGAACGACAGCCCGTCTGTTCTGCCATTTTCGCCAGCTGTTCCGGTGTTGCCGATGCGCTCAGTGTTTCCATATGGCGGGATTTACTGATATCCCAGTTCTGACAGAACGCACAGGTCAGATTACATCCGGCAGTACCGAACGACAGTACCGGCGTGCCGGGCAGAAAATGATGCAACGGTTTTTTCTCAATAGGATCAATACAGAAACCACTGGAACGGCCATAACTGGTCAGAACAATCTCTCCGCCCTGCGCCATGCGGATGTAGCAAACGCCACGCTTACCCTCCCGCAGTTCACAAAATCGCGGACAAAGCGTACATAGCGTGTGATCATTATCCAGATGACGCCAGTATTTGGTCGAAACCGTATTGTCTGAATTATCCATACAACCTCCGCAGCAACACTATAATTATAGATGACATCTATCCATCAGGAGGTTGTATGCAGGTTATCCATCAGCCCGCTGTAGCGGATATGTTCTATCCGGCAGATCCGGACAGACTTCGGGACTGGATGCAGCATCATGTTAAAGCAGCCCCCGAAACCGGACGGAAACCACGGATGTTGATCCTTCCCCATGCCGGTTACCGTTTTTCCGGTGCTATTGCCGCACAGGGATACAGTCTGCTGCAGAAAGGAGATTTCAAGCGGGTGATTGTGCTCTGCCCGGCGCACCGGGTCTATCTGCAGGGCATCGCTGTTCCTGAGCACTGGGATGGCGAGGCAACACCTTTTGGTACTATTCCGCTCGATAAACCAGCGATAGCGTCATTACTGTTATTACCTGGCGTGATTGCCGCTACCGAAGCACACCGACAGGAACATGCCATAGAAGTTCAGCTACCATTTCTGCAGTATCAACTGGGCGACTTTAGTCTGATCCCGCTGGTGGTAGGCGATTGTCCGGCAGAAACAGTGAGCCACGCCATTGAACAGATTATGACCGATGATACGCTGATCATTGTCAGCAGCGACCTCAGTCACTATCTCAGCAAGGACATAGCCGAACTACAGGATGACTATACCATCCGGCAAATTCTGCAGTTCAGTGAAACCTTAACCGGCGATCAGGCCTGTGGTTGTTATGCCCTGAATGGTGCGCTGCACTGGGCTCATCAGCAACAGCTGGATATTGAATTACTGGCAAAATGTAACTCCGGCGATACATCGCATGATAAAGAGCGGGTGGTGGGATATGCAGCTTTTGCCCTCTATTGAGTTAAATGAACGCCGGGCAATGCTGACGCTGGCGCGCAATGCAATTAAGGCACACTGGATGCCGGACACAGAAACAGCAGCAATCCTGCCGCATGGTGAGTTGAAATCAGGCTGTTTTGTTACCTTGCATAAACACGGCGAACTCCGCGGTTGTATTGGCACTCTGGAGCAGGATATGCCACTGCAGCAATCTATCCCGTATTTTGCCCGGGCCGCTGCCTTTCAGGATCCCCGTTTCCCGCCACTGACAACAGCAGAACTCGCGGATTGCATCATCAGCATTTCAGTACTCAGTGAGAGAGAGCCTCTGCCAGCCAGCAGTCGGGAAGAGTTAATGGCGGCACTGGTGCCATTTACTGATGGGTTATGGCTGAGCGATGGCTATCATCGGGCTACTTTTTTACCTGCTGTCTGGCGTCAGTTACCGGATAAAAAAGAGTTCCTGCACCATTTGTTACTGAAAGGTGGCTGGCCACCACAAAACTGGCCGGCACAGATGAAGGCATGGCGTTACCACAGCATTGAATTTATTGAGCCAGATGGTGAATTAGCACTGGAATAAGTATAAAAAAACAGCGCCGAAGGGCGCTGTTTTCTATTCGTCTCTATCAGCAATAACCATGTGACATCAGTTGCTGATACCGTTTTCTCAACAATTCATCTGTATGCAATGAATTTAATTCATTCAGATCGGTCAGAATGCGTTGTTTCAGCAGATTGGCCATCTCATCCACATTACGGTGTGCACCACCCAGCGGTTCCGGCACAATGCTGTCGATCAATTTCAGCTCTTTCAGGCGCGCGGCTGTAATACCCATAGCTTCAGCAGCTACGTTGGCTTTATCCGCACTCTTCCAAAGAATAGAGGCGCAACCTTCCGGCGAGATCACCGAATAGGTGGAATATTGCAGCATATTCACGCGATCACCGACGCCGATTGCCAGTGCACCACCTGAACCACCTTCACCGATCACAGTACAAATAACCGGTACTTTCAGGCTCGACATCACCTTAAGATTACGGGCAATCGCTTCTGACTGACCACGTTCTTCTGCGCCGACCCCCGGATATGCACCCGGCGTATCAATGAAGGTAAGGATTGGCATTTTAAAACGTTCAGCCATCTGCATCAGACGCAATGCCTTACGATAGCCTTCTGGTCTTGGCATACCAAAATTACGTCTGATTTTTTCCTGTGTGTCGCGGCCTTTCTGGTGACCAATCACCATTACCGGCTGACCATCCAGACGAGCTGTACCGCCGACAATCGCTTTATCATCAGCGAAAGCCCGATCACCAGCCATCTCATCAAAATCAGTAAACATGCGTGCAATATAGTCCTCGGTATAAGGACGTTGCGGATGACGAGCCAGCTGAGAAATCTGCCAAGCACCCAGATCAGAAAACAACTTTCTGGTCAGCTCTTCATTCTTCTTTTCCAGATGTTTGATTTCATCTGTCAGATCCACACTGCTGCCAACATGCTCACTAACATGTTTCAGTTCTTCGATTTGCGCCAACAGTTCAGCAATAGGTTGTTCAAATTCCAGAAAATTCATATTCATAATTGTACCCGAAATCGCTACTCAAATATCAGTTCTACGCCTTGCTTGCCCAAATGGGTTCGCAGCTCGTTCAGTAGTTGATCGGTTGGCGTTACCCGCCATTCGGTCCCCAACGTCAGCTGCCCCTGCACACCCGTTCTGCGGTAGCAGATATGCACAGGACAAATCCCTGCACGATGAGGCGTTAATATGCCGGCAAGATTTTGCATAAAGCGATCTGCCGTTTCAGATTGCGTCACTTTTACCCGCAATCCCCGTGCGTGACGACCACGCGCATCTTCAATGTCCAATACTTCGCGGGCCGACATTTTAATGCCACCTGCATACTCGTCAAAGCTGATTTGACCCGTAACCACTAAAATACGGTCTTTTTGTAGCAATGACTCATATCTTTCCAGAGCTTCACTGAACAAAGTAATGTCTAAACGCCCGGAACGGTCATCTAATGTCAGAATTCCCATCTTGGTACCGCGCTTGGTTACCATGATACGGGCATTCAGAACCAGACCCGCCGCTACCGCTGGTTTATCCCGTTCGGTCGGCTGTAAATCGCATAAACGGCCGGAAGTATAATGCTTTAGCTCCGCCAAGTATTGATTTATCGGATGGCCCGTTAAATATAAACCGAGAGTTTCACGTTCGCCATCAAGCCATTTCTGATCCGACCACTCAGGCACATCGGCAAAGGTCGGCGTGGGTAGTACGCCGTCATCAGCAAACAGATCACCGAACAGATCATTTTGTCCGAGAGCGGCATCTTTCGCTTTTTGTTCTGCCGCTTTCATCGCCTCTTCCAGCGATGCCATTAATGCAGCACGATGCGGACCTAACCGGTCCAGGGCACCGGCATATATCAGCTTTTCCATGACCCGTTTGTTCAGGCGTTTAATATCGACCCGATTACAAAAATCAAACAGATCGCGGAAAGGCCCCCCTTCGTTCCGTGCAGCAATAATTGCTTCAACCGGGCCTTCACCTACCCCTTTGACTGCGCCGATACCATAAACCACTTCGCCGCGTTCATTCACCGTGAAACGGTATTGTCCGGTATTCACATCAGGCGGGATCAGCTTCAGTCCCATCCGCTGGCATTCATCAACCAGTGTTACGATCTTATCGGTGTTATCCATATCAGCAGTCATTACTGCTGCCATGAATTCTGCCGGGAAGTGTGTTTTCAGCCATAACGTCTGGTATGAAACCAAAGCATAGGCAGCGGAATGCGATTTGTTAAACCCGTATCCGGCGAATTTTTCCACCAGATCGAAGATATGCATCGCCAGTTCGCCGTCGACACCATTGCTGACCGCTCCGGATTCAAAACCGGAACGCTGTTTCGCCATCTCTTCCGGTTTTTTCTTACCCATCGCGCGTCGCAACATGTCCGCGCCACCCAGCGTATAGCCAGCCAGCGTCTGGGCTATCTGCATAACCTGTTCCTGATACAGGATGATGCCGTAAGTCGGCTCCAGAATAGGCTGCAATGAGTCATGCTGCCACTGAATATCCGGATAGGAAATCGCTTCACGGCCGTGTTTACGGTCAATGAAGTTGTCTACCATGCCGGATTGCAATGGGCCAGGGCGGAACAGAGCCACCAAAGCGATCATGTCTTCAAAACAGTCCGGCTGCAGACGTTTGATCAGGTCTTTCATCCCCCGCGATTCCAGCTGGAATACGGCGGTGGTTTCTGAATTTTTCAGGATCTTAAACGAAGTCGGATCATCCAGCGGAATCGCGGCGATATCGACCGGTGGTTTACCTTCTGTTTTCAGACGCGGATTGATCATATCCAGCGCCCATTTAATGATGGTCAATGTCCGCAAACCGAGGAAGTCAAACTTCACCAGGCCAGCATATTCCACATCATTTTTATCAAACTGAGTAACCGGCTGTAAGCCCTGATCGTCGCAATATAACGGTGCAAAATCTGTGATTTTCGTCGGTGCGATAACCACGCCACCGGCATGTTTACCCGCGTTACGGGTTACCCCTTCCAGTTTGCGCGCCATATCAATCAGCGCTTTAACTTCTTCGTCCTGTTCGTATAACTCAACCAGCTTCGGTTCAACATCGAATGCTTTAGCCAGTGTCATACCCGGATCTGGCGGAATTAATTTGGATATCCGATCAACGAAACCATACGGATGACCCAGCACACGCCCCACATCACGCACGACCGCTTTCGCCGCCATCGTACCGAAAGTAATGATCTGCGATACCGCTTCACGACCATACATCTGCGCAACGTGATCAATGACTTCGTCGCGACGATCCATACAGAAATCGACGTCAAAGTCCGGCATTGAGACACGTTCCGGATTCAGAAAACGTTCGAACAGCAGATCTAATGCTAATGGATCGAGGTCAGTAATTTTCAGCGCATAGGCAACCAGACTCCCCGCACCCGAACCACGTCCGGGTCCTACCGGGATATCGTTATCCTTTGACCACTGGATAAACTCCATTACGATCAGGAAGTAACCGGGAAATCCCATCTGGTTAATAACTTTAAGCTCAATATCCAGACGTTCATCATAAGCTATCCGCTTTTCCGCCCGTTCTGCCGGATCAGGAAAGAGAAACGCCAGACGCTCTTCCAGCCCCTCTTTCGACTTCATAACCAGAAAATCTTCCGTGGTCATGTTGCCAGTGGGGAATTGCGGCAGAAAATACTCGCCCAGACGAACTGTCACATTACAGCGTTTGGCGATTTCCACGCTGTTAGCCAGCGCCTCAGGAATATCCTTAAACAGCTCACACATTTCATCCTGTGTGCGCATATATTGCTGATTACTGTAACGTTTAGGGCGACGAGCATCATCCAGAGTATAACCATCATGGATAGCTACGCGGATTTCATGCGCGTCAAAATCATCTTTATTCAGGAAAACGACATCATTGGTGGCAACAACCGGCAGATCCTGCTGTATCGCCAACTCAACAGCCATATGCAGATAGGTTTCTTCGTCCAGCCGGCCGGTACGGATTAACTCAAGATAAAAGCACTCCGGAAAATGCTGCTGGTAAAACGCGGTGCAACGTTCCACCATCGCCTGATTACCCTTCAGCAGGAATTTACCGATATCACCATCCCGGCCACCGGATAACAAAATTACGCCAGTCGCATGTTCGGCCAGCCAGGCTTTATCAATAACAGCCCGCCCCTGAATATGTCCGCGAAGAAACCCTTTTGATATCAGCTGAATAAGATTTTGCTGGCCCTCATTATTCATGGCCAACCCAATCAGATGAAACAGTTCATCGCCAAGCTCTTCGCTCTGTACCCAGAAATCAACGCCGATAATGGGTTTAATGCCTTTGCTATGCGCATCCCCATAAAAACGCACTAACCCGCTCTGATTCATCTGGTCAGTAATGGCCATTGCCACCATATTATTTTCGGCCGCACGCGCGACCAGTGGCTTGATCTTTTGCAGACCATCCAGCATCGAAAAATCAGAATGGATATGAAGATGAACAAAGCGAGGTTCGGCCATGATGTTTCCTGTTCAGTCTAGGCCCAGAGCCAGTTTAACCGGTTTAAAACTGCGGCGGTGTATCGCTAATGCACCATGTTCCGCTAATGCAGCCAGATGTTGTGCGGTCGGATAACCTTTGTGCTGAGCAAAACCATATTGCGGATATAGCTGATCCAGCTCCGCCATTTCACGGTCACGTGTCACTTTCGCCAGAATAGAAGCCGCACTGATTTCAGCAACCAGACTATCGCCTTTCACTACTGCCTGAGAAGGCATAGAAAGAGCCGGACAACGGTTACCGTCAATCAACACAAATTCCGGCTGCACAGACAAACCGGCAACCGCGCGTTGCATCGCTTTCATGGTCGCCTGCAGTATATTGAATTGATCAATTTCGGCAGCAGAACAACGTCCGATAGCAAATGCCAGCGCATTCTCGCGGATAATATCAAACAGTGCTTCGCGCTTTTTTTCAGAGAGTTTTTTAGAATCGTTCAGACCCGTAATTGGCCGGGCAGGATCCAGAATAACCGCCGCTGTCACCACATCCCCGATCAGAGGACCACGACCAACTTCATCCACACCAGCGATTAACTGGTATGGAGGATAGATAAATGAGTTCATATATTGCCTTGTAATACGTCAATAACGGCTTGTGCAGCCTGTTTATCCGCATCACACCGGATCAATTGATGCAGACGGATAAATTCATCAAGCAGCGCCTGATTATCCTGTTGCAGATAATTGCTGACAGCGGCTGTCAGTTTCTCCGGTATACAATCAGATTGGATCAATTCCGGCACCAAAGTTCGGCCAGACAGTAGATTTGGCAGCGAAAAAGTACGGATTTTTACTAACTTCTGACCTAGCCAGAATGTAAATGGTTTCACTTTATAAGCAACAACCATCGGTCTTTTTACCAGCATCGCTTCAAGCGTGGCAGTACCGGATGCCAGCAAAATAACATCTGCAGATGTCATCACCGCCCGGGCCTGACCATCAACCAGTGTCATAGCCAAATCCGGCGCAATTTGCTGCTTGATCGCTTCAAATTGTTCTCTCCGACGCTGATTAACCAGCGGAACGACAAACTGTAAATCCGGGTATTGCTGGTGCAGTAACTGGCAAGTCTGTAAAAACGGCGGCGTCAGCATTTCCACCTCTGCACCACGACTACCGGGCAACACAGCCAGTACCGGTGCATCAGCTTTCAATCCAAGCTGATTTTTAGCTGGTAAAGCAGGAGAATGCAGCGGAATAGCATCGGCCATAGTATGGCCAACAAACCGGCATGGTGCATCATGCTGATCGTAGAACGCTTTTTCGAACGGCAAAAAAGCCAGCACCATATCCGTGGCTGCTTTGATTTTATGAATCCGGCTCTGCCGCCATGCCCATACAGACGGGCTGACATAATGAATCGTTTTAATACCGGCCTGTTTAAGTTTCAGCTCAACACCGATATTAAAATCAGGCGCATCCACCCCGATAAATATATCCGGCGGATTTTGTTTGAAATAACGGATTATATGACGGCGAACCTGCAGCAGCCGGGGCAAGCGACCAAGCACTTCAACCAGTCCCATGACCGAAAGCTCTTCCATTTCAAATAGTGTCTCTATCCCCAGTTCCTGCATACGCGGACCGGCAATACCGACAAATTCACAATCAGGATGGATTTGCTTGAGATGACGCATCAGACCTGCAGCCAGAATGTCACCGGAGACCTCTCCGGCAACAATTCCAATACGCAGCGGCCGCTTGGCAGCGGATAAATCAGGGACGAATGATGCCACGCTCATTCTTTTTCAGGAATTCAACGAACAGTGCAACAGCCGGTTCGTCCTGCGCCATGGTTTCCAGCACAGGCATCACTTCATCGATAGTCTTGCCACTACGATAAAGTTCTTTATAAGCACGTTTCACTGCAGAAATGGCTTCCGCAGAGAAACCACGGCGACGCAAACCTTCGCTGTTAATACCGAACGGAGTGGCATAATGACCTGCGGCCATGACATATGGCGGCACATCTTTATTCAGCGCAGCCATACCAGCAATGAAAGCATGGGAACCAACACGGCCAAACTGGTGAATAGCAGCCAGACCACCGAAAATTACCCAGTCACCAATATGCACATGACCAGCCAGTGTCGCATTATTGGCAAAAATACAGTCGTCACCAATCATACAATCGTGAGCAACATGCACATTCACCATAAACAAATTACGGCTGCCAACCTTGGTCAGGCTCTGATCCTGAACCGTACCACGATGGAACGTGCAGTGTTCACGGATCACATTCGCATCACCGATTTCCAGGAAAGTCCGCTCACCGGCGTATTTCTTGTCCTGACAATCTTCACCAATGGATGAGAACTGAAAAATTTTGTTATTACGGCCAATTTTGGTTGGCCCTTTAATTAACACATGAGAACCAACCCATGTGCCTTCTCCGATCTCAACTTCATCTTCAACACAAGTAAAGGCGCCAATTTCTACATTTGCACCAATAACTGCATTCGGATGAATAATCGCGGAGGGATGAATTTTAGCGCTAGGATCGATCACAGGCATTCTCTCAACGTTTGGCGCACATGAGTTCTGCAGAACAAACGAGTTCACCATCTACGGTAGCAACACCGGTAAACTTGGCGATACCACGGCGTTCTTTCAGATATTCAACATCCAGTACCAGTTGATCTCCCGGTACAACAGGACGTTTAAAACGCGCATTATCGATAGAAGCAAAATAATACAGTTCACCCGGATTAGGCTTACCAACCATGCGGAATGCCAGGATGCCGGTTGCCTGTGCCATTGCTTCCAGAATCAGGACTCCCGGGAACACTGGTCGTTCAGGAAAATGTCCCTGAAAGAAAGGCTCATTAAAAGAAACATTTTTTATTGCACGCAACACTTTACGTTCTTCTGACATTTCATAATGAACGACACGATCCACCATCAAAAAAGGGTAACGGTGAGGCAGCAGCTGTAAAATATCTTGAATATCAAGCTGATTGAGTTCGTTGTTCAAACCAGGATCCTTTTACTTTTGTTCTTGCTT
>RRZU012374688.1_pt1 | contig 18709 bp, 14 predicted proteins | sample 2165561 | NCBI WGS metagenome assembly RRZU01 (sample SAMN10456909, study PRJNA506462) | wastewater metagenome | isolation source: wastewater sludge | place: USA: Moscow, Idaho | reverse complement strand
GTTATGAGTGTCTAAATCAATATTTATTTCGAGATCTGAGCGAGGTGCAGGACTATACAACTGACTGGCAGTACTTTTATAATCATGAACGACCTCATATGTCAGTAAATGGTTGTCCACCTATTTTTAAACAATAACAATGCTTTAGATTTTCTACCCATTAATTCAATTAAAAATGGGGGTATTACCGGCCTTCCGGCTCCGGCAAAACCACCATGTTGATGCTATTGGCCGGTTTTGAATCGCAAAGCAGCGGCAATATCTGGCTCGACCAGCGCGCCATCAACGACATCCCCTCCTACAAGCGCAATATCGGCGTGGTATTTCAAAACTACGCCCTCTTTCCGCACATGAGCGTGGGCGAGAACATTGCCTTTCCGCTGAAAATGCGCGGCATCAGCAAGCAGGACATCGCCCGCAAAGTAGACCAAGTATTGGACATGGTGCAATTGCTGCCCATGCGCGAACGCAAGCCCGCACAATTGTCCGGTGGCCAGCAGCAACGCGTGGCACTGGCACGGGCGCTGGTGTTCGAGCCGGAAGTGGTGCTGATGGACGAGCCACTGGGTGCGCTGGACAAACAATTGCGCGAACGTATGCAGCTGGATATCCGGGATTTGCATAAACGCTTGGGGCTCACCATCGTGTTTGTCACCCATGACCAACAAGAAGCGCTCACCATGTCCGACCGCATTGCGGTGTTCAACAAGGGCAAAATCGAGCAAATCGGCACCCCGCGCGAAATTTACGACCATCCCGCCACCCGCTTTGTGGCCGAATTTATCGGCGAAACCAATTTGCTCGAAGGGCAAGTGGAATCCGTGGCCGAGAACCATGCCGTGGTTGCCCTGCCAGCAGGTGGACGGCTGAAAGTGACCAAAGGCACACCATTACAAGCCGGACAAGCAGTGCTGGTTTCCATCCGCCCCGGACGCATCGCGCTGGCGGCCAAACACACCGGTGCCGACAACACCCTCAGCACCCGCGTGGTCGACAGCGTGTATCTGGGCGATCATTTGCGCATTCAGCTGGATGAGCAGGCACACAATTTTATTGTCCATTTAGGGCGCAATACCGACGAATGGACACCCAATACCGATGTGACGGCCAATTTTGACGCCGCCGATTGCTGGACGATGACATTATGAGCAACCAAGCCACTAAAAAACGGCGCGCCTATTTATTGCTGATGCCGCTCATCCTGTTTTTGCTGGTGTTTTTCCTGTGGCCATTGTGGGTGATGATGAAGCAGGCCGTATCCGACAATGCCGTGGCGGTGGTGTTGCAGCAAACCGCCACCGTGATGCCGCAATGGAACGGCACTTCCGGCCCCACGCCCGACATGAAAACCGCATTGGTTGCCGACTTAAAAGCCGCCAAAGACCAGCAGGAAATCGGCAATATGGTGCGCAAGCTCAACAGCGAGCAGGCCGGCTACCGCACCCTAATGACCAAAACGCTGGTACAAATCCGCGACAATCCCAATCCGCCTGATTTGGAAAGCATTGATGCACGCTGGTCGGATCCGCGCTACTGGCAAGCCATCAACAAACTGATGTCGCCGGTAACCGACCGCTTCTTGCTGGCAGCGGTGGATATGGAGCGCAATCCGGAAGGCAAAATGGTGGCCATGGCCGCAGGCACTTCCGCCAACCGCGATATTATGCTGCGCACATTTTGGATTGCCGCTTTGGTTACCCTGTTTTGCGCCGCCATCGGCTACCCGTATGCCATGCTGTTGGCCTCCACTTCCGGCTGGGTGAAAAATCTGCTGTTTGCGGCGGTATTGCTGCCGTTGTGGACTTCGCTGCTGGTGCGCACCGCCGCTTGGTTTATCCTGCTGCAAGACCGCGGCCTGATTAACGACTTATTGATGACGCTGGGGCTTACCCACAGCCCGATTCCGCTGATTTTCAACCGCAGCGGCGTGGTCATCGCGATGACCCATGTGCTGCTGCCGTTTATGGTGTTGCCGATTTACAGCGTGCTGCAAGCCATTCCGCGCAATCTGATGCCGGCGGCTTCTTCGCTGGGTGCGCCACCGTGGCGGGCATTTTTGAAAGTATTGCTGCCATTAAGCCTGCGCGGCATCTTGTCGGGCATGTTGTTGGTGTTTATGACCGCCATCGGCTATTACATCACCCCGGCGCTGATTGGCGGCGCGGGCGACCAAATGATTAGCTCGATTATTGCCTATTACGCCATGGGCGCGGCCAACTGGGGCATGGCCGGTGCATTGGGGATGGTGTTGCTGGTGGCCTGTCTCATTCTGTATGGCGTATATGCGCGCCTGACCACTGAAAAAACTGGGGGTGCATGATGTTGGCACGTTTAATCAAAATCGGCTTTGGCACACTGGCGGTGCTGTTTCTGGTGGCGCCTTTGTTTGCCATTTTGCCGCTGGCCTTTACTTCCAGCGTGTTTCTCACCTACCCGATTCCCGACTGGTCGACACGCTGGTTTCAGGAGTTGGCTACTGCCGATGCTTGGCGGCGCTCCATCATCAACAGCCTGATTATCGGCGGCGGCACCACCGTGCTGGCCACCGTATTGGGCACCATGGCGGCACTGGGGCTGCGTCCGCAAGGTATGCGCTTTGTTACCCCTTTGCGCACCTTGTTTATCCTGCCCATGGTGGTGCCGGCCGTGGTACTGGGGGTGGGCATGCAATTGCTGTTTGCGCAAATCGGGCTGGCCAACACCTATCTGGGCGTGATTGTGGCGCACACCATCGTGGCCATTCCTTTGGTGTTCATCACCGTGAGCGGTGCCGTGGCCGGTTTGGATAAACGGGTTGAGCTGGCCGCCGAAAGTCTGGGTGCCAGCCCCTTTACTGTATTGCGCAAAATCACCTTGCCACTGGCCGCACCGGGCATTGTTTCCGGCGCCGTGCTGGCGTTTGCCACCTCGCTCGACGAAGTGGTGCTCACGCTGTTTGTGGCCGGCCCCAATCAGCGCACCTTGGCGCGGCAAATGTTTTCCACCATCCGCGAAAACATCAGCCCGGCCATTGCCGCGGCGGCCTTGATTTTTATTGTCGGCACCATCGTGCTCGGCGTGGTCACCACACTGTTGCGCCGCCGTATGAAAAAAGCCGTTGTTTAACCAAAAGAAAAAGGAGTGCCATGAGTACCCCCTATATGCTGCTTACCGGCGCCAGCCGCGGCATCGGCCACGCCACCGTAAAGCTGTTTCAGGCACACGGCTGGCGCATTCTCACGGTGTCGCGCCATCCTTTTTCGGAAGACTGCCGCTGGCCGGCGGCACGCGAAAGCCATATTCAGGCCGATTTGGAAGACTTGAGCAGCATCGAAGCCTTGGCGCAAACCGTGCGCGCAAGGCTGCCTGAAGGCAAATTGGCGGCGCTGGTCAACAATGCCGGTATTTCGCCCAAAGGCGACGGTGGCAGCCGCTTGGGTGTGATGGCCACCGATGCCGACACATGGACACGCATTCTGAATGTAAACCTAGTGTCCACCGCCTTGCTGGCACGCGCACTGGCGCCGGAGCTGTTTGCCGCCAAAGGTTCGGTGGTGAATGTCACCTCCATTGTAGGCTCGCGCGTGCATCCTTTTGCCGGTGTGGCTTATGCCGCCTCCAAAGCGGCACTGTCGGCGCTGACACGCGAAATGGCCTACGAATTCGGCCCCTACGGCGTGCGGGTGAATGCGATTGCCCCGGGCGAAATCAGCACCGAAATTTTATCGCCCGGCACCGACAAACTGGTGGAAACACTGGTGCCGATGAAACGGCTGGGCACCACCGCCGAAGTGGCCAAAACAATTTATTTTTTGTGCTCCGATGATTCATCGTATATTAACGGCGCCGAAATCCACATCAATGGCGGCCAGCATGTTTAGCGCCTGCTTACAATCTTTTTGTTGTGCTGCTTTCAGCGCATAAACAGGAGTACACATATGAGTTTACAAACCCAAGTTTCCGCCCCTGAATGGCAAGCCCGCTGTACCTTGGCCACACTCTACCGGCTAATTGCCCACTTTCGCATGACCGACCTTATCGACACCCACATCAGCCTGCGCGTACCGGATGAGCCGAATCACTTTTTAATCAACCACTACGGCCTGCCTTTTGAGCGCATGCGCGCTTCAGACCTGGTCAAAATCAACCACGATGGCGATATTGTGGGCGCACATGATGCAGGCAAAAGCGTGAATGCCGCCGGTTTTGTGATTCATTCCGCTATTCATGCGGCACGCCCGGAAGTCGATTGCGTAATCCACACCCACACCGGCGACGGCATGGCAGTGGCCGCCATGCAAGACGGCCTGCTGCCGCTCAGCCAACATGCACTCAAATTCTACCAACGGCTGGCCTACCACGATTACGAAGGCATTGCGCTGGATTTGGATGAACAATCACGGCTGGTGGCCGATTTAGGCACCCACCAAGCCATGATATTGCGCAACCACGGCCTGCTCACCGCCGCCGAAAACCCTTATCGCGCCTTTCACCTGATGTATATGCTCGAACGCGCCTGCCAAGCACAAGTGAAAGCCTTAGCCACCGGCCAAACACTCACCTGGCCGCCCGAAGCCGTATGCGCCCGCGCCGCCGCACAATTTGCCGCAGAAGATGACGACGCCTATGTGCGCAAAGTATGGGATGCGGCGGTATTGCTGATTGAAGCGCAACTGGCCGATTGCTGCCGCTGATTTAACATACACGGCCAATAGAAAAACCACCCGCATTGCGGGTGGTTTTTCTATTGGCGACAGCCCCACAAGAGGCTGCCTGAAACACACCTGCCGCAGCGCAACACAAGTGTGCGTTGAGCAACAAATAACGGTGCACTGAGCAACCATTTTTTTATTCTTTTTCGGGCTAATCTTGCCCAACGCTGGATTTCCGGCGTGTATCACCTGTTTTCAAACAAACCAACACCCACACAAAAACAACTTCTATAAATAGAAAAACTGCATCCGCCGTGTTATTTGTTTTATTGCAAAACAAAACACATCCGGACGCAGCCATCTTGAGGAGCAACATCATGGCAGGCGTAATGCAACCGCAACACAACGGTGCGCCCGACGACACCGTATCCGACGTATCCACCGAAATTGTCAGCGAACACGACCGCGCCTCCAAAGGCTCGCTCACCATGGCTTGGTGGGGCGTGTGCAGTGCCATGTTCTACATTGTGGTGGGCATTGCCATGGCCAAAGCCTACGGCACCGTCAACGCCATTATCGGCCTGGGCATCACCGTGGTGGCTTACGGCATTGTCAACGGCATCATCAGCCGCTACGCCATCAGCACCGGCTTGTCGGTGGGTCTGTTTTCACGCGTACTGTTCGGCGCCAAAGGGGCGGCGCTGGCCACGCTGATTTTTTTCGTTACCGCCATTTACTACGCCGTGTTCGAAGGCTCGGTGATTGCCGTTACCCTCAACCACATGTATCCGGGCATTTCCTACACCATTGCCGCGCTGATTGTGGTGCTCTACAGCGTGCCGCTGATTTTCGGCAGCATGCAGCACTGGCTGGATAAATTCAACGGCGTGCTGCTGCCGTTTTACATTCTGGGCTTGGTGGGTGCGGTGGTGTTGGCCACCAGCCAATACGGCTATACCGACGCTTGGCTGCGCATGGGGCCGGAAAACCCCTCGCCCACCGGCTGGTGGAATGTGTGTGTGTACTATATGGGCGTGTGGATTTTAATGATGTTCACATTCGACTACGCCCGCTTCGGCAAAAAAACCGACAGCAAATACCACGCCCTGTTTAACTTCGGCATCCCGTTTTACATGCTGGCGTTTTTCCTCAGCGGGCTGGCGGGCATTTATCTGGTCAACACCATTCCGCATGAAGGCGAAGTATCCGAAGTATCGATTGCCTTCGGCTTAATCGAGCTGATGGGCATCTTCGGCCTCTTATTTGTGTGGATTACCCAAACCCGCATCAACACTGCCAACTACTTCTTGGCCACCACCAATATGCAGGCGTTTTTCAAAGACGTATTCAAGCTCAACCTCAACAAAATGGTGTGGGCGGTGATGGTGGGTATTATCGTGTATCTGCTGATGCTGATTGATGTATTCGCCTATTTATTGCAAGCGCTGGCCTATCAAGGCGTGTTTGTGGTGGCTTGGGTGGCGATTGCACTCACCCACATCCTGCACCCGCGCCGCAAACAAATCTTCGGCGAAGTGCCGCAAATCCGCTCGGCCAAACTGCCCGCCTTCGACGCCAGCGGCCTCACCGCCTGGCTTGTGGCCGCCACCGTGGGCATTGTGTTGATGAATCTGGGCAGCAGCTGGACCAATTGGTATGCCACCATCACCTTCTTCACCGCCGCCATCCTCTATGCCTTGATGATGCCCAAGCAACGGCAAAAACTGCTGCCGTAAACATGGGTTGTTTACAGCACAAGGCTGCCTGAAACCGTTTCAGGCAGCCTTATGTCATTGCACAACAACAGCGGCTTATTTTGTGCAAACGCACATAAGTCTGCACCCAGCAACAAAACACCCTGCACTGGGTGACAAGATTTATCCGAGCTTTCACCCTAATCTGTGTTCACAACCACAATACAGAGGATGAAACCATGCAAACCACCCCCGCAATCGACCCCATCACCTTATCCGTGGTGCGTGGTGCGTTGGAAACCGCCCAGCGCGAGATGACGCTCACGCTGGAAAAAACCGCCCGCTCCAGCGTGTTCAATCTGGCACACGATTACAGCAATGCCCTGTTCGACCACCTGCCGGAAATGATTTTGCAAGGCCAAGACATTCCGATTCACCTGGGCTCGCTAATGCCCGCCATGAAAGCGGTGGCCGAATACTTTGGCGACGACATCCATGAAGGCGATGTGATTTACCACAACGACCCCGTCTACCAAGGCAGCCATATTCTCGATTGCTGCATGTATAAGCCGGTGTTCTACCACGGCGAGCTGGTGTTTTGGGCGGTGTGCAAAGGCCACGTTACCGACATCGGCGGCCCGGTGCCCGCAGGCTACAATCCCGATGCCAAAGAAATCTACGCCGAAGGGCTGCGTATTCCGCCGGTAAAATTGTGGGACAAGGGCGTGCGCCGCAATGATGTGATTAATTTGCTGCACTGCAATATGCGCTCGCGCCGCAATCAGGAAGGCGATTTAAACGCCCAATACGGCGCCTGCCGCGTGGGCGAGCGCAACCTGATCCGCCTGCTCGACAAATACGGCGTGGCCACCGTACAAGCCGCCATTGCCGAGTTGAAAAACATGGCCGACCGCCACATGCGCCACCTGATTGCCACCATTCCCGACGGCCAATACCACGGCGAAGCGGTGCTGGAAGACTCCGGCCACGGCTTGGGCGCGCTCACCATCAGCGCCGACATCACCATTCGCGGCGACCATGTCCACATCGCCATCGACAGCCCGCCGCAAGTGCCGTATTTCATCAATTCTTATGCGGGCAATTCCATGTCGGGCGTGCTGCTGGGGCTGATGATGTTTGCGCAAGTGCCACCGCCCTACAACGAAGGCCTCTACCGCTGCGTGAGCGTGGATTTGGGTGCCAAAGGCACTTTGGTTAACGCACAAGAGCCTGCACCGCACGTCAACTGCACCACCACACCGATGGAAACACTCACCGACGCGGTGCGCACCGCTTTTGAAGCCGCCGCCCCGGATCGCGTTACCGCCTCGTGGGGACACGCTTCCGGCATCAATATTGCCGGTATCGACCCGCGCACCGGCGAGCAATACGTCACCATGGTGTTGGCGTCGATTATTTCCGGTGCCGGCGCCACCCAGCAAATGGACGGCTGGCACGCCTGCGGCCCCTTGTGCTGTTTTGGCGCACTCAGCTCCGGCGACATCGAATTGCTGGAATACCAATACCCGATTCTGATTCACAAATACGGCCTGGTAGAAGACAGCGGCGGTGCCGGACGCCACCGCGGCGGCTGCGGCACCGAATGGCAAGTAGAGCCGCTGAACCATGAAATGACCGTTATCGCCTTTGGCGAAGGCCGCCAAATTGCCACCTTGGGCGCGGCCGGCGCCGAAGACAAGCTGCCTGAACGTAAACTGGGGCGGCTGAGCATTGCGCGCCACGGCGGCCACACCGAAACCCATATTCAAAACACCCTCACCACCATCAAACCGGGCGAGCGCGCCAGCAATATCAACCCCGGCGGCGGCGGCTACGGCCACCCCTTCCAGCGCTCGCTGCACGAAGTGGTGCAAGACGTGGCCCGCGGCTTGGTGTCGCGCCATGCCGCCGAGCAGGAATACGGCGTGGTGCTGCAAGCCGACAGCTTACACGTAGACGAAGCCGCCACCACCCGTTTGCGCGGGCAGCAGGCTGCCTGATGTTGAAACAGCATCCAGCAAACTTTCGGATTTGTTGCCCGCTCCAGTAAGAAAAGGCAAGAAACGGTAAGAGCCTGTTTCACAACAAACAGGCTGCCTGAAAGCAACGCTTTTACGAAGCTGAAACCTTTCAGGCAGCCTACAAAACAAAGCTCATAAGATGCGCCTCGGTGCATCCAATACCGCATTTTAAGTATTTCAACACATAAGCATAAACAGGCTGCCTGAACCCTTTTCAGGCAGCCCGCAAAACAAAGCAAAGGAAACCGCATGAGAAACCAATTCCGCTTGGGCGTAGACGCCGGAGGCACTTTTACCGACTTTGTATTGGCAGAACAAAACGGCCGTATCCACCTGTTTAAAAGCCCCTCCACCCCGCACGACGGCACCGTAGCCATTGCCCACGGCCTGCAGCAAATCAGCGAAAAATTCCAGCGCTCAGTGGCCGACATCGTGCAAAACTGCGACTTATGCATCAACGGCACCACCGTGGCGCTGAATGCCCTGATTGAGCTCAAAGGCGTGAAAGTGGGCCTGCTGGCCACCGCCGGACACGAAGACAGCATCGAAATCCGCCTCGGCCACAAAGAAGAAGGCTACCGCTACGACGCCAGCTACCCGCCCGCGCCGCAGTTGGCACCGCGCGAGCTGCGTTTCGGTGTGGGTGGGCGTATGCTGGCCGACGGCAGCGAACACACCCCGCTCAATGAAGACGACATCCTCAAAGCCATCGACGTATTCAAACGCGAAGGCGTCAAAAGCGTGGCCATTTCTTTTGTGTGGGCCATCCGCAATCCGGCACACGAGCAGCGCGCCCGCGCCCTGATTCAACAGCACCTGCCCGATGTATTTGTGTGCTGCGGCCACGAAGTCTACCCACAAATCCGCGAATACACCCGCACTTCCACTACCTTGGTCAACGCCTACCTCAGCCCAGTGATGGCCGCTTATGTGCGCAAAATCGACCAGTATTTCCGTGACTTAGGCGCCGTGCAGCCGGTGCGCTATTTCCAATCCAACGGCGGCTTGGCCGTGGGCGAAGTGATGCGCGAGCGCGCGGTAAACGCCATCAATTCCGGCCCCGCCTCCGCCCCGCAAGCCGGGCTGTTTATCGCCGCGCCCTTCGGCATCGACAACGTGATTACCGTCGACATGGGCGGCACCTCGTTTGACATCACCCTGGCCAAAGGCGGCCAAACCAGCCTCAACCGCGACATCGATTTCTTGCGCAACCGCATCGGCGTGCCCATGATTCATGTGGAAACATTGGGCGCGGGCGGCGGCTCCATCGCCCACATCAACACCTTCGGTATGCTCGAAGTGGGCCCACACAGCGCCGGTGCCAATCCCGGCCCCGCCTGCTACGGCAAAGGCGGCGAGCTGCCCACGGTAACCGATGCCAATATGGCGCTGGGCTACCTGAAACCCAATGCCGTGCTCGGCCAAAGCGTTACCCTTGATGCCGCGCGTGCCAATAAGGCCATCGAAACCCACATTGCCGCGCCCTTGGGCATTGATTTGGCACACGCCGCCTACGGCATCAGCGCCATCGTCAACCAAAATATGGCCAACGGCATCCGCCGCATCACCATCGAGCAAGGCTACGACCCGCGCGATTTCGCCCTGATTTGTGCCGGTGGCGCCGCCGGGATGCACATCATTGCCCTGGCCGAAGAAATGGGCATCGCCAAAATACTGGTGCCCAAATTCGCCTCCTGCCTGTGCGCTTTCGGGCAGATTATTTCCGATGTCAAATACACCTATCTGGCCACCGAAACCATGCTGATGCAGCACGATGCCGACTTGAGCAGCCTCAACGCCACCTTAGCACGGCTGGAGCAGGAAGGCCGCCAGCGCCTGCTGGCCGACGGCTTTGCCGATGGCGACATCGTGATTGAACGCAGCATGGAAATGCGCTACTTGGGGCAGATTCACGAATGCACCGTACAAGTGCCCGGCGGCACCGTAAACGCCGCCTTGCTCGACGACATCCTCGCCGCCTTCCACGCCCGCCACGAAGCCCTGTTTACCTATGCCGAGCCGGATAATCCGGTGGAGCTGGTCAACGTGGAAGTGGCCGTGAGTGGCAAAGTGTCCAAGCCGCAAATCCCGCAGCTGCCGCCCGCCCGCAGCGATGTACGCGAAGCCGAAACCGGCGTGCGCAACATGATTTTCAACGCCGACTACACTTGGTACAGCACCCCCGTTTACGACGGCACCCGCCTGGCCGCCGGCCACCACATCCACGGCCCCGCGCTGATTGAAGAGCCCACCACCACCATCGTTATCAAACCGGGCTGGCAGGCACATCTGCACCAGTCGGGCACCTACTTGCTGACAAAGGTTTAAAAACCGCTTATATTGCCGCAACCTGCTGCAAAAACAGCATGTTGCGGCACAGCATTTATGATATGAAGGCTACCTGAAACTGCATTGATACCCGACAAGGAAAACCCCATGTCCGGCCACTTCACCACCCGCAACACCGTATCGGTGCCGGGCAAACAAAACCAATGGCGTCAGGCCATCAGCGAAACCTATTTTCAGCTCGATGTGCGCTTTGCCAGCCACGAGCGTTTTGAAGGCAGCCTGAACAGCTGGCAATTGGGCGACATCACCCTGTCACAGCTGCAATCGGCACCGGCGGCCTATCTGCGCCTGCCACAGCATTTACAGCACTTGCCCAGCGAAGAAGCATTTTTACTCACCCTGCCGCTGGATCAGCCCGTGGCCTTCAGCCAAGTGCAACGGCAAATCGACTGCACCGCCGGCAATTTTCTGCTGGAGCTATCGCACGAGCCTTATCACTTCAGCTACGCCAAAGCCAACCGCCTGTGGGTGCTCAAAATCCCCCATCCCGTTATCAGCCGTCACTTGCACCTGCCCGAGCGCTATGTAGCGCAAAGCTGGAGCGGGCGCGACGGCGTAGGGCTGTTGCTGCAACAATACCTGCACATGTGCGGCCAGCAATTGCAATACAACACCGACCCCGCCAGCCGCCAGCTGATGGGCAAGCAGCTGCTGGAGCTGTTTACCCATCTGGTGCAGCAAAGCGAGCAACGCCTGCTCAGCCCCGCCAGCGACACCCGCCGCGCACATTTACAGCGCATCAAGCACTATGTGCGCCACCACTTAGACAATCCTGCTTTGGATCCGCACACCGTGGCCGCCGCCTGTCATATCTCCGTGCGCTACCTACACGACCTTTTCGGCGACACCGACACCTCCTTCAGCCAATGGCTCAAACAACAACGCCTGGCCACCGCCCACCACCTGCTCACCCGCCCCCACTTCCAGCAAACCTTGGCCGCCCTAGCCTACCAAGTGGGCTTCACCGACCAAGCCAACTTCTCCCGCGCCTTCAAACAAGCCTTCGGCCTCAGCCCCAAAGAAGTGCTGCAACAACAGCGCACACAAACCGCCTGAAGGCGGTTTTGCTTTATAATCGCGGCATTATCCTTAGCCGCCCAACACACCATGAGTGAGCACACCCACGCGCACATTGTGCTGATTGAAGACGAAACCGACATCGCCCAGATGGTGGCGTTTGCGCTCAGCCGCGCCGGGATGCGCAGCAGCCACGCCGCCAACGGCCAGGCCGGCTTGGCCTTGCTGCAACACGGTGCCGATGCGGTGATTTTGGATGTGGGCCTGCCCGACATGGACGGCTTCGAGGTGCTCAAAGCCATCCGCAAACACGGCGATTTGCCGGTGCTGATGCTCACCGCCCAAAACGAAGAAATCGATCGCATTCTCGGCCTTGAACTGGGTGCCGACGATTACATCGGCAAGCCTTTCAGCCCGCGCGAGCTGGTGGCGCGGGTGAAAACCGTGCTCAAACGCACGCGCAGGCTGCCTGAAAACCCGCCGGATGCCACGCCCGCCGCCGCCAACAACGGCTTTGTGTTCGACGCCGAACGGCTGCAAATCTGCTACTGCGGCCAGCCCTTGCCGCTCACCCTGGCCGAATCGCGCCTGCTGCAACACCTGATGGCACAACCGCACCGTGTTTTTAGCCGCCGCCAGCTGATGGCGGCCGCTTTTTCCGACCACCACCCTTCCGACGAGCGCAGCATCGACACCCACATCAAATCGCTGCGCTTAAAAATCAAGCAAATCGCCCCCAACACCGAGCCCATCGTGACCCACCGCGCCTTGGGTTACAGCTTTGAGCCCTAGTTCAGGAATCAGACAGCAGACATCAGGTGCGCACCAATGCTCCCTATCGTTTTCAGGCAGCCTCAACTTTAATCGAAAGCCCGCATATGAAAATCAGTTTCGGCCTGCGCTTTATGGCGGTGTTTTTGGCACTGTTGTTGGTGTTGTCGTGGCTGTTTGTTAACCAAGCGCTGAATCATGTCAAGGTGAGCATGCGCCAATCGGCGGAAACCACGCTGGTAGACATGGCGCAATTGCTGGCCACCGGGCTGGAAAGCGAAATCGGCAGCGATGGCCGTTTGGACACCGCCCGCTTTGCCAACCGCTTTCAGGCAGCCCAAAACAAGCGCTTTAATGCGCAAATCTACCAATTTCAAAAACAGCAATTGGATTTGCAAGTGTATGTCACCGATGCGCGCGGCATTGTGCAATACGACTCGCTCGGGCAACACACCGGCCAAGATTATTCGCACTGGCAAGACGTAGCGCGCACCCTCAAGGGCGAATACGGCGCACGCAGCAGCTTCATCAGCCCCGAGCACACCCAACCCAACGACCCCAAACACATGGTGGTGGCCGCGCCGATTCTGTATCAAGGGCAAATTGCCGGTGTGCTGGCGGTGGCTCAGCCGATGCAGCAATTTGATGTGTTCAGCCTCTCCGGCGCCGCCGAATTGCGCTATTTTGTGTTTAGCGGTATGTTGCTGGCGCTGGTGATTATCGTGCTGATGAGCTGGTGGCTCACCCACGCGCTGGGGCGGCTTTCCGCCTATGCCGAAGCCATGGCCGCCAACCGTGCCGCGCCGCAGCCGCGCTTTCACGAGCCGCATTTCGCCCGTTTGGCACAGGCAATTGAGCACCTGCGCCTAGAGCTTGACGGCAAACAGCATGTAGAAGAATACATCCACGGCCTTACCCACGAGCTAAAAACCCCCATCACCGGCATTCAAGCCGCCGGTGAGTTTTTGCAAGAAGACGACCTCAGCGCCCATGAGCAGCAACAGCTGGTGATACGCATACTGGCCGCCAACCGCCGCATGCAAGACTTGGTGGCACGCATTTTGTCGCTGGCCAAATTGGAAAACCGCAGCGGCCTGACCCAAAGCGCCGCCGTGCAGCTGAATCAGCAAGCGGCAGCAGCGCTGACCGCCTGCGCACCGGCACTGGCGGCCAAACAGATTGCCATCCACGGTCTGCCGCTGCCGCAAGCCACCGTTCACGGCGATGCCTTGCTGATTACCCAAGCCATCGACAATCTGCTGGCCAATGCGTTGGCTTTCTGCCCCCAAGGCGGCAACATCCGCCTAAGCCTGAGTAGCGATAAAGCCGCCGTGCGCCTGCGCATCATCAACAACGGCACGGCCATTCCCGACTACGCCCTGCCGCGCCTGTTTGAGCGTTTCTTCTCGCTGCCCCGCCCCGACGGCAGCGGCCGCAGCAGCGGCCTAGGGCTGAGCTTTGTGGCGCAAATCATGGCGCTGCACGGCGGCAGTGTGGCGGTGTTTAACCATGCCGACGGCGTGGCGGCAGAGCTGATGTTTCCGGCAACGCCGCCCAATCAAACATCATAAACCGCCATCATCAGCGGATTTTTCAGGCAGCCTGCGCACCGCTTTAGACGGCAAGGCATACCAATCCACACGGCGGGTGAGGAACATGGCCAGCGCAATCAGCGCAAACACCAGCAAGGAGCCGATTAACAAGGTGTTTTCATCGGTGTGCAGCAGCCAATACAACAAGGCATACAGCAGCGCCAGCAAGCCGCTGCACGCCAAAGCGTGGCGCCAACCGGCCAGCACATAATGCAAATACCAGCCAATCAGCCCGATACAGGCCGCCGCCGCGCCCGCATAGGCATAATCAAAGCCCACTTGCTCGCCAAACGACAGCAACAACAGGTAAAACACCGTGAGCGCCGCGCCCACCAACACATATTGCACCGGATGGATGCGCAAGTCGCGCAGCACTTCATACAAAAAGAAGGTGCCAAAAGTGAGCACAATAAACAGCATGCCGTATTTCAGGCTGCGCTCGGTGAGGCTGTAGTTATCGGTGGTGTCGACAAAGCGCACGCCCATCTGCTGCCAGCCACTATCCCAACGCCAACACCCCACTTGCTCTGCGCCTGCATTCAGGCAGCCTTGCAGCATATTTGCATTGTCTTCTCCCGCCGCCGGATTGTGCCAGCGGGCGCTAAAACCTTGGGCGTTGATGCTTTTCTCCAAAGGCAAATTGGTGCCGAAAAAGCCGGGATGCGGCCAATCGGCCTGCATATTCAACACCGTGTTTTCCCCCAACGGCAATACCCGTACCGACTGGGTGCCCGCCAATGCAAAATCAATCGCAAACGGCTGTGCCGCATCGGTGCGGATCTGCGCCGGAGCTTGCAGCCAGCGGATACCGCCTTCAGCCGGCAAACCGGCCTGAGCCACAAAAGCTTGCGCTTGGCTGCCCGTTTTCAGCACCGGCATCGCCGCCAGCCCGCGCCGGTCGGCTACCGCCATCAACCATTTTGCTTGTGCCCAGTCGGCACTTTCACTATCGGCCAACACCAGCTGGCGCGCATCTAGGCTGCCTGAAACCGCCACCGTGCCGTTAAAGCTCTTGGCGGCATAAATCCCGCGCTGAAACTGGCCATCACGCACCTGCCATTGCTGCTGCCAAGTGGCCGCTTGCGGCAACAATACCGCCATGCGCACCAATGTAGGCTTACAGGCAGCCTTGCCCACCCAGCCACTGGCGGCTGCCGTTGAGGGCGTTGGCTTAGCGGCGGCGGGCGGCGCATCCGCAGCACATACCGACATCACCGGCACCTGCACAAACGGCGCCATAATGGTTTGTTCGGTTACATATTCGCGGCCGATATCGGCCACAACCTGTTGTGCATAGGCCTGGCGCTCAAACAAAACACCCCGCACCGCCGCCAAACACAGCCAAAACAACAAACACAAAGCGGCAATGCCCGCCAGCTTGATCGACATTCTCTGCATGATAAACCTCCTGATAAAGACCAATTTATCATCGCAAACCCCCGCAAAGTAACGGTGGTGTTTGTGTGAAGAATTGCCCATACAAAATTCATCGACTCTTCCCGCAAGCTTCATGGCCGCAGCGCACACTGGTGCTCATTATCCACCCGCCCACAAAAAGGCTCTCCCATGCAAACCCTACAAAAATGGCTGCTCTGGCTGGCGCTGTGCTGGCTCACCTTGGCACGCGCATTGGCCGCCGAAAGCGGCAGCGCCCCCGAAATGCACCTAATCGACGCCAAAACCGGCGCGCCCAGCACCGCCTTACTGATGAACATGGCCGTAAACGGCAACATCAACGGCATGGTGGCCGGCGTGCACATCAGCCAAATCTTCACCAACCCCGGCGATGGCTGGGTAAACGGCACTTATGTATTCCCCCTGCCGGAAAACGCCGCCGTAAACGAGCTCACCTTTATTGTGAACGGGCGCAAAATCGCCGCCCAAATCAAAGAGCGCGCTCAAGCACAGCAGGTGTTTGAACAAGCCAAACGGGCGGGCAAACAAGCGGCCTTGCTGGAGCAAGAGCGCCCCAATTTGTTCACCATGAACATCGCCAATATCCCGCCGCACGCCAGTGTGCAGGCCGACATCCACTATGTTGAGCTGGCGCGCTACGACAACGGCCAATTCAGCCTGCGCCTGCCCACCACCCTCACCCCGCGCTATATGCCCGGCAGCGCCGCTGCCAGCAACAGCGTGGTGCAAGACGATGGCCAAGTGGTGCGTTTGCAGTCTGGCAACGGCTGGGCCGGCAACACCGCCGCCGTGCCCGATGCCGATCGCATCAGCCCGCCGCAAACCCGCGCGTCATCCGGCCAAAACTACAGTGTCGACATCAACCTCAACAGCGGCCTGCCGCTGGCCAAAGTGGCCGGTTCGCAAGCGCTGGTGGTGAGCAACAGCAATGGCCGCCACCATGTGCGCCTGCAGGCGGGCAGCGCACGCATGAACAGCGATTTTGTGCTCAACTGGCAGCCGCAAGCGGGCAGCGAGCCACAAGCCGCCGCCTTTACCCAAACCCTCAACGGCCAGCAATACACCATGCTGATGCTGGTGCCACCCAGCCAAGCCGCCCGTGCCACCGCACCGCGCCAACTGGTGTTTGTGATCGACAGCTCCGGCTCCATGGCGGGCGAATCGATGGATCAGGCCAAAGCCGGCTTATTGCAAGCCCTGAGCTACCTGAACCCCGGCGACACCTTCAACATCATTGATTTCGACAGCGAAGCCCGCGCCCTGTTTCCCATCACCGTGGCCGCCAACGAAGCCAATGTGCAGCGCGCACAGCAATTTATCCGTGGCCTAGAAGCCGACGGTGGCACCGAAATCGACACCGCTCTGAGTCTGGCCACCCAAATGACACAGCAGCCCGACAACAGCACACGCAACGCACAAATCGTGTTTATCACCGATGGCAGCGTGGGCAACGAGCGGCAGATTTTCGAAAACCTGCAAGGCAAGTTGGGCAACACCCGCCTCTTTACCGTGGGCATCGGCTCGGCACCCAACAGCTACTTTATGCAAAAAGCCGCCCAATATGGCCGCGGCAGCTACACTTACATCGGCAACAGCAACGAAGTGGCCGCCCAAATCGCCGCCCTGTTTGCCAAAATCCAAGCACCGCAATTGCGCAACATCCGCGTGAACTGGGGCGTGCAAACCGATGCCTACCCGCAGCACATCCCCGACCTCTACGCCGGCGAACCCTTGCTGCTGCTGGCGCAATCCCAAGCTGCGCCCAAACAATTCAGCGTTAGCGCCGATGGCAACACCGGCACATGGCAACGCAGCCTGGATTTAAGCCAAAGCGCCAACAGCGACAACTTGGCCACCGTGTGGGCGCGGCGCAAAATCGACAACATCAGCGACAGCCTGAATTTAGGCTTAATCGGCCGCGACGAAGCTCGCGACCAAATCCTGCCGCTGGCATTGGCGCATCGGCTGCTGTCTGAATTCACCAGTTTTGTGGCGGTAGAAGAAGTGGTGAGTAAACCGCAAGCCGAATTGCCGCAAGACTTGGCCGTGGCCAATCTGATGCCAGCAGGCAGCACCATGGCCGCCCCCTACCCGCAAACCGCCACCGCCGCCGCCTTGCTGCAATGGCTGGGGCTACTACTCCTGCTCACCGCCGCCCTGTGGTGGCAATGGCAGCAACGCTTGGCCAAACGGACGGCTTAACACAACAAGGCTGCCTGAACCTTCAGGCAGCCTGATTTAAAAAATCTTGAAAACACCAAGAATCAGCATGTCTATTTAGATACCGCAATTCATGATTGAATATTCATAGCCTATTTACGCACAACAGCAGCCTGCTCCCTCCCCCGCGGGGGAGGGTCGGGGAGAGGACAAGCAAACCGAAGGTTTGCCCGCAGCCAAAGGTCGGATTCTTGACTCCGACGCACGGCTAATAAACTTGGCAGCCATGCTCGCAAGCGGAAGAAGAAAATAAGACATTCAGGCAGCATTACTCATCCAAGGAAAACACCATGCAACGCCGCCACATCATCACCGCCCTATTGCTGCTCAGCGGCGCACTGCTGCTGGGGCAGGGTTTTTATATGCAGGCCAAAGCACAGCTGGCGCAAGTGCTGATTGCGCGCAGCTGGCAGCAAAACCAACAGGGCAACACCGGCGCCAAACCGTGGCCGTGGGCCGATATTCATCCCGTGGCCAAGCTCAGCGTGCCGCGCTTACAGTTAAATCAATACATCATGCAAGACACTTCCGGCGAAGCGCTGGCCTTTGGTGCCGGCATGCTACCGCAAGGCGGCCAGCCCGGCGGTAGCGGCCACAGCCTGCTGGCCGGCCACCGTGACAGCCATTTCGCCTTCTTGCAACAGCTGCGCCCCGGTGATGAAATCGACATCGAAAACCGCCACGGCCAACAACAACGCTATCGCATCAGCCAAACCCGCGTGGTCGACAGCCGCCACAGCGATTTTCATTTCGATCCCCACGCCCACCGCCTCACCTTGATTACCTGCTACCCTTTCGACGCCCTCACCCCGGGCGGCCCCTTGCGTTATGTTGTGCAAGCAGAGGCGGTGTAAGCATATAGATACGGCAATTAATTATTGAATATTCACATCTTCTTACCCGCAGCAGAAACCTGTTCCCTCTCCCGTGGGAGAGGGCTAGGGAGAGGGCAACAAGCCAAAGGCTTGTTTGCCGGTATCCGAAAATGTTCAATATTT
>RRZU011130520.1_pt1 | contig 18710 bp, 8 predicted proteins | sample 2165561 | NCBI WGS metagenome assembly RRZU01 (sample SAMN10456909, study PRJNA506462) | wastewater metagenome | isolation source: wastewater sludge | place: USA: Moscow, Idaho | reverse complement strand
GTCGCTTCCGCAAGCGAGAGTTCTGCTGCGGGTTTGTTAAACCAAGCACGCGCCGCCGCCTCGATGCCGCGGATGTTGCCCCCGAAGGGAGCGCGGTTGAGGTAGAGTTCTAAGATCCCCTCTTTGGTGAGCAGGTGCTCCAAGGTCATCGCCTGCCAAAATTCGATAATTTTGTTGGGTATTGTGCGCGGGCGTTCTATCGAAAGGCGTATTACCTGACTGGTGATGGTCGATCCGCCGGAGATGGTTTTTTCGGCGCGGCTGTTTTGTACAAGAGCGCGTATCGCCGCCGCCGCGTCTATACCGTTGTGCTGATAAAAGCGCCGATCTTCCAGTGCCACCACCACCGCCGGCATGCGGCGTCCCATCTGTTCGTAGGCGATGGGCAAAGACCATTCCTCAGCCGATGAGAGGCTGCCGCACAGAGGGATTCCCTCTCTGTCCGTCACTACCGCCGATATGGGCCAGCTGCATACGGCACGGTAGGGAAAGACGGCGATTATCAGTGCCATTCCCGCCGCCAAGAAGAGCATCGGGGCAAAGCTGCGGCTTTGTTTGATTTTTGTTAAAATCTGCATTAATTTCACTGCCGTTTCGCCCCTTTTAATTTTTTGTACGCAGCCGCGTCTTCTCGTTTTTGGTGAACTATGGCGCGCGGAGTTTTCGCCGATGCGGCCCGCTGCGCCCTTTAGCTTTTGTACGGAAAGCGGGTTGCGGTGCTTTTTCCTGTCACCGCCGGCCGCTCTCTTTTGCAGAGAAATATTTTTTATGTTGATGCATTCATACGAAAATTCATAAGAATTTTTCCGTCTCGAGTCCGTTCCATTGCCCATTGTTTGTTTTGCTGCATATGGAGGGGCAAGTTAATGTTTGGCTGTCTTACGAATCATAAATCACCATATGTAAACCTTAGAACCGGCACAAGCGCAGCTTCTTAAGCCGCACTGCCGAGAACCGCTTTCATGCAAGCTGCATTCCCGCTGTCAGAGAATCCGAAAATCTTGTGATAAGACACTCTCACAAACCGCACCGTTGCGGAATCCTTTTATGAAAGTCCCGTTTCCGCCGTCCAATAATCTTCAAATCCTAAATCTTTGCGTTCCGCCATTATAAAACCTTAGAACCGATAACGCCGCAGCTTCACTAGCCGCACGGCGGCGAAATGCTTCTTTCCCTCTTATTTTCTTATATTATACGTCCTGCATTTTTAACTTTCTTACGTAGTTACCATCTCATAATGTTATTACTTTAAATATTGCCGCTCCGCCAATATTTGCTTGTCCTTGGTGCGAGCTGCGCATGGGGCGGAGCGGCGTTTTTTTATTTACCCTTGGTGATTTCCAGTTTGCCGCCGCCTGTGAGGCTTGTCACCGCCGGGTCATACATACATTCTGCCGAAGTCTGCGGCACGATGAAGTTTCCTTCTGTGACCGCCCTTATAGCGCAGCGCCATACCAGCGGTTTTTCCAAACGGCTGATGTAGAGGAGCAGACGGTCATCGCGTGCTTCCGCTCTGACATTGGGCGACGCCGATTCTCCCGCCGCCAGGTAGGAGGCCTTTTCAATTTCCAGCCCCGCAGCCAGCGGCATGGAGACGACTACTTCTTTTAATGTTCCCGCCTTGGGCGTTATGGTGAGGGTGGCAATCAGCGCCGTGCCGCGGGCGATTTTCGACCCCGCAGCTTTACCCGACCGCTCCGTCAGTTTTACGCGCGCTTCAATGCCGTTGTCGTGGTTTTTAAGCGGCGTGAGGGGTACACCGCTGACCGTCCAAGCGGCGAAAAGTCGGGATTCACCGTTGTTCACCGCTGTGAGCGATGCGGGCTTTTTCAGCGGCACGATAAACGTCAGCTCTTTGCCCGCCACTTTGCCAAGAGTGAGCCTATCTGCTTCCAGTCTGCCTGATGGAGCTCCTTCCCGTGGCTGGGCGTGGAAGTATTTTGCCAGGGCGAGTAACGAGAGCCCGCCCTCCTGTGTATTGTAGTATTTCGCCTTGCTTAGTTTTTCTGTGAGCGAAGCAGCCTGTGAAGCGGAGTTCGCACTTTTGGGGTCAATATGCACGGCGGCCAGCAGGGAGATGGCGCTGTTGCGCAAATCAGAGTCATAATTATCTGTGCCGCCGGGTATTTTTTTAATTACCGCGAGTTTGCCTCCCGCCATTTTCGCCGCTTCATTTTTCTGTCCCGAGACGGCGTAGGCGGCGGCTAAAAAGAGTCTGCCGGAGGGATCAAGCGATGACGATTTATCACGCAGACTTTCCATCCAGCCTAGCTGCGGATCGCCTGCAAGAGCCAGAACGTAGCAGCTGTAGGCGCGCCTGGTAAGAGCCTCTTTCCAGAGACTTTCTTTTTCCGTGTTTTCCGGGGACGATGAGAGCAAACGGCGAATGTAGGTGAGCGAGGCCTTGAGAACTTCTTCCGGCACTTTGACATTTGCCTTTTTCGCCTCTACGAGGAAGTGCGCTCCATAGATGGATTCCCAGGGCTGCGACCATGACTCACCCTGCCAGCGCACAAAACCGCCGTCGTAGTTTTGCAGAGCGGCGATTTTTTCTATTCTCACCGCCAGTGCTTTGCGCACCGCTTTGTCATCAGCTAAAGACGGGTCGGCGGCACGCGCCAAATCTGCCTGCAAAAGCAGCGGCCAAGCAGATGATACCGTCTGTTCAAAGCAGCCATGGGGGTAGGTGATGAGGAAGGACGCCAACTCTGATAGAGCTATTTGCGGCATCGCCGAGAGCATCGCCGTACCGCTGAAGGTACCATCGTACCAGCCTGCTGGGATTGTTGTTTTTAGGCTCTCTTTGGGTTTCACCAGCAGGGAACCGCTGATGGTGACGCGAGGCGAGGCTGGACGCACGGCGATTTCCGCCGCGTTTTTCTGTTCTCCGCCCTGCCATTTGAGCTGATAGGTTACTTTTGCCGTACCTGCCGCCGCCGCCTTGAAGGAGAGGGGAACGGTCAAAGAGCCGCCGGCCTTTACCGTGGCTTTGTAGTGAGCCTCACTTTGCAGTTTCAGCGGGCCTGAAGTTTCTACGGTCAGGGAGACAGTTTCGTCACGTCCCTTTTTATTGAATATTTGGCAGGGGGCGCTGAAGCTGTCCTGAGGCGCTAAAACACGCGGCAGAGATGGTTCGAGAATCATCTCGCGGTTGATTTCCACTGCCGCCGCCGCCGTGCCGCTCTCTTTAGCCGTCACCGCCACTGCCATCAGCCGTGCTTTGCCGGCGAATTCCGGTACGACAAAGGAGAAATCACATTTGCCCGAAGCATCGCTGCGTACCGTTTTGAGCAGGGAGAGCATTTTAAAACGCTTCGCCTGTACCGGGTTTAGGCTGGAATTTTTCATAAACATGGAGTCCGCGGCTCCGCCTCCCGCAGTCAAAAGCGGGGTGGCGTGGGATTCGGGCGCGATTAGGACACCGTAGAGGTCATAGGTCTCCACAGAGAGGGCCTTTTTCGCCGTAAGGAACTTCCAGGGATCAGGGGTCTCATAGCCGGTGAGTCCCAGTACAGCCTCGTCAACCAGCATCACGGTGACATCGGCTTCTGTGCCGGCGCCGCGGTGGTTTTTAACTGTCAAGGAGAAGTTGTTCTTACCCGGCTCTATTTTGCCCGGCTTTTTAATTTCCACTGTCAGTTTGGAGGCGCTGTTGTCGAGCATCAGCGGCACAACGCCGTAGGCGCGGCTTTCGCCGCCGTCTTTCGGCTGAGGCCTGACAGCTTGGGCTGTTATCCAGCCATTTGGCAGCATTTCCGGCGTTATTTTGACTGTCAGCTCCGTCTCTTTGCCCTTCATCGTCACAATTTGGCGGCTGACCACTTTATAGGTCTCCACATTGAGCAAAATCTTACCTGCAAAGGGTGACAAGACCTTGACTTTTGCTGACTCTCCAACCTTGTAGCTCTTCTTGTCCGTGGTAATGCGCACCATGTCGGGCAGCACCGAGCCTTTTTCGTTGTTGTCGCCGTAGGCGTAGAGCCAATGAGATGCTTTTATTCCCGTAGCCGGATCCTCAACTCGCAGGAAGTATTTGCCTCCCTCGCTTGGCAGCACCGCAGCCGCAGCCTTGCCATTTTTGAGAGTGAGCGTGCCCGATCCTTTGGGAAGGAACTCTTCCTGTACCTTGCTGCCGCTTCTGTCGTTGTTTTCGTAGGTGACAGCGCGTTCCACCACTCTGAAGAAGGAATAGCGCAGCTCCTTAGCGGCGGCGGCTTTGCCGTCAAAGGTCACGGCCGCGGCGGTAAAGGGGACTTTTTTGCCCGGCGCCGCTTCTTGCGGCATGGAAATTCCCACCATCGCACCAGCGGGATACCAGGGAACGCTTACCGTCTTATATACCCAGCGTCCGCCCTCTTCCATAACGCCCGCGCGCAAGGAGACTTCCGCCATCGACGGCGCGGAAATTTCCCGCTCTTCCGCCGTGCCGGAGGTTTTGCCCTCTTTATTCAGTTTGCCTTCACCGACAAAGAAGCTGCCGGGGCTGAATTCCTTTTCCAGGTCAATGAAGGAGAAACCCTTCCAGTCTTTGTGCGTGAACTCTTTTTCACTGACGGAGAGTTCCGACTCCGTTGCCAGGCCCGCAGCCGGGCTGCCGAAGGCATACTTCGCCGAGATAGCGTAGTTAAGCTTTTGCTTGCCCACGAGCCTTTTTTCCTTTATAGACGCCTCGACAAAGAGGCGCGGCGCAACGAATTCTTCCACGTAGAATTCTTTAAATCCGGCGTTATTCATATCGCCGGGTGCGGCGGTCACAGCCGCAGTCCAAGCGCCGGTGGGAGCGCCAGGCGGAATGGTGATGAGCGCATTTAAAACGCCCTCTTTTGTCAGTTTAACGCTCTGCTTTGACCAGACTTTGCCGGTGGGGGAGTAGACAGAAAGCTGCGCCGGGAAGGGTTTTGGCGCTTCGCCATTGACATCGCGCAGCAAGGCGCGGAAGGGAATTCTTTCTCCGGGACGGAAGATGTCGCGCGGCAGGTAGCAGTAGGCGGTGTAGCCTCTGTTGACCCACGGTTCGCCGCCGGTTTCAAATTCACTGCGCCCGGCGAAGAGGCCGTTTTCCATCCTGATAAAGGCGATATCGCCGTCTTTTTTCACCGTTGCCAGCACGCCTTCGTCATTTTCACCGCTGATGTTCAGCGAGACAGCACCGTCACGGTCGGTCTTGCCTTCTGCCACGGGCTGATTGGCCCAGCTCCATAGCGTCACAGAGGCACCGCTTACAGGCTTACCCTCTTTTACTGAGTTAACCCAAAACAGCGCCGAATCGGGCCCTTTTTTCAAGGTCACGCCAAGGTCCGTGACATTAATGACCTGCCTGTCTTCTGCCCACTCGTTTTCGTCACCGTTTTGCGCCACAATTAAAAAGACGCCCTTTTCCGCACCGATAAGGGGCCCCAAATCCAACGCGCTGCGAACTGTTTTATTGCGTTCGCTCCTTACCTTATAAGTTTTATCAGCCTTTATTGAGGAGAGGTCGAGGGGATATTCCGCCCAAGAGCTTTTCATGCCAAAGGGGATGTTGTTTTCATAAAGTTTCCAGACAATGATGTGCACTCTGTCTAAATTCACCGTCTCCAAAGGCAGGCGCAGACCTGATTGAGGAGAGAGGACTCTGCCTGGGGCGGCGAGCTTGATACCGGCCTTTTTTTCCGGGAAGATAAAAGAACGGCTCCATTTCTCCGACAGCGGCTTACCGCCAAGTGCGGGGAAACCCTTACGCAGAGTAACCGTCACTCTGTCCTGGGGAGCAAAAGCGCCGGTAATGGCAAAACCGCGGTCACGCGGCTCAAAGCTGCAGGCGATTTTGGGAGAAAGCTCCACATAGGCTTCCGCCTTGGCAAAGTCCACCGGAGCAGATGTTTCAATATAGATTTCGCCGTTGTTAATATTGGATACAGCATTGGAGTCCAATATGTCCATCTTCGCGCTCTTGCTGAGGTCAACGGTCAAAGATTTTTCCAAGCCAAGAGGTCCGGACTCCGAGGGCAGCCCTGCGGCGAGTTTGAGACGCACCGCGGAAACGTCCTCGGCGGAGCGCACCGCCAGACGCACTTTCCGCGACACGACGGAGCGCACTACCTTATAATCGAGAGCGCGTCCATTTTTATCTGTCACATCAAGATAACCGCGCAAACGCAGCGGCGATACCGGCAGGGAAAACTCCAGTTCATAGACAGTCTCGCCCGTTTGCGGGTCAAAATTCACTTGGCGCGCACCGGAAAAACTCAAAGGCGCGGTGTGAAAAGAAAAAGACTGTTTACCTGCTAAAAGGCGCATTTCCGTATCGCTCAGCCCCGCTTTTGCGGTTGCGGTATAAGAGGTGGCGAAAGAGAGAAGCCCGGCTCTTGGGTGGTAAACAAAAGTTTTTTCATCTATCCACTTGCCGCTGCCGGAAATAGACGGAGAAAAAGAAAAAGGCATTTCCGCAGCAGTAAGGCTGATGCCAACCTTATCGGCGGCGACAACGGCACGATTAAAAACCGCCTTAATCTCCGCTCTGCCCGTGACTTGGCCTTGCGGAGAAAAGCTTTTGACCAAAAACTCCTTCTCTCCGACTCCGGGAGCGGGAACTACACCGACAGCCATAAGAACGGCAACAGCTAACATCAGTACTAAAGCGGCTCCGCCGTAACGGATACTTTTTAATTTCATCCTCTTCGACCTCCATTATATAAATTTACTGCTATATTATATCGACAAAAACCTGTATGCAAGAGAGAGGATATACCGAGTTAAAAATCCACGTTGAAGCAGCGTCCCTTTTAGCAAAAACAAAACCTTATTGATATACAAGCAAACAAATAGACAAATCCTAATATAACAATTTTTAAGAATCAAACACTCAAAAAAACAAAAAATTGCGGACATTACGCTTATTATTTGATAGAATCTTTTCAGACGCACATTTACTGCTAAAACAGAGTATCCCTTTGCTCTAATGCGTCCATTTTAATATGGGGGTCTTCTTATGGACTTAAGCACACCGCTTAACGCAACGAAAAGCTTCCTTATCGCCCACCTTGAAAAAAGAGACGTCGAAGGTGCTCTCTCTATTTTAGCCGAAAACATCGCTTGGGTCGGTACGGGAGAGTCGGAAACCGTTCAGGGTAAAGAATCCGTAAGACGCCTCATATCTGAAGAAATCGCCCAAACACCTCTCGGATACCATGTTGAATTTCTGCAAATGTCAGCTGCCGAGGGTTGTGACAGCTGCGCTGCGGTAACAGGCAAAATCCGCGTCACCGACAAAGAGCGGGGAAGTATCTTTGATTGCCGCTTGTCCTCTGTCTGTGTCAAAGAAAACGGCAGCTTCCGCATTGCCGCTTTACACAAATCTTTTTCCGCCATTACCCAAGAAAACGGCGAGTTTTCGCCGATATCTTTTTCCGAAGAGCAGCTGCGTAAAATAAAAGACAACTTTTTTGACCTCTCTGTACCGGCGGGGCTGACCTGCTGCGAAATCTCGGCGGATATGCAAATTACCTACGCCAACACATACATTCTCAACCTGCTCGGCTACCAAAGCTTCAAAGAACTGATGAGCGAAACCTCCGGCTCTTTCAGAGACATCGTCAGCACAGCGGAAGACATCGAGACATTGATTGAAGAGGCCAAGAGAATCAAAGAAAACGAAAGTAAAATGTTCACCTACAGGCTGCGCGCCAAAGACGGACACGACATCTGGGTGCGCGACTGCAGCCGCAGGTACAGTGAAGAAAACGGCAAAGAATTTCTGCTCTGTTACTGCACCGACGTTTCCGACCTTTTAAAAATGCAAAAAGACCTGCAGCTGCTCTCCAACAACATCCCCGGAGGGCTTGCGGTATACGAATACACGCCCGAAGGCATCAACGCCAAATACCTCAGCGACGGCATCTTCAAAGTCATCGGCCATCCAAAAGAAGAATACTTGGCCCGCTCCAAAAAAGAATACGATTACATTCTCTTTGAAGAGGACAAGCCCATACTGCGGGAACAAATAAAACGCCTGATTGAAAAAGATATCGACATCGACTGTACATACAGAGTCAACAGCAAATGTTCCGGTTACCGCTGGATCAATTTGCGTGCCACCGCCTTTGAAAGAGATGGTGACAGAGTCGTCATCAACGCGCTAATATCCGATGTCACCTACGCTAAAGAGGCGGAGGAAACTCTGCGCGCACGCGATGAAGAATACCGCGTGGCCATTACCCATTGCGGCAAAACTGTCTGCTTACACGACTTGGCCACAGGCACTCTCACCATGCCAGATGATTACGCCGCCAAACACGGGTTGAAACCAATACTCGAAGATGCTCACAATGTCATTTGCAGCAGCCTCACACACGACGAAAAAGTCAAAGAGAGCTACAATAATTTTTACAACAAAATCGTCAGCGGTGAAAAAAGCGGCACGCTGGAAATGCCCATCATACTTAAAGACGGAAGTCAGTGCTGGGAACAGCTTAAATTCGTCAACATCTTCGACCGCGACGGCAAGCCGCTGAAAGCAATCGTCACCGTCGAAGACACCACCTTACAGCACAAAATCAACGATGAAAACAAAAACATCCGCGAAAGCGAAAGGCTGCTGCGCATTGTCGCCGCACACTCCAACCGCAGCATCATGCGCTATGAAGTCGCCTCAAAAACCACCTACACCGATGAACAGACCGCAGCGGCATACAACCTCCCGGCGGTCGCTGCCAACATTCCCGAGTCCTTTATTGAAAAAGGCATTGTGCTGCCTGAAAGCATCGACGAATACCGCAAAATTTACGAAGACATCAGCGCCGGAAAACCTGACGGCTGCGCCAAAATACATATGGCTGCCTTTAATGGCAAGCCCCATTGGCTTGACTTCAAATATTCCGTCATCGAAACAGAAAACGGCAAAGCTTCAACCGTGGCAATCTCCTTTTCCGACATCACCGACACCCACGAAAAAGAACTCGCCTACGAACTCTACCGCCAAACAATCGAAAGCAACAACCGCCGCGGGCGTGAAATAGTATTTTTTGAAACAGACGTTACCCAAAACACCGTTGAAAAAACGGGCGGCAGACTGCTTCCCATAAACTTCATCAATCACAGCAACCGCAAAGAACACCTCTCCTACGTTGCGGAAAACTTCATCGAAAACAAAGAAGAGCGGCAAAAATTTATGTCCGTCTTCTCCAGAGAAAACATCATCACCATGTACCAAGACGGGACACGCAGTATACAAAACAGCTGGCACACGCTGTTCCCCAACGGAGAGCACCGCTGGCTGCAGACGGAGATCAAACTGATAGAAGATCCATACAGCCACAACATCAAAAGCTACACCATCGTAACCGACATTACCGCAGAAAAAAAAGCCGCCCTCAAAGCTCAAAAACAGGCGGAAACAGACGGCATGACCGGCTTATACAATAAAACCACAACAGAAACCTTGGTAAGAAAACAACTCGCCGCCGACAAAGGACGCCCCTGCGCCATCATCGTTGCCGACTTGGACGACCTCAAAAACATCAACGACAACTTGGGACACGCCCAGGGAGACATAGCCATCAAAGGATTTGCCCGTGTATTGTCATCGCACTTCTGCTCCACGGACATAATCGGCCGCATTGGCGGAGACGAATTCATGGTCTTCATTGACGGCGCTGTCGGCGGCAGCAAACTCAGCAGTCAAATGACCGAACTCATCCGCAAATTTGCGGCGCTGCGCATTGGTGAAAACTCTGATATTGCTGTACACGGCAGCATCGGCATCGTCACCTCGATAACAGGCAGAGAAACCTTTGACGAACTATACAAAAAAGCCGACAAAGCCCTCTACCACACCAAACGCAACGGCAAAAACGACTATGCCTTCTACACGCCGCAAATGGAACTGGCCTCCTACAAACACACGGGCCACGGCGAACTGTCGCTGCAATACGCCGACACCTTTGACAGAGCGGAACTCAACCGCCTGCTATATGCGCTCTCCTCATTCTTCCCGTTGATATTCTCAGCAAATATCAGCCAAAACAGCTACTACATCATGCAAAGCAGCGGCTTTGCCTCCCAAAGCTGCCTCAAAGGCGGGGACTTTGATGAAATAATTAACAGCGGGGCGGAAACATACCACCGCGAAGACAGAAAAGCCTTCCTCGGCAAATTTTCCCGCGAAAGCCTGCTGAAAGCCTATGAGCGCGGAGAACAAAGTGTCTGCTTCAAAGGCAGAGAGCTCGGCGATGACGGCAAATACCGCTGGATACGCTCTGATGCCGCCTTCATCAGCAGCAAAGGCAATGATGACATCCAGCTGATAATCATGGCAAGAGAAGTTGACAGCGAACACCGTGAAGAGCTGGCAAAACTGCGCTTAGAAAAGCTATTGGAGCTGGCAGTATCCTACATCTTTGAATACATCTGCATCATCTACCCCGAAAACAACGAATACGAGATATACGCCAGCGACGGCAAAAACAACCTCGGCATCCCCCATGTCGGCAACTTTGATAATATTACCCAAGAAATAGGGCAAAAATATCTGCCTGCTGAAGAGATGAAAGAATTCTTCGAAAAGGCGAAAATCAAGACCGTGCTCGAAAAGATGAAAGAACACCATCACTATCGCTACACCTACACATTTTCAAATGAAACAAGAGAGGTTGATTTCTACTTTTACGAACCAACGGAAACCGAACTGCTGATGACCGTGAGAAAAATTAGCGGCTAAACACCCCTACAGCAAATCAAGCAGCAAGCAGCACTAAAAATCACCGCCGCACGGCACAGCACAGCCAAAAAGCGCTGCGCCTCAGCCTAAACGCACCAAGCCAAAAAAACCCCCCGCAGCGGCAGACAAAAGAAAAAAACGCACACAAAAGACAACCGGCTAAAAACGCCACATACTGCCCCAACCCTTGCTGTGAGAGCGGCGGGCTTGATTTTCCATTATTTTTACCAAAGTCAATAACGGTATAAAAACAGCACCCAAAACTCCCAGAGAGGCTTATCTTGGCAAACAGCACCAGCCTTGGCGAAGATAACCATTTATAACATCAGTAAAAGTCAATTTCTTTATACACATTTTTTATCCACATATCCAGATAAATGCCCCCAAAAATCAAAAAAGGGCAAAAAAAATGACCCTCCAACGGAGGGTCGTTAAAACTTATCAAGTACTTTCTGATTTGGGACGGCGGTATTCACACTCACCGATACTGTTATGGGTAATGTGTTTAATATCGCGAAGCGGGACATTGAGCCAAATTTTCTCTTTTGAATCTTTATAGACTATCTTAAAATCGCAGTTGCCGTAAAAATTCGGCCGATCAAGATCTGTACTCATACCCTTCTTCAAAGGCCTTTCATCACTGTCGAGAAGATTTTTGCTCCACTTATCCGCTCCCGACTTAGAAACATAAATACCGACGATGCCCTTATCAGAATTATTAATGAAAAGAAACTCGTCCGCATCAACCTTGTTGCTTGCCGCAGAAACAGCCGTAGGTTCCAAATTCATCGCCGCCCCCGCACCCAAAACAACCAGAGCGCCAATGAACGCCGCCGCGAAAATGGCTTTTTTGCCCATTGCACCACCTCCAAATTACAATGATTATAAAATCCACATTACTAAGCACGCACCGTAGAAAGACCTATATATAAACATCTCAACGTAAAAAAATACCTATTTCTCAAAATCACGGCAAAACCATGAGCAAACAGCCCCTCAAATCCACAAAAGGCAAAAAACAACGCAACGTCAAAATCATTCCACTCGTTGAGATAGACGTTGCGTCAAGAATTCCAAGCTCAAGGGAATAGCCGGGCGCAAACGTTGCGTTAAAAAATTTTGACAAGTTAAAAACAGGCGTTTGGTCGGGCATCTCAAACCCATGGAAACAGCCGCGCGCTGACGCTGCGTTAAAGACTTTCGGCATGTTGAAAATCCTTAGCTCCGCTAGGTGCCAAATTACTTTTGTTTCGCTGCTGTTTTGGGCACAAAAAAAGCGGCGGTATGAGCCGCCGCTTTGCTTGTTTTCAACTAATTTTCCGAGTCTAAATCCCGCTGATCATAAAGACCGCCCATAAGTTTTTTCCAGTTCACGTCATCATCGAGCAGATTGGGGCAAGAGGTATCGGGATAAAACCATTTGCGTCCCAACCCCTGAATCAGCTGCCACCAGTCGTGAACATCGGGAGCTAAAATTTCTCCCTCAGGCCCGATGCGGCGCAGCTCATGGTAGACCAGAGCCACCATCTGGCTCTCATCCATCGCCGCCGTGGTCTTGGCATAAAATTCAATCATATAGAAGTAAGAGCAAGAACCCAGCTGGTAGAGAAGCTCTGTCCACTTGGGGGAAATTTTGCTCGTCTTGGCAAGAACAATCTGCCTTTTGCTGCCGGAACTCTTGTGGTTAACAACAAAGAGGATTTTATCCGGGTCAATGTGGCGCAGCTCCTCATACTTCTTAATCAGCCCCTCTGCAATAGGTCTGATTCTGCTGCTGCATATCTCGTAATCAAATTCAGCGCCCGCGTTATCCGCCATATTAATTCCTCCTAATAAACATTGCTCATAAATAATCGGAGCATCAAACGGATAAATTATATCACCAGATAGCGGACATCTTCAAAATTGCGCCAAATTACGCCGTTTTTATGAAATAAAAAGAGTTTAAAGATATTAACTAATATTGACATTTTAAAATATAACTCCCCGCTTCACCCGGTCGTTGCCGCAGCCTGCGCTTTCGCACCGTCTAAAACAAAGCCGCATCGCCAAAATAAAACAACCTTAAAGGCAAACAGCCACTATTTTGCTTCGCACCTCCGTCAAATCCCCTTTTTGCCCCGCATGAAAGGATTTTTCTTGGCAGAAAAGCCAAACGCCGACAAATCTGACCAACAAATACATAAAAAAAGAGCCCTTCCGTAGTGCCGGAGAGATTTTTCCGAACGCAAGGCAACGCCAACCAAAAAGGAGCTAGCGAAGTCGAAAGAAAAAAAGCGGATGTAATGGGGAATAAACTTCCCCGCGTAAAAATAGCAATGCTCTTGGGGGCGAAGCCAAACAGAAGCAAGACACCTCCGCCCTGCGTAAGGAGAAAAAATCCCGAAAGAAAAGATAATAGATAAAACCTGCGAGGGCGAAGCGAAAAGAAGGGGACCTTCTGTATGTGCGAAGGATTTTTGCGAACTAAAGGCAATCCTGAGCAAACGGGACAATTGGTTATGCAGAATTTTATAGCGGAGATTACTTGAAAGAATATTTGTTTTAAAACATCAGCGTAATTTTATACTAAAAGGCAGATTTTTGATTGCGGCAGCGGCAGCTCTTGATACGTGAGCAACAATTGGCTTAAATGCAGCCGCTTTGGAGATTTCTGTAAATAAAAAACAGTCAGAGGTGTGTTTGAAAAGACATGTCTGATAAATCTGCAAGACGATGTAAGTTTTTAATTTCGGACTATCAGAGAAATTCCTGCGGCAGATGAATTGATGGGAGGGCGAATTCACCTGACAGCAAATTATCCGCCAATGTCTGTACCGCTTAAACCGGACCTTACCGCACGAAAAATGCTGCAGCTTAACAAAGATAGGGCGCAGCATGAGAGGCTTTGCCATGGGAGCTTAGGGCTTGTCGGCAGTTTATTAAATTTTTAAACTTTTTAAACTTTTAAACAACAAAAAGACCGCGCCGAGAACGGCTTGCGGTCTGTTGTTTTTTATGTTTACGCTCTTTTGACGAAAATTCCGCCGCTTAAACTATCTGTGGTTTGCGCGCGCTTTTGTTGCGTCTGACAAAGGTAGGTGTGTCTAAGATATCGGCTGTTTTATCTTCTTTGACCATATCTTGCGATTCTTCTGCCGTAATCAGCCATGAGGGAGCATGAGACTGGGGAGAGACATAGACTGTTTCCGCAACTGTGGGGGCAGGAGCTCTGAAAACAGGGGTAAACTGCTCTTCGGGCTGAGGCTCTTTTTCTATGGTCGGTATGGTTCTCTGACGGCGCGGAGCTGCTTCCGGTGCCTTTGTGTGCTGTGCCGTCCGCGGTTCGCTTGTCTCCTGACGGAAGCCGGTGGCAACAACGATTATTTCCGCAGCACCCTCCATTGTGGGGTCTTCTACGCAGCCCCAGACAAAGGTGGCGTCTTCGGAGACAATTCCTTCCACGTATGATGCCGCCTGCTGAATTTCAAAGATGCCAAGGTCGCTGCCGCAGGTGATATTCATCAGCACTCCTTTAGCGCCCTGCATAGAGCACTCCATCAGCGGGCTTTCAATCGCCTCTTTGAGGGCTTTTTCTATTCTGTCCTCACCCTTGGCGCAGCCCACTCCCATGATTGCGGAGCCGGCTTGTTTCATTACGCTTCTGAGGTCGGCAAAGTCCACGTTTACCAGCCCCGGTTTGGTGATGAGGTCGGTGACGCCCTGGACGGCCTGGCGCAAAACTTCGTCCGCCATGGAGAAAGATTCCACTAATGTGAGCTGCTTTTGCGATACAGAGAGAAGTCTGTCGTTGGGCACAACGATGAGAGCGTCAACATGTTCTCTAAGTTTGGCTATGCCCTCTTCAGCGTAGCGCATACGCCTTGATCCTTCAAAACCAAAGGGCTTGGTGACGACTGCAACTGTGAGAATTCCCATCTCCCGCGCCGCCGCCGCAATAACCGGAGCGGCTCCTGTTCCCGTGCCGCCGCCCATGCCGGCGGTTATGTAAACCATGTCGGCGCCTTTTAGGTAGTTACGTATCTCAACGAGAGATTCTTTGGCGGCAAGTTCGCCCACTTGAGGAACTGCTCCTGCGCCAAGTCCTTTGGTGACTCTTTCGCCGAGGACTATTTTTTCTGTGGAAAGGGACATATCAAGGCTTCGAAGATCTGTATTAACCGCCAGCAGATCCACGCCCTCAAGTCCTTTGCTGATAATGTGGTTTAAAGCGTTGCCGCCGCCTCCGCCCACGGCAATAACTTTAATGGTCTCTTTTCTTGCCGCAGCAGTTTCTTTTTTTGGAGAAACTCCCTTGTGCATTGATGGTGAAATTCTTTCTGATTCATCGTAACAAAGGTTCTCTGCCGGAGCGCCCAATTAATACACCCCTTTCATTAGCGTTGTTGTATAATTTACATCGTTGCTATTATAACATTGCAGGAGATGTTTGTATGGAAAAAAACTGTAAAATCAGCCAAAATGTTCGCATAAAACAGACAAATAATAAGCTTTCTTTTATACTTTTTTTCACTTTGTTCGCTTTTCTCGCTTTTCAGGTTACAAGGCCGATTATGATGGCCGTTATTTGGTCGGCAATGCTCTCTTTCACCACGGCGCCGATTTTCAAAAAGCTTAACCGTCTGACCGGTTTTCGCTATCCCAGCATAGCAGCCGGACTGACAATGCTGCTGCTGGCTTTGGGTCTGATTATTCCGCTGCTGGCAGTGCTGTCTTCTCTAGCCGGTGAGGTGGCTGACCTCACTGCCGCTGTTACCGCCTTTATGTCGCGCATTGAGCTGGGTCAGATTCGCGATATTACAGAAATTTTACCCTCATGGCTGCCTGATTGGCTTTCAGACTCCATTATCTCTTTCTCTAAAGATTCCGACTCGGTAAAAGCGGTGGTAAGCCAAGCGGCGAAGTGGTCGGGGACTTTTCTCTCCGCATTTTCCAAAAGCATGCTTCACGGCGCCTCTGCCTTTTTATTTGAAGTTATGGTTATTATGATGGTATCTTTTTTCTTTATCCGCGACGGAGAGAAAATTGTCAATTACATAAAGAGCGTTATCCCCCTTTCGGAAAATGAGGGGCAAAACTTTTTTCGCCGCGCTGAAAGCCTGCTCCACTCTGTTATTTTCGGCATCTTGATGACCGTGGCGATTCAGGCGGTCTTGGGCTCCTTGGGCTGGTGGTTTGTGGGGCTGGGCAATCCCGCCTTTTTTGGTATGCTGATGTTTTTCTTCGGCATGTTTCCTGCCGGCACCGCTGTTGTGTGGATTCCAGGCGGGCTCTATCTGCTGCTGACTGGAGATATCAAAAACGGCGCTATTTTACTTTTGTGGGGTACGGCAATTGTCGGCACGGTCGATAATTTACTGCGGCCGATTTTGATCAGCGGCGGCAAGGAGGGGGAGGAGATTCCCACTTTGCTGATTATCATGGGGCTGTTTGGCGGCGTAATCTCTTGGGGTTTCTTGGGAATTTTCTTAGGACCGCTGGTGTTGGTGCTTTTCACACTTGTTTTTGATATTTACCGCAGCAGACTGTTGGCAGCAAAAGCAGAAAGGGCGGAATAATTTAAATAAGATGATCTCTTTTATCACCGGTAATATTAATGTTCTTGCGACGGCCGCCTCTTTGGCGATGGACGCTTTTTCTGTTGCCATCTGTCTTGGCATTTGTCATGAATATTTGACCAAAAAAGAGGCACTCTCTCTGGGGCTGGCTTTTGGCTTTTTTCAGTTTTTCATGCCCCTTTTGGGAGCAGCAATAGCCGAACATTTGAGCGGTTTTTTTGACATCTGGACGCCTTGGATTGCCGCAGCGCTGATTTTGTGGGTGGCAGCGAATATGATTAAGGAGGCGTACAAAGGTGAAGACTCTGACTCCTGTATGGTTATCACCTTTAAAAATGTGATTATTTTAGCTTTCGCCACCTCCCTTGACGCTCTTGCTGTCGGCTTTTCCGTCAGCAGCACGGGCGGCTCCGCCTTGCTTTTAGCCGCAGCGGCGGGAGTCATCACCTTCGCACTCTCCTTCGTCGGCGCAGCAGCGGGCAAGGCTCTCGGAGAAAAAGTGGGGCGGCGCGCGGAATATTTCGGCGGCTCGGTGCTGCTGATAATCGCCGCCAATATTATTTATCAGGCTCTTTAACCATATAAATGGTTAATCGCCTTTCGCTCGTATAAAAACCTCCCGCCCCATTCTGCGGGAGGTTTTTTTATCACCATCGCTGGTGGTATGCGCCAAGAGCAAGTCATCACCTAAGATGACGGCGATTTTGCCGCTTTTGCTCTTCACCGCCGCATAACCGGCAAGAAAGCCCGCCTCTTTCTCACGAAAGCAGATGCTGATTATTTTGCTATGCTTACTCTTTGCGCAAATACCCTGGGTAATGGCAAATAACTGCTGCGAGAAGGCGGCAACAACTTATTTGCGCGGCTCTTTAAAGTTATAACCCGTTGCCAAAACTATCGATACCTTTTTACTGCAAATGGCTTTTAAATCTCCGTCAACTCGTAGCTTCTCGTGCCCAAGCCAAGTTTTTCGCAATGCTCCAAGGTCGTCTGCCAGTGCGTATCCGGGTGCATGGTGTGAAAATGGTCGCTGCAGGCGCCATGTTTAGCAAGTTCGTCCGTCAGCAAAGTTCCGCCAATCACCGGAGCTTTCATCACTGCGTCAGCACAGGCCTGATCCAGAGCCACCGCGTCAAAGGAGGCGAAAATGCCGATATCGGCGATTACAGAGGCATCGTTTTCACTGTGACAGTCGCAATTCGGCGAAACATCTACTACCAAGCTGATATGGAATGATGGCCGTCCGTCCAGTACCGCTTTGGTATACTCCGCCATCTTTTTGCAAAGCACATCTACACCCTCGTCCCACTTGGGGCTGATGGCATCAAAGGAGCACATTGCCAAACAACGGCCGCAGCCCACACAGCGTTCAGACAAAATTACCGCCTTTTCGCCGCCGCCCGCGGCAATCGCCTCATGAGCGCAAACATTTTTGCACCTTCCGCAGCCTACGCACTTTTTGCGGCTCACCTTCGGCTCTCCGCTGCTGTGCATTTCCATCTTCCCAGCCCGTGAGCCGGATCCCATACCGATATTCTTGATCGCGCCGCCAAATCCCGTCTGCTCGTGACCTTTAAAGTGGGTAAGGGAAATAATCACATCGGCGTCCATAACCGCGCGGCCGATTTTCGCCTCTTTGACATATTCTCCGCCCGCTACCGGCACGCAAACCTCGTCCGTTCCCTTAAGCCCGTCGGCGATTATCACCTGACAACCGGTGCAAAAGGGGTTGTAGCCATTTTCATAAGCGGCGTCCAAATGCTCAAGCGCGTCTTTGCGCCGTCCCACATAGAGAGTGTTGCTGTCTGTGAGGAAGGGGCGTCCGCCAAGACTTTTCACCTTATCCGCCACAACTTTGGAATAGTTGGGGCGCAGATATGCCAAATTTCCCGGCTCTCCCAAATGCAGCTTAATAGCCGCATATTGTTTTTTAAAATCGATATTCTCAATTCCCGCCTGCTCTATCAGCAGTTTTAACTTTTGCAGAATATTTTGTTCGGGAGATGTTCTCATATTAGTGAAAAAAACCTTTGACCTGTCCATTTACCCATTCCCTTCGCTTTTTTTACCGAGGCCCCATAAATCAACTGCGCTTTGGCCATGAAGCTATACCTTACATCAAAACAACCAATCCGCTCCGCTTTAGGAATATACAGACGCAGACCGCATTTTGACGCCTATATTTTACACTTTTATTTTGCTCATGAAAGATTAAATGTGTAAAAAGAGGCGGAATTTAATTATCCAAGCCCTCAGACATTTTAATAGTCAATAAAAGTCTAATCTGCCACACTCATTTATTTTCTAAAATATTCCCTCAAAAAAGCACTTATGGCTAAAAATTAAAATAAGTACTAAAATTAGCAGCAGTTTAATGTTTTTGTTTCAAGCATCAGAGAGAGGGGCGATTTATTTTATGTTAATCAACACAAAAGAAGCGCAAAAGTGCAAAAACC
>RRZU011638709.1_pt1 | contig 18714 bp, 16 predicted proteins | sample 2165561 | NCBI WGS metagenome assembly RRZU01 (sample SAMN10456909, study PRJNA506462) | wastewater metagenome | isolation source: wastewater sludge | place: USA: Moscow, Idaho | reverse complement strand
ATCAAAACGTGCCTTAGCCGCTTTGCGCTCCATACGCTCCCGGTAGTCCGTATAAGCAGTGCTGCCCAACCACCAGCCCGGAAAAAAAATCAGCACCCCCAGCGCAATCAACACCCCCTTGACCTTCTCCTGCCGCGTCTTACACCCACGCAGCGAAAGCCAAAATACAAGGCACACCCAAAGCAGCAGTAAAGATAAGATGCCTAGGCTAACAAGCCTGAATATTTCACGACCTAATTCCATGGGGTTTCCTTTCTATGTTTTTTTAATATCGTTTTTCGTTATTATTTACAGCCGGGTAGGGCTGGTTTGGGGATTGTTACGGTTTGCAGTGGGGGTGGCAAGTTTTGCCGGGGTTTGGGTTGTGTTTGGGTGTTATTTTGGGGGGAGGAAGGGGCGCAGGGTGTCGGGGAGGGGGGTGTTTGCTAGGCTGCGTTGTGCGAAGAGGAAGCGGCCGTCACAAACAAAGCCGAGTGTTTGCCAGTCAACTGCGTTGAGCGCTTGGCAAAAGGCGGGCAGGTCTATGTTGGGGTTGAGGGGGAAGAGGGCGAGGATGGCGCCGTCAAAGTGGGGGCTGGGGTGTAGGAAGAAGGGGTTGGTTTGCCGGGTTTTGATGTTGACGTATACGCGTGGCGCCGGGCTGTTGGGGTAGCCCCGGCCCCAGTGCCACCAGTTGCTTTCGTTAAAGGGGCGGATTTTGCGGGCGATGAGTTGGTTTTTGTGGGGAAGCAGGGCAAGGGGCGGCGGGTCGTGTTTGTCGACCCAGATCATGCGGCGTGTTTTGCCGGTTTTGAGGGTGCCGGCGTATACAAAGTCTCGGTTGCCAGCGGTTTCGTGGGTATAGAGCGCATCTGCACCAGAGACGGCGCCGACTTTAACGAGGGCGATTTCGTGCATGTACAGGCTATGTGCGGCATCTGCAAACGTAAGTTGCCCGGCGGAGAGGGTGAGGTGCCGTTTGACCCAGGCGGGGGATTGAAGGGCCGTTTTGAGGGACATGCGGCTGTTGATTTCGGCATAGTGCAGGGTGCGCAGGCGGCGGTTTTTTTCGTAGCGCCAGATAAGGCACTTTGGGACGGCGGCGGAGAAAATGCGGGCGTCGCCCAGGTCGATGGCGTGTGTGATGCTGCCATTTTCATATAGCCATTGGTTTAGCTTTTTGCTGGCGGTGTTTTTGAGGAAGTCCCGGGGGGTGATAAAAATCAGTTCGCCGCCTTGGGTGAGGTGTCGGACGGCTTTTTCGATAAAAAAGAGGTAGAGGTTGCTGCGTTGGTCAAACAGGGGGGATTGGAGCTGGGCTTTGGTGTTTGGGTGGATGTCTTGATAGCGGACGTAGGGCGGGTTGCCGATGATGGTTTCAAATTTTTCAGTGTCCGGGTAGCTGAAAAAGTCGATATTCAGGCTATTTGGGGGGGCGTGATTGGTGTCAAATTCAATGGCGACGCAGCCGGGGATGTGGTTTGAGAAGGCGCCATTGCCGCATGAGGGTTCGAGCACGCGGCCTTTGTTTTTGCGCAGGGCCAGCATGGCGCGCACGATGGCCTCTGGGCTAAAAACTTGCCCCAGCGTTTGCACGTTGTGCGGCGCGGGGGCTTGGTGGGCCGGGGTTTGAGGTGTGGGCATGCGGGCGGGGCTTTAGCCTGCGGTGGGTACAGGCTAAAACGGGGTTAGCCGAGTTTTTTGCGCAGAATGTCATTGACCTGCGCGGGGTTGGCTTTGCCTTTGCTGGCTTTCATGATTTGGCCGACCAGTGCGTTGAAGGCTTTTTCTTTGCCGGCGCGGAATTCTTCGACCGATTTGGCGTTGGCGGCGAGCACTTCGTCTACCAAGGTTTCGATGGCCCCGGCGTCGGTGACTTGTTTGAGGCCGTCACGCGCGATGATGTCGTCGGCGCTGGGGGCTTCTTGGTTCCACAGGGCTTCAAACACTTTTTTGCCGATGTTGTTGGAGATGGTGTTGTCTGCAATGCGCGCAATGAGTCCGGCAAGTTGCGTTGGGGAGACCGGGCTTTGGGTGATGTCTTTTTCGCTTTTGTTGAGCCGGGCGGAGAGTTCGCCCATGATCCAGTTGGCGCAGGGCTTGGCTTTGTCCGGCCCGGCGCTGGCCACGGTGGCTTCAAAAAATTCGGCCAGTTCTCGGCTGCTGGTGAGACTGGCGGCGTCGTAGGCGGAAAGGCCATAGGTGCTTTGCCAGCGGGCGGCTAAGGCGTGGGGCAGTTCGGGCATGTTGGCCTGTACGCGTTGGATCCAGGCCTCGTCGATGTTCAGTGGCAGCAGGTCGGGGTCGGGAAAGTAGCGGTAGTCGTGCGAGTCTTCTTTTGAGCGCATCATGCGGGTTTCGCCCCGGTCTGGGTCAAAGAGCACGGTGGCTTGTTGGATGGTGCCGCCGTCTTCCAGTGTTTCCATTTGCCATTGGATTTCAGCTTCAATGGCTTGTTGCAGGAAGCGGAAGGAGTTGAGGTTTTTAATTTCGCGCCGGGTGCCAAAGGCGGGGGCGCCGTGTTTGCGTAGCGATACGTTGGCATCTACGCGGAAGGAGCCTTCTTGCATATTGCCGTCGCAAATGTTGATCCAGCGCACGAGGGTGTGCAGGGCCCGGGCGTAGGCAACGGCTTCTTCGGCGGAGCGCATGTCTGGCTCGGATACGATCTCGAGCAAGGGGGTGCCTGCGCGGTTCAGGTCGATGCCTGAGAGGCCGTGGAAGTCTTCGTGCAAGGATTTGCCAGCATCTTCTTCAAGGTGCGCGCGGGTAAGGTTGATGGTTTTTTCGTAGGCTTTATCGTTTTCGCCTACTTGCACGGTGATTTGTCCGCCGACGACAACCGGCAGTTCAAATTGGCTAATTTGGTAGCCTTTGGGCAGGTCTGGGTAAAAGTAGTTTTTACGCGCAAAGACGCTTTTGGGGGCAATTTTGGCGCCAATGGCCAGGCCAAAACGAATGGCTCGTTCTACTGCGCCTTTGTTTAATACGGGCAGCACGCCCGGTAGTGCGATGTCTACGGCGCAGGCTTGTTCATTGGGCGCTGCGCCAAAGGCGGTTGCCGCACCCGAGAATATTTTGGCCTGGGTGTTAAGCTGTGCATGAATTTCTAGACCAATAACAACTTCCCAATCTTTTCGGCTCATGATGCATTTCCTGTCGAATAACTTTTGTCCCGGCGCTGTCGCTGTATTGGGCAGTTTGCCGGGCTGATGATGTTTTTATAGCGCTTAAAGGGCGGTGGGCACTTCTAAGTGCGTGCTGTTTGTTTGCTGGAATTGGTGGGCGGCGTTGAGCAGTTTGGCTTCTGTAAAGTAGTCGCCAATAAGCTGTAGGCCAACGGGGAGCCCATTTTTTCCAAAGCCCGCCGGGTGGCTGAGTGCGGGCAAGCCTGCGAGGTTGACTGCGATGGTGTAGATGTCTGATAAGTACATTTTGACCGGGTCGTCACACAGGGTGTTGAGGGCCGGGGCGACGCTGGGCGCGACCGGGCTGGCAATGACGTCGCATTCTTTGAGCGCAGATTGGAAGTCTTGCGCGATCAGGCGGCGTAGCTTTTGGGCTTGCAAGTAGTAGGCGTCGTAGTAGCCATGGGAGAGCACGTAGGTGCCAATGAGGATGCGGCGCTGTGTTTCGGCGCCAAAACCTTGGGCCCGGCTTTTTTGGTAGAGATCTTCGAGGTTGGTGTGGCTTTCTGCGCGGTGGCCGTAGCGCACGCCATCGAAGCGGGAAAGGTTGGAGCTGGCTTCTGCCGAGGCAATGACGTAGTAAGCCGGAATCGCCAAGTCTGCACGCGGCAAGCTGACTTCTACCGTTGTGGCGCCCAGGCTGCGATAGTGTGCGAGCGCGGCTTCAATGGCGGCGCGAACGTCGTTATCCAGGCCTTCAGCAAAAAATTCTTTAGGGATGCCAATCCGCAGACCTTTGAGCGGTTGGGAGATGAGGCGGCTGTAGTCTTCTGCCGGGCGGTCTAGGCTGGTGCTATCACGTGAATCAAACCCGGCCATGGCGGAAAGGAGCAGGGCGCAATCTTCTGCCGAGCGCCCAAAGGCGCCGCCTTGGTCTAGGGAGGAGGCGTAGGCGATCATGCCGTAGCGAGAGACCACGCCATAGGTTGGCTTGATACCGGTAATACCCACAAAGCCAGCAGGCTGACGAATGGAGCCGCCGGTGTCAGACCCTGTGGCCACCGGCACCATGCGCGCAGCCACGGCGGCAGCAGAACCGCCCGAGGAGCCGCCGGGCACGTGGGTGAGCGCCCAAGGGTTTTTGACGGCACCGAAGTAGGAGCTCTCGTTGGTCGAGCCCATGGCAAATTCGTCTAGGTTGGTTTTGCCAATGCAAACCATGCCAGCAGCTTTGAGTTGGTTGACGACGTGCGCATCGTAAGGGCTTTTGAAGTTGGCCAGCATTTTTGAGCCGCAGGTGGTGAGCACGCCCTGGGTGCAAAACAGATCTTTGTGCGCCATGGGAATGCCGGTGAGTGGCGTGGCATTGCTTTGGGCAAGGCGTTTATCTGCCGCTTGGGCGGCTTCTTTGGCACCCGCTTCATCAAAGGTGATAAAGGCATTGAGCGCAGGGTTAAGTGCTTGGCTGTGTTCTAAAAAAAGTGTGGTCAGCTCAAGACTGGAAATTTTGCGCGTGGCAAGGGCGGTGGAGAGTTCAACAAGACTGGCGTTCAGCATAGATAGGTGTCGGCTTTAAAATTGCGTGAAAACGGGCGATATTTGCAAATGAAATTGCGGGCGCGTGGGGCTGCTATTCAATGACTTTGGGAACGAGGTAAAGTCCGGCCTCGGTTTGCGGGGCAACGGCCTGAAAAGCTTCGCGCTGATTGTGTTCGGTCACTTGGTCGTCTCGAAGCCGGGTGCTCAGTTCCATGGGGTGGCTCATCGGCTTAATGCCCGTTGTATCAACGGATTGAAGCTGATCAATGAGGGAAAGTATGCTGTTGAGCTTATCTTGTGCAGAGCCAATTTGGGTGGCATCCATTTCGATGCGAGCGAGCTTTGCGATGCGTTGTACTTGTTCAATGGAGAGTGACATTTTTTATTTGAGGTCAGTTTAAATCCAGAAGGTTTTATAGGTTATCATACGCCGCTTTGTATGTGATCTCACTTAGCAAGTTTTTGTTGAGGTGTAAAGTACAAAATTTTTGGCGCTGTAAGACCCCTGATGATTGTGTGGCAAGCGAGTTTTTTACCAGTTTTAGACGGGATTTAGCGTATGTTTGGTTTTATTAAGTCTTATTTTTCAAATGACTTGGCGATTGATCTTGGCACGGCAAACACGCTTATTTATGCGCGTGGTAAAGGCATTGTGCTTAACGAACCTTCTGTGGTTGCTATTCGTACCGAGGGCGGGCCGAATCCTAAAAGCACCATCGCTGTAGGACATGAAGCGAAGCAAATGTTGGGTAAAACCCCGGGCAGCATTGTGGCGATTCGCCCCATGAAAGATGGGGTGATTGCGAACTTTGTGGTCACCGAGCAGATGATTAAGCAGTTTATTAAGAAGGTGCACGACACACGTCTTTTTTCACCTAGCCCCCGTATTATTATTTGCGTGCCTTGTGGTTCCACACAGGTAGAGCGCCGGGCCATTCGTGATGCAGCCGTTGCTGCCGGGGCGAGCCAAGTCTATTTAATTGAAGAGCCTATGGCCGCCGCTGTGGGGGCCGGGATGCCCGTATCTGAGGCAACGGGTTCTATGGTGGTAGATATTGGTGGGGGTACGACAGAAGTGGGCGTCATCTCCCTTGGGGGGATGGTGTATGCGGGCTCTGTGCGCATGGGTGGAGATAAGTTTGATGAGTCCATCGTCAACTACATTCGCCGCAACTACGGCATGCTGATTGGTGATACCACGGCCGAGAGCATTAAGAAAAACATCGGTTCTGCCTTTCCTAGCGCAGAAGTGAAAGAGATGGAAGTCAAAGGGCGCAATTTGGCGGAAGGTGTGCCGCGCAGCTTTATGATTTCCTCAAATGAGATACTTGAAGCACTGAATGAGCCGCTGAATCAAATTGTGTCTGCCGTTAAAATTGCACTGGAACAAACGCCGCCAGAGCTGGGGGCGGATATTTCTGACCGGGGTATGGTGCTGACCGGTGGTGGCGCACTGCTGCGGGACTTGGATCGTTTGATTGCAGAAGAAACTGGCTTGCCTGTGATTGTGGCGGAAGATCCGTTGACTTGTGTGGCGCGTGGCTCGGGCATGGCTTTAGAAAAAATGGATAAGTTAGGCTCCATCTTTACGTTTGAATAAACGCAAAGGCATTTGAGATGACACTTGAGTCTGTTAAGTGGGTGTCTGCGTGCACCTTGGCAGAGCATGGGCAAGGTATTTTGTCTATTTATAACGAAGTCATTGCGCACTCCACGGCCTTATATGAATATGAGCCTCGCACTTGGGCGGATATGGAAAACTGGTTTGAGCTTAAAGCGCAGCGCGGTTTCCCGGTGATTGCTGCGGTGCGCAATGATGCGCCCAGTCAGGTGCTTGGTTTTGCAAGTTATGGCACTTTTCGCACTTACCCGGCCTATCAATTTACGGTAGAGCATTCTGTTTATGTGGATGAGGCTGCAAGAGGGCAAGGGCTGGGTCGGGCTTTGCTTGAGCGCTTGATTGAGCAGGCCAAGTATTCTCGTTACCACACGATGATTGGTGTTATCGATAGCCAAAACAGCGCCAGTTTGCATTTGCATGCGAAAATGGGCTTTGAAAAAGCCGGTCATTTGGCGCAGGTGGGTTTTAAATTTGATCGTTGGCTGGATGTGGATTTGTATCAGATTCAGCTAACATAGGTTTGATGCCTGGTGCGCATTGCGTTGTTGATTTATTGTGGTAGTGTTTGTGACTTCCTCTATAGCAAGAGACCGTCTTATTTTGATCCTAGATTCAGGTTTAATTTAAGTTGTTAGTCCGTTGCATTGCCCGTGTGTAAGGAGATGAAATTGTGAAGAATAACCCAGTGAACTGGTTTGAAATTTATGTCCAGGATATGCCGCGAGCTAAAGTATTTTATGAGCGCGTGTTTGCAGTGCAATTACAAAAGCTGGATAGTGCTGAATTGGAGATGTGGGCATTTCCTATGGAGGAGAATGCTGCCGGGGCGATGGGTGCATTGGTAAAAATGGAGGGTTGCCCATCTGGTGGTAATAGTACGATAGTTTACTTTACCTGCGATGATTGCGCTATTGAAGCTCAGAGAGCACAAGAAAATGGCGGCCAGATATGTAGGGAGAAGTTTTCGATAGGTCAGTACGGTTTTATTGCCCTTGTAAGTGATACTGAAGGAAATATTATTGGTCTTTATTCGTTGAAGTGAGAACACGGTTCGTTTTTTTGTTTTTAGAGGCGTATTGCGAGGGTATGCTTCTTAAATTTTTTGGTTTTAGTGCTTAGGTATGTTGGATAAATGAAGAGGTCTAAAAACAGGGATTGCTATTGTGGGCCTTTAGATGCAGGTTCAGAGATGCTTTCGAAGGAAGGTTTGCCGCCGGGTTTTTGCGCAAAGTGCAGTATCTGCGGCAACCCTGGACATCTTCGTCATGCACCGGGCTGCCATCCCTATACAGATGGATGGTGTGATAAATGTTATGTAGTGCAAAGCGTTATTAATAATGTTCAATGTTTGTCACTTCCCCTTTTTGTGGCTGCTCTAGTTTTTAGAACTTGGTGGGTTGCTATATTGGCGACTGTTAGTTTTATATTCCCGGTTTTTTTAAATGGTATTGGAAAAAAATATGTTCAAAAAATCATGCGTACCGAATAAATCGCCTAAGCGTGTTCAGCGCGATGCGTCTGGCCGGGTAATTTTTAAACGGTAGACACCCTCAATCGTGAATAATCCTGTTGGACGTAAGCTCCCGCCTATCTTTCGAAGCGGCCCTTCTCAAGTTACGCAGCTTTTAGGCTATATGGCCTTGGGCTTGTGCTTGTTGGTGGCAGATGCGCGTTATGGGTATTTGTCTATTTTGAGGCAGGGGTTTGCTTTGGTAACTTACCCTTTGCAAGTGGCGGTGTCTAAACCCGCCCATTTTGTCGTTAATATGCAAGAGTACATTGGCGCTTTGAGCAATGTTCAGCGTGAAAATCAGGTATTGCGCCAGGCTCAGCTTAAATCAGCAGAGCGGTTATTACGTCAGGATGTGCTGGAAGAGGAAAATCAGAGCTTGCGTGCTCTGTTAAATATGAGTGAGCGTGTGGGGAGCAGAAGCGTTGCCGCAGATGTGCTTTTTAGCTCACGAGATCCTTTTTCTCGGCGTGTGGTAATCGACAAGGGTGGTTTGGATAAAATTGAGCGCGGAGAGGTGGTGGTAGATGGGGCTGGTGTGGTTGGGCAGGTGGTGCGTGTAGATCCACTTCAGGCAGAAGTGAGCTTAATTACGGATCCCGGTATTTCTGTGCCGGTGCATAGTTTACGAAATGGCGTACGTGCCGTGACGTTTGGCGCAGGTGAGGGACGTCTAGAGTTGCGTTATGTGACTTTAGAGTCAGATGTTAAAGTGGGAGACCGTTTTGTGAGCTCTGGTTTGGATGGTGTGTTCTTGCCTGGTTTGCCGGTCGCAGAGGTTTTGGAGGTACGACGAGGGGAGCAGGCTTTTGCCGTTATTTTAGCCAAGCCGGTGAGTGCCGTAGACGCTGTGCGCCATACTTTAGTGCTTGCAAAAGCAAAATCTACGTCCCAAACCAATCCCTATGAGCCGTCAGATGAAACCGGAAGTAAAAAGGGCGCGGCACAAAAAGATAAAAAAGAAGGTGCCACGTCCATTCGTCCTAAATTAGCCCGGCCGCCTACGCCGCGCTCTAAAAATACGGAGCAGTAATGTATGCAAGCAACGCATCGATCTAAACGTATTTTACAGCCAGCTAAAGCATGGTTTATTTATGTGAGCATGGCTTTATCTTTATTTTTAACGTTTATTCCAACGGGGCGTTTTCCTGGGGTGCCGGATTGGATAGCTTTGCTTTTGGTTTTTTGGAGTATTCGAGAACCTGAGCGCATTGGATTGGGCTCTGCTTTTTTATGCGGTTTGGCGAAAGATTTAGTGCAAGCAGCTGTGCTGGGGCCACACATTTTGGCGTATGTCTTGATGGTTTTTTCCGCAAAGCTTTTAGGGCGTCGGATATTTTGGTTTGGCTTGGGGGGGCAGGCTTTGCACGTGTGGAGCTTGTTACTAGGTTCAGAAGTTTTGATGGTTTTGCTGCGTTTGGCTTTAGGGGCAGACTTTCCGGGCTGGGGATATTTTTTGTCTAGTCTTGTAGGGGCTGCCTTATGGGCACCGCTGACTTTTTTACTGCTTTTGCCTCAATACCGCCCTGTTGAGCGTGATGACACCCGGCCTATTTAAGTTTTTTTATGTCTGAGATCCTTACTCCAGAACAAGAGCATTTACGTTTCCGTCGCCGTGTGTGGGTGGGATTGGCATTTGCTTTGCTGATGTTTGGCGTGCTGCTGGGGCGTTTAGTTGTACTGCAGGTTAAACGGTACGATTTTTACCATACGCGTGCAGAAGAAAATCGTATTGCATTGGTTCCTATTGTGCCCCATCGCGGCACAATCAGTGACCGAAATGGCGTTTTGCTAGCAAGTAATTTTGCTGCGTATACATTAGAGGTAACGCCCTCTAAACAGGAGGATCTCGAGCAAACCGTTGAGGCTTTGTCTGAGATTATTGAGGTAGATGCACGTAGCAAGAAGCGTTTTTTTCAGATCATTAAAGACAAGCATCGTTCATTTGAGAGCGTACCTTTGCGTGCTCGTTTGACGGAGGAGGAGATTGCCCGTTTTTCGGCTCAGCGTTATCGTTTTCCCGGGGTTGAGGTACGCGCCAGGATGTTTCGTGAGTATCCTGAGGGGAGCACCGGTGTCCATGCTCTAGGCTACATTAGCCGAATGAATAAAAAGGATGAGGCCCGTTTAGAAGCCTCTGGAGATGACGCAAACTACCGTGGCACAGAGCATATTGGCAAAGGGGGCATTGAGCGTAGCTACGAGCAGGTTTTGCATGGTCAAACGGGTTTTGAGCAGGTAGAGATCAACGCCGGGGGGCGCGCAGTACGTCAACTTGAGTATATGCCTGCAAAGTCAGGCGATAATTTAGTGCTGACTTTAGATATTGAGCTCCAGCGTGTGGCGGAGAAGGCTTTTGGAAGTCGAAAAGGGGCGCTGGTTGCAATTGATCCAGATAGTGGTGCGATTCTCGCCCTGGTTTCCATGCCAACATACGATCCGAATCTTTTTGTAGATGGTATTTCAATGCAGGACTGGGGGGAATTAAATACCTCAGAAGATCGTCCTTTGTTAAACCGAGCGATTCAAAGTGCCTATCCGCCGGGTTCCACTTTTAAGCCTTTTATGGCTTTGGCTGGCTTGGCCAGTGGAAAACGCACGATCAACTCTACTATTTCAGACCCAGGGTTTTTCAAACTGGGTAACCATACTTTCCGGGATGATAAAGCGGGTGGCCACGGTATGGTGGATTTGCATAAATCTATTGTTCAGTCATGTGATACCTATTATTACGCTTTAGCGAATGATTTAGGAATTGATCGCATCGAGCAATTTATGCGTCCCTTGGGGTTTGGCTCGCTGACCGGGGTTGATTTGGAGCATGAAGCGAAAGGTGTTTTACCTTCTCCTGCATGGAAGGCGCAGCGTTTTAAAAAAGGGGCGCAAAAAGCGTGGCTGGCTGGCGAAACCATTTCAATTGGTATTGGACAAGGCTATAACGCTTACACTATGTTGCAGTTAGCTTCAGCCACCGCAACTTTGTCTAAGAATGGGCAGATGTACCGACCTCATTTGGTGCGTGAGCAAATTGATAGTCGAACAGGCAAACGTATCAACATAGAGCCTGAGATGTTGCGCACCATTAATTTAAAGCCTGAGTATTGGGCGGCGGTTAGGTATGCCATGGTGGGTGTGAACAAAACCGGTACCGGAGCCCGGGCGTTTGCGGGAACCTCTTATGAGGTGGCAGGTAAAACGGGTACAGCTCAAGTTTTCAGCTTAAAAGGTAGCAAGTACGTTGCTTCCAGAGTTAAAAAAAATCTGCGAGATCATGCGCTCTATATTGCGTTTGCCCCGGCAGAGTCTCCTAAAATTGCATTGGCAGTTATTGTAGAAAATGGAGGCTTTGGCGCCGAGTCTGCCGCGCCAATTGCGCGCCAAGTGCTAGATTTTTATCTGTTAGGTAAGCGTTTTGAGGCTGCTGCACCGGTTGATACGCAGGCTAAGGATGAGAATGAGGATGAACACGACCATGATCATGAGCATGAGGATGATTTGCCTTTGGTGGTTCCTGAGGTGATTGAGCCGCAACCCGAGTCTGAGCTGGAGTAAAGAATGCGGAAACATGCTTGGCATCCCGCGAATTTATTGCATTTTATTGTTCGCCCATTAGATCCGATATTGCTCATGGTTTTGTTGTGTTTGATGGGGTATGCGGTGTTTTTAATGGGGTCCGCTTCGCCCGAGCGCGTATCAGCGCAGTTACTTAATTCGCTTGTGGGTTTGAGTGTGATGTGGGTAGCGGCTCGTGTGTCTTACCGGCGTTTGCTAAGTATTGCGCTGCCGCTTTATTGTGTAGGCGTACTGCTTTTAATTGCTGTGGCGCTTTTTGGGGCGTCTGCAAAAGGTGCGCAGCGGTGGTTGGATTTTGGTTTTATCCGGATTCAGCCGTCTGAGCTGATGAAAATTGCGATGCCTTTAATGTTGGCTTGGTTTTTTCAGCAAAGGGAAGGGCGCACCACATGGAAAGAGTATGTTGTGGCGGCGGTTTTATTGCTCATACCTTTTTTGCTGATTGCCAAGCAACCTGACTTGGGAACGGCAATTTTAGTGTTTGCAGCCGGGACGTATATTCTTTTTTTTGCAGGTTTGTCGTGGCGGCTGATTTTACCGATTGCAGTTGTGGGGACGATTGGATTGGTAAGTGTTTTGATGTACGGCGAGCAGTGGTGCCGGCCTGACGTGGCTTGGATGGGTTTGCGGGATTACCAAAAACACCGTATTTGTACTTTACTTGATCCCACATCAGACCCTTTGGGTAAGGGCTTTCATATTATCCAGTCTACGATCGCGATTGGTTCTGGTGGGGTGAGTGGTAAGGGCTGGGGCGCAGGAACGCAAACGCACCTGTCTTTTATCCCTGAACGGCACACAGATTTTATTTTTGCTGTACTGGGTGAAGAGCTAGGCTTGTTAGGTGCCGTTATTTTATTACTGCTTTATGTGGCGTTGATAGTGAGAGGATTTGTGTTTGCGCTTCACTGCCCTATGTTGGGGGGGCGTTTGTTAGCAGGCTCTATTTCAATGATCTTTTTTACCTACGTCTTCGTGAACATGGGGATGGTGACGGGCATGTTGCCTGTTGTAGGTGTGCCCATGCCTTTTATGAGTTATGGTGGAACGGCAATGGTGACGTTGAGTCTAGGGGTAGGGATCTTAATGTGTTTAGCACGCACCCATAGAGATCGGCATCGTTATGCGCCTCCCATTATGTTGTAGGTATTTGCCAAGAAGGTTTTGCTGGAATGCGTGGCAGGGCTCGTATGTCAGTTTAGAGGCTGTTTTTTTGGAAAAGTAAGCTTTTATCAGGAGGTATTGTGTGGCTTTAAATAAAATGAACCAATGGCGTTATTTAAGCTACATACTTTTATGCCTTGTGCTCACTTCTTGTGGAGGGGTTCTCAAAAAGGGTGGGGGGTATTACAAAGATGATGGTCCGGAAGATACTTTGCCTGCCAATATTGACAGTATCCCCGATGCACAACCCCGGGCGGAGCCTTTGCGTGAGGCGTCTAATCGGCCTTATGTAGTACTGGGGCAGTTGTATACGCCCATGACCCAAATTCGCCCCTATAAAGCCCGTGGGACGGCCAGCTGGTATGGCAAAAGATTTAAGGGCAAATCAACCTCCAGCGGGGAGTCATACGATATGTACGCTATGACCGGGGCGCATACCACGCTGCCTATTCCGAGTTACGCACGTGTTAAAAATCTTGCTAATGGTAAACGTGTGATCGTGCGCATCAATGACCGGGGCCCGTTTAACCCGGATCGTTTGATTGAACTTTCCTACGTGGCCGCCCGGCGTCTGGGCTATATTGCGCAAGGCAGTGCTCAGGTTGAGGTGCAGAGTATCACGCCAGACCAATATCCCCAGTAGGTCTGTTGAGTAGGGGGGCCTAAAAATAGTTTGTTGCTATGTATGTCTTATAACGCGCGTTGCTGGATGTTGGTATAAGGCGCGGTTGAATGGCGTAAGGTGAGGGTGGGGGCTAGTACGTGGCGCAGCCCGGCAGGTCGGGGGTTTTGCATGCGTTCCAGCAAAATGTTGGCTGCCAGGTAGCCAATATGAGTTTTGGGTTGGTTCACAGAAGTTAGCGCCGGGGCGCTGTAGGCGGCCAGTTCAATATCGTCGAACCCTACGATTGAAAGCATACCGGGTACAGAAAAACCGGCTTGTTGTGCGGCGTGTAAGGCGCCCAGCGCCATTAAATCATTGCAGACAAACACGGCGCTGGGGCGAAGTTCGTGTTCGAGTAGTTGTTTCATTGCATGGTAACCGCTTTGTGGGGTGAAGTCGCCGCGTACCAGTTCGTGTTCTTTGTATTGAATTCCTCTTTCTAATAAAGCCGCTTTCCAACCGGCGCGGCGCTGGCTGCTAGGCGCAAGCCCGGGCGGACCACTGATGCAAGCAACGCGTGGATGTCCCAATTCAAGCAAATGTGTAGTTGCTAAGCGTCCGCCAAGCATGTGGTCGACTTCAACCAGATCGCAGCCAGGCATATTGCTGATTTCTCGGTCTAGCAAGACGAGCGGGGTGCGTATATTTTTTAGCATGGCGTGGGCAATGGCGTCCGTTCCGGTGACAACAAGAATGAGCCCATCAACCCGTTTTTCCGCCAGCACACGCAGATGCGCGGCTTGGCGGGCAGGATCGTCATTAGAATTGCATAAGATAAGGTTGTAGCCCGCGCTAAAGCAGTGTTCTTCAACGCCACGAATGACTTCTGCAAAATAAGGGTTGGCATTGTTGGGCAGAATGACGCCAACGGTTCGCGTGTTTTTTCGTTTTAGGCTACGAGCAACGGCACTGGGCACGTAGCCGAGTTCATGAACAGCTGCTTGAACACGCTCACGCACGGCATCGCTGACAAAGCGTGTGCCGTTAATGACGTGAGAAACCGTGGTAAAAGAAACGCCAGCCCGTTTTGCAACATCTTTTATCGTGGCCATAGTGTTTTGGGGTCTGCGTAATTTAGGCGCGTTTGGTGCTGCGGAGCCGGTAGGTGTCTAAAATAACAGCTAAGATGATGACGCCACCCGTGATCATTTGTTGTACAAAATCCCCAACGCCAACAAGTACAAGACCATTGGCCAATACACCAATAATGCAGGCACCCAATAGCGTGCCAATGATGGAACCCCGGCCGCCAGCCAAGCTGGTGCCACCAATAATAACGGCGGCAATGGCGTTAAGCTCAAAGCTTACGCCGAGAATGGGACTGGCAACGGTGAGGCGTGTCATATACAAAATGGCTCCAACGCCAACCGCTGCGCCGCAGAGGGTAAAAGCGAGGATTTTGTACCAGAGCACGTTGTGCCCGGCCAGGCGCACCGCTTCTTCATTATTGCCAATGGCGTAAATGATGCGGCCAAAAACGGTTCGTGTCAGCACAAACCAAGCCATAATAACCATGACTAGCGAGACGAGAAACAGCATGGGCATGCCTAAGAAGCTTGCAGTGCCAAATTCGTTAAAGGCATCGGGAAATTCGTAGATGGAGCGCGCGTCGGTCCATTGTAAGGCGGCGCCCCGGGCGATGTTGAGCATGCCAAGCGTCACAATAAAAGAGGGCACGCCCCATAGGCTTGAGATGGCGCCGTTGATGAGGCCGCACAAGGTGCCTACGCCAATGCTGGTGAGCAGGGCTAGTAAAATGGCCAGATTGGTGGGGAGCCCTTCAATTTTTAACACTGTGCCGGCAACCACCGCGCACAAGGCCATGACGGAACCCACCGAAAGATCTATACCACCAATCAGAATCACAAAAGTCATGCCGGTTGCGAGGCATACATTGATTGTAATTTGCGTGAAGATATTGCTGACATTGCCGGCCGTTAAAAAGAACGGGGACAGCATGGAGAAGGTGATGATCAGTATCAGCAAGGCAAGCGCAATGCCAGAGTCGCGCAAGATGGCGCGTGCACCTTTAGGCAAAAAATGTGCGCGATCAGTGTTAGGCGGCGTTTGCATGGCTTTCTCCGGTGTGAAAGTATTGGCTGTAGGCCAGTTCGATAATTTTGCGTTCTTCAAATTCTTCGCGCAGCATTTGCCCGGCCACGATGCCGCGTGAGAGCACAATGATTCGGTCCGTCAGCTGGATGAGTTCGGGCAGGTCCGAGGAGACGACGATCAGCGTTTTACCGCTGTCTGCAATAGATTGAAGGATGCGGTGAATTTCGGCTTTGGCGCCTACGTCAACGCCGCGTGTGGGTTCATCCAGAATGAGAATTTCCGGCTGTTTCAAAAGCCATTTACTCAGTACAATTTTTTGCTGGTTGCCGCCGGAAAGTTGGCGGGGCGGTTGTTCAATGCTGGCTAAACGTACTTGCAGTGTTTGCGTCACGGAGAGGGTTTCTTGCGTTTCTTTTCGCTGAGAAATTACACCGGACCTTGCATAGTCTTTCAGTTTGGCTAGGGTGACGTTGGCGCGAATAGGCATGTCAAGCAAAAGGCCTTCATCTTTGCGATCTTCTGTGACTAAGCAAATGCCGTGGGCAATGGCATCGGCCGGGCAGCGAATATTAATGGCTTGGCCATGGATAAAAATCTGGCCGGCTTCACGAGGGTCTGCGCCAAAAATCGCCCGTACGGTTTCGGTACGCCCGGCGCCAACTAGACCAGCAATGCCAAGAATCTCGCCTTGCACGGCAGAAAAATTAATGTGCGCGCCCGGGGTTTGGCCTTTATATCGCAAACCTTCAACGCGAAAAGTTTCTTTAGCGTCTGAGCTCTTAGGCGGACGAACCTGGGCTTCCAAAAGTTCTCGACCAACCATTTGCCGCACTAAGTCTTTGGGGCTGGTGTCTTGTATGGCTTGGGTGGAGACTTTTTGCCCATTGCGTAAAACTGTTACAGAGTCACAAATTTCAAAAAGTTCTTCCAGGTGGTGCGAGACAAATAAAATAGCCACGCCCTTTGCCTTGAGTTGGCGGATGATTTCAAACAGGCGGTTGGTCTCTTTGGAGGTGAGGGTTGCGGTTGGCTCATCCATGATGAGCACGGTATGTTCCCCAGACAGTGCTTTGGCAATTTCAATGAGTTGGCGTTGAGCCATCCCTAAACCTTGAACCAATTGTGTTGGTGAAATAGATTCTAGCCCGACAAGGCTTAAGAGTTCGCTTGCCCGGCGGTTGAGTGTTGTGCGATCAATCCAGCCAAAACGGTTGCGGGGTAAAGATTCAAATAGTAAATTTTCCGCGACGCTCAACTGCTCTAGCATGAGCAGTTCTTGGTGAACAACCCGAATGCCTTTACCAATGGCATCGAAAGGGGAATGGGGTGCGTAGGGTTCGCCATTGATGCGCATAAGCCCGGCGTCGGGTTTATAGGCACCGCAAAGTATTTTGATTAGGGTAGATTTGCCTGCGCCATTTTCACCTGCCAGCGCATGTACTTCGCCAGGGTGTAGCGAGAGGGTGACATCTTTTAGCGCTAAAACGCCGGGGAATTGTTTGGTAACGCCCTCAATTTCAAGCGTAGGGGGGGCAGCAGAATCTGCATGGGGGGAGGTCATCGCAATTGCCCTTTGTCGCGCACGTGTGTCGGCAAAACGGCTGCCCCAGCGGGCAGCACGTTATCGCGTTAAATAGGAGAGATCCCTAAATTATTGGAGTTTATCTGCTGTGATAAGCTCAATCGGCGTCTTAATCCAGCCAACTAAAGGCTTGCCTTCTTTGCGGGATTTAATGCCGAGGTCAATTGCATTGGCAGCCATCTCAGAGCCAAATTGGTCAACCGTTGCGAGCACTTTGCCAGACTTCACAAGGGGGCGAATGGCCGGAACGTTGTCAAAGCCAACAACTTGAATTTTGCCGCTTTTTCCTGCCGCATCCAGTGCTTTAACCACGCCAATAGCCATGGAGTCATTCGCTGCCATAACGCCTTGAATATCGGGGTTGGCGGTCAGGATGTTTGTAAATACCTTGTTAGCTTCTTCGGTTTCCCACATTGCAGTGCGAGAGGCAACAACATTGAGCTTATGTTCTGCAACGGCATCCATAAAGCCAGCTTTGCGCTCTTTACCGTTATCTGCCCCGGGGTTACCCTCAATGATCACCACTTTTGCGCCTTCACCGATTTTTTTAGCTAGCGCATCACCTGCCATTTTGGCGCCAGCACGGTTGTCTGGGCCGACAAAGGCCAATTCAAGGCCAGCTTTTTTCTTAGCGGCTTCATCTAATGCAACGTCAAAGTTAACCACGGTAATGCCGGCTTTAATAGCCTTTTGAACCGGGGCAACCATGGCTTTAGAGTCAGCCGGTGCTAGCACGATGACGTCTTTCTTCTGCGTAATAAAGCTTTCTACAGCAATTGTTTGTGCATTGAAGTCTGTTTCATCTTTCATGCCCACAGCGGAAAGAGTGAAGTCCCCACGTTTTTTCTCATGGGCAATGGCGCCTTCTGTCATTACTTTAAAAAATTCATTGGCAAGCGATTTCATGACCAAGCCCACTTGAGGCTTAGCTTCTTGTGCATAAACGGGTGTAACAGACAGTGCGGCAAAAGCGGTGAGTAGAAGAGCATTGCGGAATTTATGGTGACGCGTATTCATGATGTTCCCTCGATAGTGAGAAATAGTTTGGCTTTTTAAAAGCGAATACAACGGCAAACAAAACGTTTTTAGAGTTGCGCAAACGTTTGCTTTGATCATATAGTATGCCTTCATATTTTGCAATGTCTTTCAATTTGGCATGCTGACTTATCAAAAGGCAGCGGGCTGTCGTGCTCAGAAGGCGATTGTTTGCAGATTAAATTGCTTTGTTAGCGTCAATGTTATAACCAGCATTTTTTAGCTCTTTGATAAGCTCTAAACGCCATGCTCCTGACTCATCAATTGGGATATATAGAACGCCAGAATAGTCGGACGGCACTTCAATATTGCCTTTCACAAGCCCCATTACTTTATGTCGACCAAGTTTGCCTAGAAAGTAACCGAATTCAAAGATCACATTTTGCCGGGCTCTTTGTTTTTTGTTCTCTGGCTCTTTAATAGATGTTCCAATATCATCAGGCGTAATTAACGCAATTGCAAACCCAACATCTGAGTGATCTTCGAATTTTTCAATGATAGTCCGGCCTTGACTTGGTTGCTCATGCAGAATTATTGGTTTTAGCCCAAGTTGGGATATAAACCGTGCAATGGTCTCCTTGGTGCCCACGTCATGGCCATGAATAATAAATACTTTGCTCGAATTCAATTGATGAGAGTTCGTTTCTAGTGGAGTCTCTCGGGGAGCTATTTCCTTGTCGCTCTTGTCTTCCCAATACTCTTGAATTTCTTGGATCATCGAGGCGAGAATATGCCTTGCGTTTTCTAGTCCTTCCACATAGGCGCGTTGAAAATTTTGTTCAGGTGCTTCGTCTGAAAATGTGAAGGAAGAATATCTAATCTGATTGAAGTCAGCTATATGGCGCGATTCCTTTCCGAATATGT